>Ga0209759_1000488_pt1 | contig 43668 bp, 45 predicted proteins | sample AraplaCL_Col_mMS_FD_184261 | JGI IMG/M metagenome (GOLD analysis project Ga0209759, IMG submission 184261) | Arabidopsis root microbial communities from the University of North Carolina, USA - plate scrape CL_Col_mMS (SPAdes) (version 2) | ecosystem: Host-associated > Plants > Roots >...
TGGCAATGAACGAGCGCGCTGCCATCTCGGTCTTTCGGATCGTGCAGGAGGCGCTCAACAATGTCGTGCGCCACGCCGATGCCACTCGCGTTGAGATCGAGTTTTCCAAGCAGGAGGACCTGTTGGAGTTGTCCATTCAAGACAATGGTCATGGCTGGAGTGGGGCGCCTCCGGGCGCAGGTGAACGCAAGCCGCTGGGGTTGCTTGGCATCCGCGAACGCGCCCGATTATTGGGCGGGCAGGCAACGATCACCCACGCGCCGGGCGACGGCTTTCGCCTGAGCGTGAGCTTTCCCGCCGTTCATGAAGCCACTGAGGAGGCACGGACATGATTCGCGTGATGATCGCCGACGATCATGCCGTGATGCGCGATGGCGTACGCCATATCCTGGAGCGCGCGGGCGATTTTGAAGTCGCATGCGAAGCGTCCGACGGTACGCAGGTCTTGCAACTGGTGCGCGAGCATCAACCGCAGGTGATCGTGCTGGATCTTTCGATGCCGGGGCGCAGCGGCCTGGAGCTGCTCCGCCAGTTGCACGACGATCACCCCAGGGTGCGCGTGCTGGTGCTGACCATGCACGCTGAAGAACAGTACGTGGCCCGCGCCTTTCGTGCGGGGGCGGCCGGCTACCTGACAAAAGAGAGCGCCGCAACCGAACTGGTCAGCGCGCTGCAGAAGGTGGCGAACGGCGGCACGTATGTCAGTCCGCCCATGGCGGAGAAGCTCGCGCACAGCCTGGGCGAGCCCAGCGAGGAGGCGGCCCACACGCGCCTGTCCGATCGTGAGATGGAAGTCTATCGGCGGCTGGTGCGAGGCGAGCCCTTGACCGAGATCGCCACCAGTCTGTGTGTGAGCGCCAAGACCATCAGCACTTACAAGATGCGATTGATGGACAAGCTGCAGCTCTCCAGCGAGGCCGCCCTCGTGCGTTACGCGATACGTCATCGCTTGTTTTCCGACGACGATACGCTGTAGCGCGTTCTCTGCAGGACTGAGCCCGGCCTTGCGACACATCAAAGGCCGCCGCCCCGGAATCGCTATCGTTGATGCACATGCATCGGCCGGTCGGTATCACCCCGGGGCGCACCCCTGTCTGCCGTGCATGGCCAAGGGGGCCATGTGCAAGCCATTCTCAAACTCGCTTACAAGCTGCTGGTCAATGACAAGGCCAAGTTGAGCGGCTTGCTGGTCGGCATTACGTTTGCGGTGTTTCTGATGATTGAGATGACGTCGCTGTTTGCAGGCGTGCTCAATCGGTCTTCGTCTGCCGTGTACAACATCGGCGCACGCATGTGGGTCATGGACCCGGCTGTCAACACCGTGGCCAACACGATTGGCATGCCGGAGTATGTTCTTGATGCGGTACGCAGCATTCACGGTGTGAAGTTTGCCGTGCCGCTGTATTCAGGTGGTGCGCTTGTGCGCCTGAAGAGCGGGACATATCAGCCGGTGACCGTCGTCGGCATCGACGACACCAGCCTGTTCGGCCGCCCGCGCATGCTCAGCGGCCGTATCCAGGACTTGTACGGCGAGAACGCTTTCATCGTCATCCAGGACGCCGAATTCGGAAAGCTGGAAAACCCGCATATCGGCACTGAGTTCGAGGTCAATGACCACCGGGGAGTGATCGTCGGCATTGGCGAGGTGGCGACCAGTGGATTGTTTGGCGTGCCCACCCTGTACACAACGTATCGCCGCGCTGTGCAGTATCTGCCCGGTACGCGGTACACGATGTCGTACATCCTGATCGAGCCCAAGACCGAAGCCGACATAGCAGCGATCGAACGCGCGGTAGACCGGCTCGGTTATCGCGCCCTGACCAAGGAAGAGTTCATCAGCCGCATCTCGCACTTCTATACCTTTCAGACCGGGCTTGGCACCAACATCCTGCTGATGACGGTGATCAGCTTCGTGGTAGGGCTGTCCATATCGGGGCAGACGTTCTACACCTTCATCCTCGAAAACCTGGAGCGCTTCGGCGCACTCAAGGCCATCGGAGCCAAGGGGCGCGAGCTGGTCACGATGATCGTCTTCCAGGACACGTTCGTGGCGCTGGTGGGCTACGGGCTGGGCATCGGCCTATGCGCCGCGTCGATTGCACTGGTGCGACTTCGCATTCCGGACTATGCGGCCATGATCACGTTCACCAACCTGATGCTGGCGCTGGCCATGGTGATCGTGATTGCCGGTATATCGGGCTACATCGGGGTGCGCAAGGTCCTGCGCATCGAGCCCTTCGACATCTTCCGGGGTTGATCGTGGCCAACGTTGCCATTGCCGCGCAGGCCCTCGATAAATGGTTTGGCGAAGGCGAGGCGCGTACCTGCGCGCTCAAGCAGGTCAGTTTCGAGGCCGAGTTCAACGAGATGCTGTTCATCGTCGGGCCCTCGGGCAGCGGCAAGACCACGCTGCTGAGCGTGATCTCCGGCATTCTGCGCCCGGACGGCGGCCGCGCGGTCGTGGACGGGGTCGATATCTGGAGCCTGGGCGCCGACGCACTGGCCGATTTCCGCCTGAGCAAAATCGGCTTCGTGTTTCAGGACTACCACCTGTTCCCCCGCCTCACCACGGTCGAGAACGTCGCCATCCCGCTGATCCTGCGACATGTGCCGTGGGACACAGCGCTCGACCAAGCCATGCATTACCTCGATGTGGTTGGGCTAAAGAACCGCGCGCAGTTGCCGCCGGTCAAGCTCAGCGGTGGAGAGCAGCAGCGCGTGGCGATTGCACGCGCCATCGTCTCGCAGCCCGACATCCTCATCCTGGATGAGCCCACTGCATCGCTGGATGGTGACACCGGCCGCTCCATCATGCAGTTCGTAAAGACGGAAATCCTGAACGCGCACCGCTGCATCGTGATCGTGACGCACGACGCGCGCATTCTCGACATGGCCAGCCGCATCCTCGATATGGAGGATGGGAAGCTGAGCCGCATCGAACACGGAGAGATGCGATGAAGATCCGATGGTTGTTTGTGCTCTCTGTGATCGGCGCGCTGGCTGGGGTGGGGGCGGCCATCTACTACGCACGGCAGAGGCCGCCGCTGCCGCCAGTCTTCCAACCGGCTGCCAATCCGTACGCGACGGGAATCTACGCCAACGGCATTATCGAAAGCGATCAGCCCAGCGGTGCCAACCTGAACCTGTATGCCGAGGTGTCGGGCACTGTTGCGCGCATTGCCGTGCAGGAAGGGCAGGTGGTCAAACGCGGCGATGTCCTGATCCAGATCGAGGATTCCGTGCAGCGCGCCCTGACGGCGCAACAACAGTCGCAAGCGGATGCTGTCGATGCCCAGTTGAACGCGCTGCTGGCCCAACCGCGCAAGGAAGCGCTGGAGGTCACACGTGCACAGGTGAGCGCCGCAGATGCCGGCCTGCGCACCGTGCAGGATCAGTTGGACAAGCTTGAGGCTGCCGCGCGGCTCAATCCGAAGGCAGTCAGCCGTGATGCCATGGACAACGCTGCCAACGCGGTACGGGTGGCGCACGGCAATCTTGTGGTTGCGCAACGTCAGTACGACCTGACGCGTGCCGGCGCCTGGAGCTACGACATCCGTACGCTGCAAAAACAGCGCGATGCCTTGCAGAGGGGCGCGGCAGCCGCAGCGGCGCTGCTCGAAAAGTTTGCCGTGCGGGCGCCGATGGATGGCGTTGTCATGTCCGTCAATACGGCACTAGGTAGCTATGTATCGCCGCAGGGTACCTATGACGCCTACACACGGGCCAACGTGCCAATGGTCACGATGAGCACAGGCCAGAACAAGCTGGCCGTGCGTGTGTATGTGGATGAGATCCTGGTGCACCGCCTTCCTCCGGGCGCGGTGCAGGCACGCATGTTCGTGCGCGGCATAGATGTCGGCGTGCCGCTGGAGTTTGTGCGCGTGCAGCCATATGGTCGCCCCAGGTGGAGTTGTCCGACCAGCGTTCCGAACGCGTGGACGTACGCGTGCTGCCGATGCTTTTCCGTTTCAAGCAACCTGACAAGCTGGCCGTCTATCCCGGTCAACTGGTCGACGTCTATCTGCAGGGGGCATCGTGAAATCGGCGGCGTGGGCGATGGCCGTCTCGCTTGTGGTTTCGGGCTGTGCCGTCGGACCGGATTTCCACGCACCGGCGGCACCCGGCGTCGATCGCTATCTTCGTGGCGGCAATCCTGCACATGCCCCCTCCCCAGATGGCGTTGCGCAGCGGTTCACGGCGGCAACAGTGCCAGCAGACTGGTGGCGCGCCCTCGGCAGCCCTGCGCTTGATCAGGCCAGGAAGGAGCCATGACGGCCAACCCAAGCCTGCAGCTGGCAGAGGCCAAACTGCGCGCCGCGCAAGACCTGTTGCGGGCAGGTGCGGGAGTGTTCTACCCGCAAGTGACTGGATCAGCCGATGTGTCACGTCGGGCAACGGTGCCCGCCAGGCCGGGACAGACCGGGGCGCCAAGCCTTTTTACGCTGTGGACGTTGGGAGCATCCATCAGCTACGCGGTCGATATCTTTGGCGGCAATCGGCGTGCAGTGGAAATGCTGGCGGCGCAAGCGGAGGGACAAAGGTATGCGGTGGCCGCAGCTTACCTCACCCTCTCAGGCAATCTTGTGAACGCCGTGATCGCGCATGCCGCTTATCGAGCGCAGATCGACACCACGCGCAGCCTGATTGCCTTGGTGCGCGAACTGGTAGAGATTGCGCACGCGCAGGTTGAAGCCGGTGTCATGGCGCATGCCAGCGAGTCGAGCCTTGCTGCGCAGTTGGCGTCGTTGGAGGTATCGTTGCCGCCGCTGGAGCAAAAGCGTGACCAAGCCGCGCACCTGCAGGCAGTCTTGATGGGCCGATTCCCTTCCGAGGTGGATGCCGTAGATGTCGCACTCAACGGGCTGCAATTGCCGGCGGACCTGCCCAGTCTAGTGCCGTCTGAACTGGTGCACCAGCGGCCCGCCGTTCTGGCCGCACAGGCGCGCCTGCACCAAGCCAGCGCCGAGGTGGGCGTTGCAACGGCAGCGATGCTGCCCAGTCTGCCCCTCAGCGCAGACTATGCCCGGATGAGCGGGCGCAGCGCCGATCTGTTTGGTGGGAAAGCCGGCGCCTGGAGCGTGGGGGCGAACCTCGTTGCCCCGCTGTTTGAGGGCGGCACCCTGTATTTCCGCCGTTCCGCATCCCGGCAAGCCTTGCAGGCTGCCGATGCCGACTATCGGCAGGTCGTGCTCTCCGCCTTTGAACAGGTGGCCGATGTCTTGCGTGGGCTGGAACACGATGCAGCCAGCTTGATGCACAGCTACGCGCACAGACGGCGGCAAGCTGCATTGGAGGAGATCACCGCCGACTACCGTGCGGGGGTCGCGAACTACCTCCAAGTGTTGAGCGCCAACCTGGAGTATCAGCAAGCCGTGCTAGGTGCACTGCAAGTGCGTGCACAGCGGCTGCAAGACACTGTGGCGCTGTTCCTCGCGCTGGGCGGAAGCTGGCGTGGTGCCCGCATGGAGCCCCCGGTGGAGCGGCATGCACGGCAATCTCCCGGATGATGACGACCGTTGAGTTGCATCAAGCACCACCGCGTGTACTGCGCTCTAATGGTTTGCACATCCATGCGTTTTGCCCGCCATTTCCCATGCGCACCACGCCAGTGCCGTCTCCGTCCGCCGCTGACAAGATCGACATTCCGCCGCACGCTGCCATGGCACAGGGTTCGATGTCGCTTTCGCATGTGTCGATGCTACTGGCATCGCCTGACTGGGCGCTGGCGGCCTTGGCATATCTGGGTGTGGTGACAGACACCGCGGCCAACGCCGAAAACGTGCCCGTGATGTCCACGCCGCAGAGTCGCGTGCGGGTCGTTGTCGAACCAACCAATGAAGAGTGGGTAGTGGCTCACCATATGCTCGCCTGCGCACAGGGAGACTAGCGATGCGCGGCAAGCCAAGTTGGCAACCACTGCCCAACGTATTGTCCGCGCGGCCACCGAGCGACGATCTCTCGATGTGGTCGGCGCTTGCCTCGCAAGAGGTGCTCGGCAGGCTTCAGACCCAGATGCATGGCCTGACTCAGGAAGCCGCTGCACAGCGCTTGCGTGAATACGGCCTTAACCGCGTGGCCAACGGTCATCACGAGGCCGTGCTGACTGAACTGTTCCGCCGTTCGGTCAATCCGCTGAATCTGCTGCTCATCTCGCTGGCGGGCATCTCTTCGGTGCTGGGCGATGCGCGGGCCGCCGTGCTGATTGCCGCCATGGTGGTGCTGAGCGTTGTGCTGGGTTTTTTTCAGGAGCATCGTTCGAACCGGGCGGCGGAGGCGCTGCGTCGCATGGTGCATACAACGGCAAGCGTAAGGCGCCTCGGTTCCGACGGCACCGGGGTAAGCCAGGAAATCCCCCTCGAGCAACTGGTGCCGGGCGATATCGTCCAGCTTTCCGCCGGTGACATGGTACCTGCGGACCTGCGGCTGCTCGACGCAAAGGATGTGTTCGTCAACCAGTCGGCCCTGACTGGCGAGGCAATGCCGCAGGAAAAGCATGCCGAGCCTTCCGACCGCCACCCCGCCTCTGATTTCGATCGGCCCAACCTGTGCTTCATGGGCAGCGCCGTGGTGAGCGGCTACGCCACGGGCGTGGTCCTGACCACCGGCCAGCGGACCGCCTTTGGTCATGTGGCCAACCTGATTGCGGCGCAACGCGTGCAGACCAGCTTTGACCGCGGCATTACGCGGTTTACCTGGCTGATGCTGGCGCTGATCCTGGTGATGGCGCCCACAGTCTTCCTCATCAATGGACTGACCAAGGGCAACTGGTTCGAGGCGCTGTTGTTTGCGGTAGCCGTGGCCGTCGGCCTCACGCCGGAGATGCTGCCGATGATCGTCACGGTCAATCTGGCCAAGGGCGCCATTGCCATGTCGCGTAAGAAGGTAATCGTCAAGCGGCTCAACGCCATTCAGAATTTCGGTGCGATGGACGTGTTGTGCACCGACAAGACCGGCACGCTCACACAAGACCGCATCATCCTCAAACATCACTTGGATTTGCGCGGGGAAGAATCCGACCAGGTGCTCGAGTATGCGTTCCTGAACAGCTTCTATCAGTCGGGCCTGAAGAACCTGCTGGACGTGGCTGTGCTCAAGCATGTCGAGCTGAAGCAGCGCCTGGATGTGCATACGCGTTTCCAGAAAATCGATGAGCTGCCGTTTGACTTCGAGCGGCGACGCATGTCGGTGGTGCTAGCCCGGGACGACGGCACGCACGTGCTGATCTGCAAGGGTGCCGTAGAGGAGGTGCTGGCTGTCAGTACGCGTTACGTCAGCGGTAACGACGCGGGCCCGCTCGAGGCAACGCACCTCGAGGATACGCGGCAACTGGCTGAAGGCCTGAACGCCGACGGCTTTCGTGCCGTGGCGGTTGCATACAAGGAGATGCCGTGTGGACAAAGTGCGTACGCGGTGGCGGACGAGTCTGGGTTGACGTTGCTGGGGTACATCGCCTTTCTCGACCCGCCACGAGATACGGCCGGGCCAGCCATTGACGCGCTTCAGGCCAGCGGCGTGGCAGTCAAGATCCTGACGGGGGACAACGCCATTGTTGCGCGCAAGATCTGTCGCGAGGTCGGGCTCGCTGTGGAGCCGGTGGTGCTTGGCACCGAATTGGCTGCGATGACGCCCGATCAGATGGCCGACGTGGCGGAGCGTGCGTCGGTTTTTGCCAAGGTGTCGCCCGGGCAGAAGGCGGCCATTGTCGAGGCGCTCCACCTCAGGGGCCATGTCGTCGGCTTCCTAGGTGACGGCATCAACGACGGACCCGCGCTCAAGGCCGCAGATGTCGGTATCTCGGTACATAGCGCCGTCGACATTGCCAAGGAATCCGCCGACATCATCCTGCTGGAGAAAAGCCTGGCCGTGCTGGGTGATGGTGTGACGGAAGGGCGAAAGGTGTTCGGCAACATTGTCAAGTACATCAAGATGGGCGCCAGTTCAAACTTCGGAAACATGTTCAGCGTGCTGGGCGCCAGCATATTTCTGCCCTTTCTGCCAATGGCGCCGGTGCAGGTGCTGCTCAATAATCTGCTTTACGACTTTTCCCAAACCGCCATTCCGACCGACAACGTGGACGACGAATACCTCGCCAAGCCACGACGATGGGAGATCGGCAGCATTTTGAAGTTCATGTTGTACATGGGGCCGGTCAGTTCGTTGTTTGACTTCGCGACTTATGCCCTGCTGCTGGGCGTCTTCCACACGTGGACCAATCCGGCGCTCTTCCAGTCGGGGTGGTTTGTTGAATCGCTGCTCACGCAGACGCTCATCATCCATATCATCCGCACAGCCAAGGTGCCGTTTGTGCAAAGCCGGGCAAGTACCGCTCTGATGCTGACCAGCGTCGCCATTGCCTGCGTGGGCGTCGCCATGCCGCTGACACCAGTTGGAGCGCTGCTCGGCTTTGTGCCGCTGCCAGCAGCCTATTGGCCTTGCCTAGTAGCGATCGTGTTGGCCTATGGTTTGTCCGCCTACATGATGAAAACCTGGTACATGCGCAGATACGGATTGGATTGAACCTGGGCGGTGCGCGCCGGCAGGGCAGCGTCTGCCGGCGTGGCGTTCGGTTTGCGGGGGCCAACCGTCCCCAATCTGCAGTGCGGTACCAATCATCGCCTGTACAGAAGATATGCCGCTCTCTGCGAAAGGAAGGCATCAACCTGTGTAATGTCGGCACGCTCGATCGCGTCCAGAGAAACGCCGTCGCGCAGCATTGCCCAGACCGTCGCCGACCCAACAGACGTGCGGATAGCCTCCAACTTGAAATGCTCCGGATAGCGTTGCGATAGCACGCGGGCCAACGCCAAGCCAATTCGGCCAGGGTGTTTCAACGGTGATGTCCGGTGGATCGCCACACCCGAACACGAGCGCCCGTGGTATGGCCCCTCCGTAGGAACGAAATGGATGGGCGTATAGGTTGCATCGGTATCCAACGCATTGAGTTCTCGCGCGACGGCAATGCCGTCCATCCACGGTGCACCAACCATGCCGAACGGTGCTGAGGTACCCCTGCCTACACTGACGCTCGCTCCCTCGATCAACCCCACATCCGGGTACCGCTCCAAGGCGGCGAGATCACGCAGATTTGGCGACGGTGGAACCCACCCCAGCCCGGTGTCGGCAAAACGCATTGCACGGCCGTACTGCTCCATGGTCACGACACGCAACGCCGCGCCGATGTGCAGTTGGTCATTCAGGAGCCTGGCGAGCTCACCAATCGTCATGCCGTGCACAAGCGGCAAAGGCACGTAGTTCGTCAATGAGCGATCCGCCGTATCCGATACCAGCCCGCCAACAAGATCACCCCCTAACGGGTTGGGCCGATCCATCACCAGCACTGGGATATGGGCTTCCGCCGCGGCCTCCAGCGTCGCCCCCAGGCTGGCAAGATAGGTAAAGAACCGTACGCCCGCGTCCTGAAGGTCGAACACCAGCACATCGACCTCCGACAGCGCGCTGCGCGGTATGCCCTTGTTGTTGCCATAAACGCTATGGACAACCACCTTGGAACGTGTGTCGATCGCGTCGCCAAAAGGCGCGTCGACATCTGTGTCGATGCCATGCTCCGGAGCAAAGATGGCACTTAACCGTACACCTGGCGCCTGGGCAAGTACGTCGATGGTGCGCCGCCCCTGCGCATCGAAGCCACTGCGGTTCGTGACCAGGCCAACCCTCTTTCCAACAAGCGGGGCAAAGCCGTCGGCCTCCAATACGTCGATCCCTGATCGCACGGGACCGGCCGCCGTGGGTAAGCGCTGGCCGGCACCAATCACCGCCTCTGCCATAGTGGGCGCGCGTTTGGCAATCTGTTCGCCAGAGAGCAGCGGTGCCGTGCTCGAAACCAGATTCAGCACGGCCTCACGCAGTGGCATGGCATTCCCCCGCTCATCCGGGTACAGCCGGCTCGTGAGCACGATGATGAATCGGCGCGTAACCAAGTCGATCCACAAGCCGGTTCCGGTGTAGCCCAAATGTTGCAGGAGCCCGGCGCGCGGTGCGCGATAGCGGTTGGGAATCATCGGTGCCTGGACTTCCCATCCCAGGGTGCGCGCTGCCTCAACCGCCGCGGAGCTGTCGGGTGTCGATAGTTTGCCAACGCTGTCCGGCTGCAGGATAAGGCGATCCTCGAAGCGGCCGCCGTTGAGAAGCATCTTGGCGAAGCGCGCAAGATCATCGGCGGTGGAGAACAGGCCCGCATTGCCGGATACTCCACCCAGTGCGGCGGCCGTCGGGTCATGCACCTTGCCGCGAAGCCATCGCCCATGGCGGGTGATGGTTGGCGCAATGCGTCCAATCAGCTTGCCGCGCGGTCGAAACCCGGTGTCGCGCATGCCGAGCGGTCGAAATATATTCTGCCCACAAAATGCATCCAGCCCTATTCCACTTACGCGCTCGACAATCTCGCCTAGGGCGACATAGTTGAGATCGCTGTAAATGACGCGGCGCCCTGGTTCCTCAATCGTCGGCATCACCTCGATTGCCCGGAGCACTGTCGTGCGGCTCCGGAATTCCGACTGGGCAGTCAGGCCAGGAGGCAGGCCCGACGTGTGGTTGAGCAACTGCCGTACCGTGATGCGCTTCTTCCCTCCCTGCGCGAAGGCTGGCCAGTAACGGCTGGCGGGCGCATCCAACTCCACGCTTCCGCGTTCCACCAGCTGCATTACCGCCGTAGCGGTCGCCACCGCTTTGGTAAGTGATGCCAGATCGAAGATCGTGTCTTCGGTCATCGGCTCAGCGGTGGGGCCAATAGTTCGCAGTCCCAGCGCCATACGCTCACGTACACCATTGGCGTCACCGAGCAGGACGACCGCTCCAACCACGTTGGCATCTGCAATCTGCGCGGCCACTGTGGCTTCGAGTTCGCGCACGGAGGGTGGCTTTCCCAGTGGTGCGGGTGTATCACCGGAACCCCGCGCCCGCGCGACATAGGGCCAGGCTAGCAGGGCAGCCGCCAGCGCCAAGACTATCGCGGCAAATTGGAGGGGTCGTAGCGGTTGCGTGCGTTCCATAGCATCCACCCGTCGGTGCCCTCCGCATCGGCTGCCTCGACTTGGGCGCGGATCATTTCGGCGTTGAATTCGCGATGGTCAAAGGCGTAGTCGCGGAACGCCTGTAACCAAGGCCGGAATCTCACGCCTGGCAAGCCAGTGCGTCGCTTCGCCTCAGCCAGGGAACGCGAGACGATCTCCCCTGGCCTCTCGGTAGGCTTTCTGCAGCCCGGCAAGCCCCATGTAAAACCCGAGGGATAGAGCATGGGCGAGATGTAGTCGACCAAAGTTCCCAACGTGTCGATCTGCTGACCGATTGCTGTGTCGTCGGCGTTCCAACACACATAGCCGAAGATGTCTGCTGCCAGGTAGACGTTGTACGCGCGCAGCCGTTCGCGCGCCCGTGCGAGATAGCCCGTGATAGCCGCAACCCGGTGGGCTTGCGTATTGGGCTGATGAAACTGCAAGCCGTTGGCGTCTGGAAACCGCAGATAGTCGAACTGAATCTCATCGAATCCGAGCTTGGCCGCCTCTTCCGCCACATCGAGCGAGCTGCCCCATGCCGCTTCGAAGCTGGGATCAATCCATCGTTGGCCTTCTCGGTCACGCCAGACTGCTCCTGCGTGATCTCGGACAGCCCATTCCGGGTGCGCCGCGGCTAGGCGGTCGTCCTTGAACACAACGATGCGGGCGATCAGATACAGACCACGTGAACGGAGTTGCCAAATCAGGGCGGCAAACTGGTTGGAGCGAGCCGGCCTGTTGCCCTGCTCCGGAGCGGCACCCACGGCTACGCGCGCGGCGCTTGGGTAAGGCGTGTCCCCCCGATCACCCTTTATGTCGATCACGAGGGCGTTGATGGCGGTTTTACCTTGCAGCGCAACGGCGGCGTCGCGTAAGACTCGGCTGGATACGCCTTGCACGGACAGATAGACTGCCCTGGGCTTGATCTGCTTGAGCGGAATCTCGAATGTTGCGCCCTGGGGGTCGAGCACGCGCTCCGCACGTGCGTAGCCGGGGGCACGAACACTGACCGTGGCATGTGCCTCCATAGCGGATGCAGGAATGGTGACCAGGCCAGCCGCATCGGCCGTCCAACTCTCGCCCTCGACAAAGGTGGTCGCCCCTTCTAGGGGTGAATGGCTTTGCGCGTCCACCACCCTTAACTCGGCGGCACCGGCGATTGCCGCGCAGGCCAGCCACACCGTAGCAAACCAAAGGCACAAGCGGCTACTCATGATTGACCTCGGCTGCCTGCAGAATGTCCGTCATGCATCGCGCTGAGCAACTGTCGGTGATCAGGTATCGCGGCAGCGTCATGGCGGGTTGGCTCGACCGCACGGGCTGCGCATCGAGCGTAAACCCGGCGGTGTAGCCCTCCTCGCGTGCAATGTGTTCCAGCTGCGGATCGTGGATCCCAAACGGCCATGCCAGCAAATGCACCGGCGCGCCAATCTCCGTTTCGATCCGCGCCTTCGCGCGCCGCAGTTGGTCACGGGCGAACAGTGCGAAGTCGTCTGCGCTGCGGTGCGCCCGCTCGACCCGGAAGTTCGGATGCCAATAGGTGTGAGACTGCACATCAAACTGACCGGTGCTCGCCAGCTCACGCAACTGCGCCCAGGTCATCGCGTATGTGGCATTTGAGATGGCAGAGGGGTACACAAACAGCGTCACGGGGATACCTCGCCCACGCAAAGCGGGCCATAGCGTGTAGTACACAGACCGATGCCCGTCGTCCACCGTGATGGCAACAGCCTTCGCCGGCAACGCATCGTGCTCGCCTTCGTGCCACATCACGACATCTGCCAGCGGCACGATGCGATAGCCCGCTGCCTCGATCATGCGCAGATGCGCCTCGAATGTCTGCATCCGAACCGTCATGCTGCTATCCATCGTCGGCGCAAACCGGTGATAGACGAGCACCACCACGTGGTGCGCTGCGACGGGCATATCAGCGTTGGCGCTCGGGCACGCAGCCATCAGCAACGCCCAGCACAACGAGAAGAAGACCAAGGTGTTCATCAGCCGAAGCCCCGAAGGGGATGGATGGTGCGCATCGCCTATTCCACACAGCCCTATGATTCGCGTGGCGTGCCGTGCAACCAATGCCAGAGCAGCAGCCCACTGCCCGCCATGCCACCCAGATGCGCAAAGTGCGCGACATCGCGTTCGGTTCCGCTCACGCCAAGCGTCAGTTCAACTACTGCATAGAGCGTCGCAAATACCCAGGCCGGCATGGGGATCGGCGCAATCAACGGAACGATTGTGCGATTGGGAAACAGCACGGCGTAAGCGAGAAGCAATCCCAACACCCCGCCTGAAGCGCCAATGACCGGGCCAGCAGGCAGAGCGCCTGAAACCGTACAAACGATCTGCGCGAACGCCGCGCTCAGAATGCTGGACACATAAAGCAGCCATGTGCGTCGGGTTCCTACAGCGTGCTCCACGTCGCGCCCGAACATGTAGAGGCCAAACATGTTGAGCGCCAAGTGCATACCGTTTGCGTGCAGGAAAGCGTATGTCACCAGTTGCCACGGCATGAACACGCGGTCTACGTCGCGCGCGGACATGACGGGTGGCCACAGCGCGAAGCTATGCAACAGCTCGTCGCCGGCGAAGAGCTCCGCAACGAATACCATCACATTGATGAGGATGAGCAACCGGATCATGAGAACTCCTCTGATCTTTGTTCACGATACGGCTGCACGCGTTTGCCGGGTTGATCTCGCGCAAGGCAGTTCGCCGGGGTGTCGAGGTCCTGCAAATTCATACCTTTATTTGATGTGTGGCAAAGCGCCGGCGCGCCCAGATGAAACGATAGGCAACGTGCCCCTCAGGAGGATGTCCCATGCCACTGGCTGCTTCCTATCCGAACCAGGCGAACCACGCCATCGCCGCGATCTTCAACGAAGTTGCCGACTTGCTAGAGGTTGAGGAGGCCAACCCGTTTCGGGTGCGCGCCTACCGCAATGCCGCACGCGTCGTCGAAGGTTTGACGGAAGGCGTTGACGCAATGCTGGCACGCGGCGAGGACCTGACCGTATTGCCGGGTGTCGGCATCGATCTTGCGGCAAAGATGCGCGAGATCGTCGAAACGGGAACCTGCGCCATGCTCGCTCGAGTGCGCACCGAGGTTCCGCCGTATGTGGTTCAGCTTCTCCAGTTGCCGGGCCTGGGGCCAAAGCGTGCGCGCATCCTGCAGCACGAGCTGGGCATCACCTCGCTAGATGAACTGGCCCAGGCTGCGACTGCGCACCGCATCCAGGAACTGCATGGCTTTGGCGCCCGAAGCGAATCGCGTCTGCTGGAGGCGCTCACCGCACGACTGTCGCGCGATCGCCGCTATGGCCTGGCAGTCGCCAAGCCATGTGCTGATGCATTGACGCAATACATGCTTGCAAGCGGACTGGTCAGGCAGCTCGTGGTAGCGGGCAGCTATCGAAGGGGGCGAGATACCGTCGGTGATCTTGACCTCCTCATCATGGGCAAGAATCGGGGGCAGCTCGTTGAGCACTTCGTGCACTACAACGAGATTGCCAACCGGATCTCAGCGGGGCCAACCCGCGCCAGCGTCATTCTGAAGAACGGCATGCAGGTGGACTTGCGCGTGGTGCGGCCCGACGCCTTCGGCGCAGCACTGGTGTATTTCACCGGCTCGAAACCCCATAACATCGCCCTGCGCAAACTCGCGCAGGCGCAAGGGATGAAGATCAACGAGTACGGCGTTTTCCGAGGAAAGGAACGCGTCGCCGGCCAAACCGAGGCATCAGTCTACCGGGCAGTTGGGTTGCCCTGGATTTGCCCTGAGCTACGCGAAGACCATGGGGAGATTGAAGCCGCGCGTTCAGGCTCGCTTCCAGCGCTCCTTGAGCCGAGCGACATCAAGGGGGACCTGCATGTCCACACATCCGCCAGCGAGGGCACCGCCAGTCTCGAAGCCATGGCAGCGCAAGCGCATCGACTCGGTTATCAATACCTGGCAGTGACCGACCATTCGCCGCGCATCGCTGTAACACATGGGCTTACGGCAGAGCGCTTGGCCGCGCAAGCCGATGCCATTGACCGTTTCAATGCGGAAAACGAGGGCTGGCCAGTGCTGCTCAAGGGGATTGAAGTCGACATTCTGGAAGACGGCTCCCTGGATCTACCCGACTCGGTACTGGGTCGTCTCGATCTCGTTGTTGGGGCCGTTCACAGCCACTTCAGCCTACCGATCAATCAGCAGACATCCCGTATCCTTCGCGCCATCGACCACCCACACTTCAGCATTCTTGCCCACCCACTGGGCCGCTTGATCGGCGAGCGCAACGCCTGCAGCATTGACCTGAAGCGCGTCCTGAGAGCAATCGCGCAGCGCGGTTGCTACGTTGAAGCCAATGCGCAGCCCACGCGCCTGGACCTGTCCGATTTTGGTTGCCGCCTCGCTAAGGCTGAAGGCGTGCTCGTGAGCATTGCGTCAGACGCGCACGGCCCTGAAGGCCTGGCGGACCTATCCTTTGGTGTCACACAAGCCCGCCGCGCTTGGTTCTGCCAGACAGATGTACTCAATACGCGCCCTCTCAATGCCCTGCTCCCGCTGCTGAAGCGAACTATGTAGCCACCGGCCAACGCGAAAACATCGGCCGCAGTCTTGACGCGTCGCTGTCACTCGACCGCACTACTGCATGTGCAGGCCACCGTTCACAGCTAGGTTGGCGCCGGTGATGTAAGCAGCGTCTTCACTGCACAAGAAAGCCACCAAGGCCGCCACCTCCTCCGGCCGCCCGAGGCGACCTACCGGAATCAGCGGAAGAATACGCTGTTGCATGACGTCGCTGGGAATATCGCGCGTCATACGCGTAGCGAGATAACCCGGCGAGATCGTGTTGACGGTCACACCCTTTGCCGCGCATTCGAGCGCCAGCGCCTTGGTGAACCCGTGTATGCCAGCCTTGGCTGCGGCGTAGTTGGTCTGACCGAATGCCCCTTTCGATCCATTGACCGACGAGATATTGATAATGCGGCCCCAGCCGCGCTCGAGCATTCCCTCGTACAGCGGCTTGGTCATGTTGAAGACGGAGTCGAGATCGGTGGCCAGCACGTTCCGCCAGGCATCCAGCGTCATGCGTTTGAAGGTCATGTCCTGCGTGATGCCGGCGTTGTTCACCAGAATGTCGACGGGACCCACCAGCGAGCGCACATCCGACGCGCATCGCTGGCAGGCGTCGTAGTCAGCCACATCCACCCCGAACGTCTGAAACAGCCGTCCCCGGGCGTGCTGTTCTGCCAGCCAGGCAGCAACGTGCGTATTGTGCGCGGAATGTGTAACCACGACCCGGTGCCCTTGCTCGAGCAGACGGATGGCAATGGCTTCACCCAGGCCGCCCATGCCGCCAGTGATGAGCGCGATGCGGTGTGCTGTCATGACTGGCTCATCGCGCCATCGTCGGGTGTGCACCGCTGCGCGGACATCCACGCTTGCACAACAGCCATTCGTCTGCGCCGGGTTCAATACGCAAACGCACGACGGCATCCACGGGCTGCGTGCCGGCATGAACGGTCAGGGTCTGCATTGCGCCCCGATACGTAGCTGTCACTTGGTAGCGCCCACGCGGCAAGCGCATATACAACAGGGGACCTTCCGCTCGTACGCGCAGACGCAGCTTCCCGCGGTCGTCCGCGACGGAAACCTCCACGTCCGAGAGAGCTTCACCCGTCTTGGCTGACACCACATTCAGCCTCACATTGAAGCGACCGGCCATCGCATGCATGGTGTCGCGCTCATCACGCCCCACACCGCCAGACACATAAGCAATCTCGTTCTGGAACCGGATCTCTGGCGCGGCAGCTACATCGGGCCCGGCCGCTGTGGCGAGTGCGCTAGCGGCCAGCGTTAACACTGCAAAGATGCCGCGCGCAAGCAAGCGACTCGTTTGACTCATTCCACACCTCATCACGCGGTGACCGGCCATCCGACCGTTTGTGCCAGCACCGGAATCTCGTCTTCATTGAGCGACAAGGACTCTGCAAGAAGGCGTTGGTTGAGCCAGCCGCGTACCACGCATCCCAGTCCCACCGAGGCACAGTAGAGCGACACGTTTTGTGAAATAGCCCCCGCCGCCACACCGGCAAAGGTTTCCCGCAATGTTTTTGGCATCTGGTCCGCACGCGCATGGTTGACCACGTACACCAGGTCCAGCGGTGCCTTGCCTACAAAGTCCTGGTAACCAGTGAGGTTGCGCGCGTCCACGGCATGCTTGAGCCGCAACTGGTGCGCCCCGGGCTCATACTGATAGACGCCTTCAGGTAGAGCCACGTAGACGTCGATCTCATTTAGGCCATGCGCCGAAGGCGCGGTGCGCCCGCCCGTTTCGGCCCGGTTGATACCGTCCGCAGCCCATAGCAGTTCGCTCAGTTGCTGGAGTGACAGCGGCGTAGGTGCGAACGCCCGCACGCTCTGGCGCTTGCTCAGTGCCGTCATCAACGACGCACCGTCTTCCTGCTGCGGCCGAGTCAATGCAATGGTTGCTGGCGCAGTATGGACTGTCGGCCGGGGAAGTATGTGCTGCATGGGGTCATAGGACGGGAGCATTGCCTCACTCATGGCATCCACCTCGCAATCTTGCGATCACCATCGCATCGCTCGCTGCCTGCTGCTCCATTTTTGGCTTGTCGACCAATGCGATCACTCCAAGGCCCTGGCAGATAAGTGCTGTCACGGGATCCGCCAAACGGACCGGTGACTTCATGCTAGGCAAGAGCCCTCCGCGCACGTTGATCTGCGTCATGGCACATGGCACTGGCCAGGCGATCTTGATTCTTGCTCACCAGCGTAGGCAAGGAACTGCCTTGAAACGACGCACCGGTAAAGGCGGACTCGGCACACGTCCGCCAATTTGCGCCATATCAACGCGCACCACCCAAGAGTGCCTACGCTGCATACGAACCCCTCTATTCAGACGCGTTGGCACGTATTGGCACGCGCCTACCCAGACGCTATGGGAGACCACCATGCAGCTTCCTCCAGATGTCACCTGCAATCTTGCGTGCGCGGCCATACGCGACTTGAGCCGCACGGCAGAGTTTTTCCTCGATGCGCAAATCGAGCTGCTTCGATTTCGTCTCAAACTTGCCGAAGCCGCATTGGAAGATGCGCGGGAGATAGAACACGAACTGAGCGGCATGCACGATTGGTCGTCACTGGCTTCTGCGCAAAGCACATTCATGAAATTGCAATCGACCCACAGTGCTACCGCACTGAAGACATGGGCCGAGTTCATGAACAATTTTCAGGCCGCCTATTTGCGCCAGTTGACGGAATGGACCCAGCAAATGCAGCGACCGGAAGGGCAAACCTCTTCGTCGCAGCTTTTCGCCTCGTCAGCGGATTCATTGCGTGCCTTCTTTGACAGCTTCAACGTCATGGGTCTTCCCGATTCTGAGACAAAGAGACGGGCACAGGCGCACCCTGCCGCCGACAAGGTTCAACAAACCGCCTGATCAGCCCATGGAGGGACCCATCATGCGAGTCCAAGACGTCTATTCACACAACGCGGTACACATTCCGCTCTCCTGCACGCTCCAAGAAGCGGCACAGCAAATGCGCCAGAAACATGTCGGTGCGCTGGTGGTGACAGAAAACACGCCTTCCGGACCCCATGCGATCGGCGTCGTGACGGACCGCGACATGGTGCTCGACGCGGTGGCAGTTGGCGTTGACCCATCGCAGACCTGTGTGGCCGACGTGATGAGCCGGGGAATTGTTAACGTACCGCTCGACGCAAGCCTGAGCGATGCGCTGCAGGAAATGCTGTCTACCGGCGTCCGACGTGTTGGCGTAACGTCCGATGGCGCGCTAGTCGGCGTGCTGTCCCTGGACGATGTGCTCAGCGCGATGGCCACCGAATGGAGCCTGATCGCTCGCCTTGTGCATAACGAGCGCGAGCGGGAGATGACCGGTAGCACTCAACCACCGCTGAGCGTTTGAGCCGCCACTCAATTCACTTCAGGAACCCGCTCCATGAACGCCGAGCCGCTTTCTCTGAGCATGGACATCGTGGCAGATGACACGGTGCTTGAAGGCACCCTGGACGGCCCCGGCAACGCGGTCGGACTGGTGCTCTTCGCGCACGGAAGCGGCAGCTCAAGGTTCAGTCCGCGCAATCGATATGTGGCTGACCATCTCCACGCCGCAGGATTGGGCACGCTACTGTTCGATCTGCTGAGCCCGGAAGAGGCCGCAAACGCATCGTGCCGCTTTGACATCAGCCTGCTTGCGCAGCGCCTGCGCACAGCCACACACGCAGTGGGCAGCATCGCGCGCGAACGGCAGCTGCGCTTGGGATATTTCGGGGCTAGCACGGGAGCAGCCGCTGCGATCCAGGCAGCATCTGACGCGGATGACACGTATCCGATCGAAGCGGTGGTCAGCCGTGGTGGTCGCCCGGATCTTGCTGGCCAACGTGCGCTGGGCCGGCTGGCCTGTCCGACCCTACTGATTGTCGGTGCGGCTGATTTGGAAGTCCTCGACCTCAATCGGCAAGCCCTGCGCCAGATGCAATGTGAGAAGGCTCTGAAGACGGTGCCTCATGCAACACACCTTTTTGAAGAGGCGGGTGCGCTTGAGCAGGTAGCCGAGCTGGCACGGGCATGGTTTGTCCGCCACCTCTGTGAAACCAAACAGCCACACCAACACGCGAGGTAGCCCCGTGCGATTCAGAGACCGATTGGATGCGGGGCGCTCGTTGGCGCTGGCGTTGGACAAGTACCGGGGCGCGAACCCGCTGGTGTTGGCCATTCCACGCGGCGCCGTACCCATGGGCGCACTCATCGCCACTGCACTGGGCGGACAACTTGATGTGGTGCTGGTTCGCAAGCTTGGCGCACCGTTCAACCCCGAACTTGCTGTTGGTTCCGTCGAGGAAGGTGGCTGGAGCTACCTCGCACCGTACGCCGAGCGCATCGGCGCAGATACAACGTACCTTGAGCAGGAAACGGCCGAACAGATGGAGGTTATCCGGCGCCGCCGCGCGCTCTATACCCCTAAGCGGGGCCCCTATGACGTGGAAGGGCGCGTCGTTATCATTGTTGACGATGGGCTCGCGACAGGCGCTTCCATGAAAGCGGCGCTCCACGCCGTACGCCAACGTCACCCAAAACGGCTCATCTGCGCGGTTCCGGTGGCGGCGCCGGATAGCCTGGATGACATTCGACCGCTGACGGATGAGATCGTCTGTCTCTACGCGCCGCAGGGTTTCCGCGCGGTTGGCATGTACTACGCTGACTTCCCTCAAGTCGAGGATGCTGAGGTTCGTGCAGCGCTGGCGCATCAGGCTGCCGCGTGATGCTCGAGGCATCGTCCATGTTTCGGCCATAGCGACGCTATAGCCCACCAGGAAGCCCTTCAGCTCCCTCGTCCGTCCCACCGGAGCACCGCCATGTTTCCAAATGTTGGACCCATGGACCGTATCGTCCGCATGCTGACCGGCATTGTCATGATTTTGTTGGCTGCGTTTGGCACAGTACCCGCGTGGGTCGGATGGTGGGGCTTGGTGCCTCTGGTAACAGGTTGGACCCGAATGTGCCCGCTTTATTGGGTGCTGGGCATTGGTCAGGATTGATTGGACGACCATCCTGAACGCTGCATCGCTCGGCGTAGATTTCGTTAGAAGGCTTCACACTCCGGCAGCAAGCGTCAGGCCTCAGTGCATGGCGTCGACAGCGAACTCCAGCGACTCGACATCACCATACGGGAGCAGTGCATGGTGGCGAGGTCTCCCGGTAGCATTGCTCGATCTCGCCAGCACTGCCGAGCTCGGTACCAGCATGGGCTAACGTTGCCGTCGCGGCCGCCATACCGTATCGAAATGCCTCGCGGATATCAGCGTTCCGGTTAAGCGCCCACACCATTCCACCAACGAAGCTATCACCCGCGCCAACGGTACTGCGGACCAACGTCGCGACGGCAGCTGTGCGTACGACACCCTCTGGAGTGACCAGCATGGCGCCACCCGCGCCAAGCGTGAGCGCAACGACATCCGCATGCCCCTTTCTGATCATCTCCTGCGCAACCCGCATGCAATCCGCCTCCGTCTCCAATGTGAGTCCAGTCAGTTGTCGGAGCTCGTTGATACTCGGCTTCACCAAGTATGGCGCATGCGGCATCGCATGGCGCAATGCTGGCCCCGACGTGTCCAGAACGACGCGGATGCCGCGCGTCTTAGCCTTGCGAATAACGCGCGCATAGAAATCCTCAGGAACCCCGATCGGCAGGCTTCCACTTAGCACCAGGTAACGCGGTGCCGGCTGTAGTGCTGCGAGACGGTCCAAACAGCGCTGCCATTCGGCTTCAGAAATGGCCGGCCCCGGCATCACGAACCGGAACTCGCGGTGGGTGGAGCGCTCCGTCACCGAGAGATTCTCGCGAGTTTCCCCTTCTATCTGAAGCGATTCGAACGGCAGCCCCTCCGCCGACAAGAGCTTCTCCAACTGTTCCGCCACCGGACCGCCGGCTAGGTAGAGGGCCAAGCAGTCACCGCCTAAGCGATGAACGATCCGAGCCACATTGATTCCGCCACCTCCGGGGTCGATGCGGGCCGGGGCACAACGCATCTTGTACGTATCGGTCAAGCGCTCGACCGATGTAGCGATGTCGATCGCTGGGTTGACGGTGAGCGTGACAATCTCCGGCATGACAGGCCTCCAACGGCGACACCAGGTGACATGACAGGCATCTCGTCCACCGCCTCTCCTCGCGCTTAGCAACCGACCGATATTTGAGGCGGCACACAACCAATGTCGGCCGGCGTGCGGAGACAAGATTTCGTTGGTCAGTCTCTTCGCTTTTTCACCCGTACCGCAGTCACCTTATATTCCGGCGCATGCACCAGCCGGTCTCGCACGGGAGATGTCAAGCGGTTAATCAGTAGATCGGCGCGGTGAAAGCTGCAGAACAACTGTCCGGTCTGCATCGCATCGCTGATATGCAGCGGCAGGGTCACAGCGCCATAGCGGCTTGACACCTCTACCGCATCACCTTCACTCAAACCATGGTGTGCTGCATCTTCTGGAGCCATATCCAGGGTGTCTGATGGCCGCAGCGCTGCATTAGGCGTGCGGTAGCTCATCGTGCCGGCATTGAAGTGCTGCAGCACGCGGCCGGTGGTCAGAAGCAGGGGATAGTCGTCGTCGCATAGCTCCGGCGTCGGCACATAGTCGACCGGAACCAAAGCAGCAGTTTTGCCGCCGGAAAAGCATTCCCGATGCAGCACGGCCGTTCCGGGATGGCTTGTATCTGGGCACGGCCAATGCAGGTTCTCATGCTCCAGGCGCGAGTAAGTCAAGCCGGCGCCGTCCGGCCAGAGCGAGCGCACTTCATCCCAGATCTGCTGAGGACCTTCAAACTCGAAACCCTTTGGCTTGCCCATGTGAGCGGCAAGCGCCTGGATGATCCACCAGTCCGAACGTGCCTGCCCGGGCGCCGCCGTGACAGCGCGCACACGCTGTACGCGGCGATCCGAGTTCATGAAGGTACCGTCTTTTTCAAAGGCCGATGCCGCCGGCAGAAGCACCGTACCAAACGCAGCTGCGGTTTGGTTGATAAACAAATCCTGCACGACCACCAAGTCCAAGGCGGCAAGCGCGGCAGCCGTAGCGGATGCATTGGCAAGCGAGAGATAGATGTCGTAGCCCATCACCCACAGCGCCTTGAGCCTACCCGCCTGAGCTGCGTCCATCATTTCCAAGACGTCCAGCCCGCGAGTTGCAGGCAATTTGGTACCCCACACCTGTTCAAAGCGAGTCCGCGCCTGGTGAATCGATTGGGCGCCGGTCAGCGTAACGGGATCACACCCCATCTGTGCCGCCCCCTGTACGTTGTTCTGGCCACGCAATGGATTGATGCCACTACCCGGCCGACCGAGGTTGCCTGTCAGGAGCGCCAGGTTGATGAGCGCCATCACCCCTTCGCTGCCCTGCAAGTGCTCGGTTACGCCCAAACCATGAAAGCACATGGCAGGCAGGCCCTTGGCGTAGATTCGCGCGGCGGCACGAATGGCCTGCGCTGAGACGCCACACAGGTCGGCAACGCGCTCTGGAGAATAGTCGGCGATATGCGCGGCGAAGGTATCGAAACCGCTGACCCGCTCGGACAGAAACATGCGATCGACCCACCCCTCCTCGATGATCACGGCGGCCAACGCGTTGAACAGCGGCACGTTACAGCCCATGCGCACGGGCAGATGCACGTCGGCCAACTCCGCCAGCTCTGTCCGGCGCGGATCAATGACCACAAGCTGCGCTCCCCTCAGCACTGCCTGTTTGATCCGCGCTCCGACTACGGGATGGTTCTCGGTCGGGTTCGCGCCGCAGATCAGGAAGGCGCCCGCGTGCTCGATATCATCGAAGGTATTGGTGGCGGCACCAACACCAAGCATCGTCTTCAGGGCCTTCGCACTGGGGGTATGGCAAACGCGTGCGCAGCAATCGACGTTATGCGTGCCGAGCACCACGCGAGCGAATTTCTGGGCGAGATAGTTCTCCTCATTGGTGGCCCGCGACGATCCGAGTACACCGATGGCATCCGGCCCATGCTTGGCAATAATGTCTTGCAGCCGTGTCGCTGTGAAGCCGAGCGCCTCGTTCCAGCCCACCTCGTGCCACCGTCCATGCTGCCGCAGCATTGGTTGCGTCACTCGGTCCGAGGCGTGGTTGTAGTCAAACGCATACCGCCCCTTGAGGCACAGGTGCCCGCGGTTCAGCGGGCTATCGGCGGGGCGCACGGCTAAGACGCGCCCCCCAGCCGTCCCGACTTCCATCTGGCAGCCGACACCGCAATACGCGCATGTCGTACGTATCCAAGCCACAGGCTTAACTTCGGACCGTTTGTCGAACAAGGCTCCGCTGGGACAACTGTCGACGCAAGCACCGCAACTGACACAGCCCGCGGTGAGCAACGTCGGCCCTTTTCCGGTTGCAATGCGCGTCGTATCGTTGCGCCCCATCGTTTCCCAGATGAACTGGCCTTGTACCTCTTCGCAGATGCGTACACAGCGCTCGCAATAAACACAGCGCTCCATGTCGACGCCAAGGTAAGGATGGCTGTCATCCCTAAAGAATCCGACCCCTTGCTTGCCTCCGGGTGATACCCCGTATTTTGCCAACAGACGGTGAAACGGGTGCATCGGCTCAGCGGCATACGCGGTTCGCGGGTAGCGTGCGGCGATGAGTTCCAAGTTTGTGCGGCACAGTGCGTCGAGCACATGGCTGCTCGTCTGCACGACCATCCCTTCAGCCACTTCGGCCGTGCAACTCGCAACTGGCCGCGGTTGACCTTCTACCTCCACCAAGCACAGACGGCACGCACCGGAAGGCCTCAAACGCTTGTCGTGGCACAAGTGCGGAACCGCCTTACCCGCCACCGACAGCGCATCAATCAGCAAAGAGCCTGGCGCAACCTCCCATGGAGTGCCGTCGATTGTTAGTCGCACCATGCTTGCAGCTCCGACGGGTAGTGCCGTTGCACGGATTGGACAAACTCGGCTAGCCCGCGGCCGTGTCCGCACAGGCTGGTTGCCGCCAATGCTTCCACCAGGCGGCGGAAACGCTCCCCATCGATTGGCATGCGGTTCGCCGCCGCGTCTGCCATCGCAGCCAGAACGGGCGTACCGAGATGACACGGCGTGCATTTGCCGCACGACTCCCGCGCGCCAAAGCGCAGGACCTGTGCAACGATGCGCGGGATAGATGTGTCGTCGGCAAACGCGATGACGCCGCCATGCCCGACGGCGCAATCGATGGCCTGCATTTCCTCGTAGCCGAGCCTGGTATCGAGCAATGTTGGTGGCACGATGCCGGCCAGCGGCCCGCCTACCATCAGGCCCTTCAGCCTGCCACGGCGCAAACCGTGGCCGAGCTGCTCGACGACATCGGCCAGACGGATGCCGAATTCGACCTCATAGAGCCCAGGGCGGAGAAACAGCGAGTTCAGAGACAACAGCTTGGTGCCACGGCTCTTGGAGAAACCGAGGGCGGCGTAAGCGGCGGCGCCATGGGTCACGATCCAAGGAATCGCGCACAAGGTCTCAACGTTGTGCACCAACGTGGGCGCACCGAATAGCCCATGGTCGGTGATTTGCGGAGGCCGCGGCCGCACTTCCGGACGGCGACCTTCCAGCGCGTTCAGCAGTGAAGTCTCTTCCCCGCAAATGTAAGCCCCCTGCCCTACGGCCAGTTCGAGTTCGAATGTCGGCCCAAGCCAGCCGGCCGCACGCCCCTGCTCCAACGCGTACGACACCACTCGCGCAGCCTCTGGGTACTCCTTGCGGATATAGATGTAGCCGCGTCGCGCGCCCACAGCGTGTGCGGCAATCGCGGTGGCCTCAATAAGGCGAAAGGGATCATCCTCCAGCAAGAAGCGATCGGAAAACGTCCCAGGGTCACCTTCGTCCGCATTGACGACGACATACTTGGTTTTGCCGTATGCCTTGGCAACGGCTTGCCATTTGATGCCCGCGGGGAACGCAGCACCACCTCGCCCACGCAATCGAGACTCCCCCACCATGTCGACCAAAGCCTGTGGCGCCATCTGTCGGGCCTTTTCGAGCGCGCCACTGCCGGTGCGATAGGTCGGCAGGTCACGCACGCCGCCGCGCAGCACGTTGCCCAACAGTACCGTTTGGCTCGCATGTTGGCCGACGTGCGGCCGAATATCGTGCGCACCATCGCTGGGCCCGTCATAGCATTTGCCAAGGCAGTAGAGCACCGGTGACTGTGTAGTTGCCCTCTGCCAGCGGTCAAGCCTATCTGCGCGAGCAGCAAAGCACGCCAAGCCCGAACAAGCGCATTCGTCTATTGCTGTGTGCTCAAGGTGATAGAAGCCGCGGGGGGCTGGCTGTTGCCTTGGTGTCACCGTCGGCGCGCCAGAATCTCTTCTTGTAAGCGACGTCGGCACGTCCTCTGTAGCGGCCATGGGTGGATCTCCGCTGACCTGTGTCGCGTTCATGTGCCGCCTGTGCCGATATAGGCGCTTGCGCAGCACGTCTCGGAGCATTGGCTTCATCTTCGTGGCCGTAGCGGACGAACAAGTTCATTGTTGGTCGCCCGTGCGGGCACAGCTTGATGCCAGTCAAGCCATAGGTTGATACCGAGCCATTCCCGCTCTCGCCATGTTTGGATTCGCGCTTTGCGCAGGACATTTCAACCAGTTTCCCCGGCGGCGATGCGACACCTGTCCATACGTGCTTGCCCCCTCAAGGCGGAGCTGAGGATGTCGGCGTTGCTTCTGTGCAATGGGCGTGCGAGCTCGACCGATATTGGGCCGTGATGCCCCCTTCAGAGAGCTGACCAAGTCCGTAAAGTGATTTCGGAACACCATCCCGAGGGGCATCGGGCGATGTCCATCCCACTTTCTGTTATGTGCATGGAAGCCTATATTGGCCTGTGGGGAACACGATGGACACATCACAGATCATCCACAAGACCGCTGACGACTCGCGTGTCAGGCCAAACCTTGTCGACTATGAAGCCCAGTGTCGCAGCTTCTCGTGGGACGCTGTCAGTCATGAATTGACGGGCCTGCCTTGCGGGGTTGTCAATCTTGCGTGGCATGCAGTGGACCGCCACGTAATCGATGGTACCGGCGAGCGAATCGCGTTCCGCTTCCTTGCCGCAGACATGCCTTGCCAAGCTGTCAGCTACGCCCAGTTGCGAGCGCAGACCAACCGCTTTTGCAACGCATTGCGTACGCTTGGCATTGAAAAGGGGGATCGGCTCTTCATTCTCTCGGGGCGTATTCCGGAACTTTATATCGGCCTCTTAGGCGCCCTGAAGAATGGCACGGTGGTTTGTCCCCTGTTTTCCGCCTTCGGCCCCGGACCGATTGCCACGCGTGTCAACCTTGGAGCGGGCGCGGTGCTGCTGACAACCGATGCCCTCTACGCGCGCAAGATTGCAAAATGGCGCGACCGCATGCCAAGTCTCAAACATGTGCTGCTGGTGGCTGAGGATGGCGGCACAACGTCCGAGCCGGACACGCTCGACGTTGCGTCGCTGCTGCGCGGCGCGTCGGACATGTGCGAGATCACACCAACCTCGGCCGAGGACATGGCACTGCTGCATTTCACCAGCGGTACCACGGGCACGCCCAAGGGCGCGGTCCACGTGCATGGGGCAGTCGCAACCCATTGGATGACCGGCAAGTACGCGCTGGACCTGCACGCTGACGACATCTATTGGTGCACTGCCGACCCGGGCTGGGTGACCGGTACCTCTTACGGCACCATCGCACCGCTGCTGCATGGTGTGACCTCAATCGTCGACCGCGAAGAATTTGACGCTGAACGCTGGTACGGCATCCTTCGCGACCAAGGCGTCAGCGTCTGGTACACGGCCCCAACTGCCATCCGCATGCTGATGAAAGCGGGGGTGGACGTGGCAAAGAAATACGCGCTTGCGCAGCTTCGCTTCATTGCCAGTGTGGGCGAGCCGCTGAACCCGGAGGCCGTCTGGTGGGGCAAGGAAGTATTGGGATTGCCGATCCACGACAACTGGTGGCAGACCGAGACCGGCGGCATCATGATTGCCAACACGCCGGCGTTCGACATCAAGCCGGGGTCGATGGGCAGGCCCCTGCCCGGCGTTGTGGCGGCAATTGTGCAGCACTGCGAAGACGGCAGCGTGGAGGTCATCAATGCGCCCGACAAGCAAGGGGAGCTTGCGCTCAAGCGAGGCTGGCCCTCGATGTTCCGCGGCTACCTCAACAATGAAGAGCGCTATCGCAAGAGCTTTGCCGGCGAGTGGTATCTGACCGGCGATCTGGCCAAGCGGGATACAGACGGCTATTACTGGTTCGTCGGTCGCGCCGACGACGTCATCAAGTCCGCCGGGCACCTGATCGGCCCCTTCGAGGTCGAGAGCGCCCTGATGGAGCATCCCGCTGTGGCCGAAGCCGGCGTGATCGGCAAGCCGGACCCGATCGTAGGCGAACTGGTCAAGGCCTTTGTCTCGCTCAACCAAGGATTCGAGCCCACCGAAGCGCTGCGCATGGAATTGCTTGCCCACGCCCGGACGCGCCTGGGTGCAGCTGTTGCCCCGAAAGAGATCTCCTTTCAGGAGCAACTGCCCCGCACACGCAGCGGCAAGATAATGCGGCGCTTGCTGAAGGCCCGAGAGCTTGGCCTTCCCGAGGGCGATACATCAACACTTGAGGGCGGAACATGACCGTCGTCGACCACCCTCCACCGCAGCCGCCTACCGGCCCCGTCCCCTACGACCGGGCGTTCGCACAGGCACTACTGCGCGACATGGTGCGCATTCGCCGTTTTGAGGAGAAATGCGCGGAGTTGTATGGCGCGGGCAAGATACGCGGCTTCCTGCACCTCTACATCGGCGAGGAGGCCGTGGGCGTGGGTGCCTTGCACGCGCTATCGGCGGAGGACAACATCGTCGCGACCTACCGCGAACATGGCCATGCGCTGGTACGAGGTATGGATATGGGCGTGCTGATGGCGGAAATGTACGGCAAGCGTGAAGGCTGTGCGCGTGGACGCGGCGGTTCCATGCACCTGTTTGACCGCAAGAGCCGGCTGTTTGGTGGCAATGCCATTGTTGGCGGGGGCCTGCCCCTCTCGGTGGGCCTGGCGCTGGCGGAAAAAATGCAAGGCACCAACCGTGTCACCGCTTGCTTCTTCGGCGATGGAGCGGTGGCTGAGGGCGCGTTTCATGAGTCGATGAATCTGGCCGCGCTGTGGAACCTACCCTTGCTCTTCTGCTGTGAGAACAACCTGTATGCCATGGGCACTGCCCTGGAACGCCACCAGGCGCAGACCGACCTGTGCGCAAAGGCGGCTTCCTACGCCATGACTGCGAAGTCGATGGATGGCATGGATATCGTCGCCGTTCATGAGGCAACAAAAAACGCTGTCGCATATGTCAGAAGCGGGGCCGGGCCAGCCTTCCTGGAACTGCGCACGTACCGCTTCCGGGCCCACTCGATGTACGACCCGGACCTGTACCGACAAGCGGCCGAGGTGGACGCCTGGAAGGCACTCGGTCCAATTCACACATTCACGGCGCGCCTGAAGGCCGAGGGCAAGCTGACTGAAGACGACTTCCTTACTCTTGACGCCGAGATCAACGCCGAGGTGGCCAGGGCCCAGGCCTTCGCGGAGGCCGGCACCTGGGAAGCCCCAGAAGACTTGCTGAATGACGTCTACACGCCCGCCGGAGCCGCGCCATGAGCCGCCGCATCAGTTACCGTGATGCGTTGCGCGAAGCCCTGCGTGAGGCGCTTCTCAGTGATCCCCGTGTGTTTCTCATGGGCGAGGATGTCGGCCGGTATGGTGGTTCTTACGCCGTTTCGAAGGGACTGCTGGCAGAGTTCGGGCCTGAGCGCATCCGCGACACACCGCTTTCGGAACTCGGATTCACGGGTGCCGGCATCGGTGCCGCGCTGGCCGGCATGCGGCCCATTGTCGAGGTGATGACCGTTAACTTCAGCCTGCTGGCGCTCGACCAGATCGTAAACACAGCTGCGCTCTACCGGCATATGTCGGGCGGGCAGTTCTCGGTACCGCTGGTCATTCGCATGGCCACGGGCGCCGGTCGCCAAGTGGCAGCGCAACATTCGCACAGCTTTGAGGGCTGGTATGCCGGGGTTCCTGGACTCAAGGTTGTGGCGCCTGCCACGATCGAAGACGCGCGCGGCATGCTGGCGCCCGCTCTTGCCGATCCGGACCCGGTACTGATCTTTGAGCATGCCGCGCTGTACAACATGGAAGACGAACTACCTGATGTCAGTACAGTTGACATAAGCTCTGCCTGCATCCGGCGGCCAGGGGAAGACGTGTCAATCATCACTTATGGCGGGTCGCTCCACAAGGCGCTGCAAGCAGCTGAGACGCTCGCCGCTGGCGGCATTTCCGCCGAGGTGATCGACCTGCGCTCGTTGCGTCCCCTGGACGATGCCACCATCATGACGTCAGTCGCTAAATGTCGCAGTGCGGTCATTGTTGACGAAGGATGGCGCAGCGTCAGCCTGGCCTCCGAAATCATGGCGCGCATTGTCGAGCAAGTGTTCTACGAACTGGACGCACCGGTGGCGCGGGTCTGCACAGCAGAGGTGCCAATCCCCTACGCAAAGCACATGGAAGACGCCGCACTGCCGCAGGCCAACCGCATCGTCAATGCGATCAAGCAGATGCTGGCATGACGGTGCCACCAAGCGCAGCGACCTTTGTGGAGACCGCATGATCGAATTCACGCTGCCCGCCCTGGGTGCCGACATGGACGAGGGCACGCTGCTCGAATGGCGGATCAAGCCCGGCGACACGGTGAAAAAAGGCCAGATCATTGCTGTGATTGACACAAGCAAGGCCGCGATCGACATCGAGAGCTGGCACGATGGCATTGTTTCCGAATTGCTGGTTAAGCCCGGCACGAAGATTCCAGTTGGGACGTTGATGGCGATACTCCTGGAGCCGGGCGAAGCGCCCGACGCCACCATGCATTCGCGCAAGATACCGGGGACTGAGGCTCCACGACCATCCCCAGGGCATCGCCAAATGGCCTCTCCTGCGGCACGTCAGGCTGCTCGCAAGTACGGCATCGACATTGGCACTGTAATCGGTACTGGTCACGGCGGCGCCATCACACTCGACGATGTTGCGCACGCCGCGCGAGCAAGCAACAAATCAGCCGATATACGCAAGACCATTGCTGCCGCAATGGCGCGCTCCAAACGCGAGATCCCGCACTACTACGTTGCCGAAACGATTCCCTTGGCCACTATGTTGGCTTGGCTCGCAAAAGAGAACAGTAAGCGCCCATTGGCAGAGCGCCTATTGCCAGCGGCAGCACTTATCAAGGCTGTTGCCCTGTCACTCAAGCAGTTTCCCGAGTTCAACGGCTTCTATCGCGATGACGCCTTCCGAGCAGTAACTGCCGTGCACGTGGGGGTGGCGATTTCGTTGCGGCAAGGGGGACTGATCGCGCCAGCGCTATTGGATGCTCATGCAAAACCGCTTACACAATTGATGCAAGAGCTGACTGATCTGGTCAAACGCTGCCGAGTCGGATCGTTGAAAAGCTCCGAGATATCGGAACCCACTATCACCGTAACTAACCTCGGTGACCAGGGTGTCGCGCAAGTGTTCGGCATCATCTATCCGCCGCAGGTGGCGTTGATAGGTTTCGGCCGCATAGCCGAGCAGCCATGGGCAGAAAACGGCGGGTTGAAGATCATGCCTGCTGTTACGGCAAGCCTATCGGCGGATCACAGGGTGTCAGACGGCCATCGCGGCGCCCTATTCCTCACGGAACTACGCGAGCAGCTGCAACATCCGGAGGCACTGGATCAATGAACGAATCAGAAATTCGCGCGATCGTGCTTACCGCACTCTGTGCGATCGCCCCCGAGATCGACACCGCAGAACTCCGCCCCGACCGACCATTGCGCAGGCAGGTTGATCTCGATTCCATGGATTGGCTCAACTTTCTTTTGGGGTTGCACGACAAACTGAAAGTTGAGATTCCCGAATCCGACTATGCGCACCTAGTCACACTGAATGATGTTGTAGTGTATCTCGTCAAGGCACAAGAGGCCTCGCAGGATCGATAGACCGGGCCTGTTACACAGGCTTGTAATCATGCAGCGCATCCGCGTTTCGATCCAGCGGCTCTTACCATGTCGTACATGTCTCGCAAGGCATTGAGAAGCGCGACATGTACATCCACATCCGATGCCTGGTCTATCGCAAGCTCGCGCCCTTGCACCTCCACCTCGACGTGAACGAAATAAGGGCCGCCACAAAGCGGCTCGGCACGCTCAGAAGCCAACCTCACGCTGCATCTGTCGACACCGCACGGAAGACCATTGAGCCGGGCGGAAAAACGTCTCACGGCTTCTTTGATGGCATCTGAGGGAGGCAGGTGACGGAATTGAATCTCGACTCGCCGAGGGTCCATGATGATCTAAACGGAATGAAATCCAAGTTCAGGATCGAAGCGGCACCAAAGCGAACCGGCCTATTAGCCTATTGGGCGCTGCGTAGTGCGCTTTGACTTACCTCAACAACGCAATACCTCCTTGCGCTACTCGCCACCCGATGGCCGTATCCATCGATGTGCTTGCATAGGCTGCCTGAGATATGCGAGCGGGTGCATGCAAAGAAACGCTCGGCTGCACGCAGAAGCCACCGCTCGCCCTCGGGGCCGCCGGCACCGTGCATTGATCACCTGTACCCCACGGGCTGACGGCCCCATTGCAGCCCGCGCACGATTTCGCGGTACTGCTGGCTCGGGCGCCGCTTCGCCGCCGCACGCGTCACCTGTCCACGCCTCGTCGAGGTAGCGGGCGGACAGCCGGAAGAAGTTTGCTACGTGCATTGCTTTGATTTCGCTCGACATGAGAGCGAACTCCCGTGTATTTGCCGAAACGCCGTTACAGCCTGCGGCTTTCTTGCGGATCGGCAGGTTGATCAGGCAGCGATCATGCGCCCGACTTTATCGCTCGCTTGAGACTCACCCAAGACTGTGTATCAGTAGCTCAGCCACGGCCTGCGTCATGTACGTACCGCCCGATGCGGCTTTGCGGATGGCTTTCTCAAGTTCCTTGACCGCTCCCTCTTTCGTCAGATAGCCGACTGCCCCGGCCCGGAACGCGCGCAGTGCGTACTGGTCCTCAGCATGCATGGTCAGAACCAAAATCCTGAGTTGCGGGACGTCCCGGCGAATCTGGGCGATCAGATCAATTCCGCTGCGTCCGGGCATCGACAAATCCAGCACGATGACGTCGGCTGGTGTACTGCGCACCAGATCGATGGTGGATGCTCCATCGATGGCCTCCCCGACAACTTCGATATCGCTGGCATCGCTCAGGATCCGGCCCAATCCCTCACGAAAGACGGCATGGTCGTCCGCTATCAGCACCTTGATCATCGCGTGCCCCTTGGATCTGTGCTTCCACTGTTCCATGGTAGGTGGCACAGCGACTCCCATCCAACGCTTGCCACATTGCATTCTGATCAAGGTCAGGAACATGAATGCGTGCTGCTTTTGATGACGCGATGGGGCCAAAACGCTCGCCGATACTGCTCGGGCAACGGAGGGTTCGTTTGCGTGATCGCCGGTGAAACGCAATGCGCACACTGAACATGAGACGAAACATCGACGGCATAGAACGATTGACGCCCATCAAGATGTTGTTCGCATCCGCGTCCAGAATGGTTTCTCCCCAAACCTGCATAGGAGAAAGCATCATGGCTGAATCCGATACCAAGCTTGCCGTGAAGACCGGAACGGAAGCATCGACCAAACAAGCCGGTGGCATGCAACCTTGGCGCGCATTCGACAACCTGCGGCAAGAGGTTGCACGTGTCTTCGATGATTTCGATCGCGGATTTCATGTCTTTCCGTTTCATCGCGCCGCGCTGGATATCGAGCCGTTCTGGCGGCGCGAGTGGGCTTTGACGTCGGCGCCTGCAGTAGACGTTGTCGAAACCGATAAGGCTTACGAGATCAAGGCCGACCTGCCTGGCATGGAAGAGAAGGACGTCGAGGTCAAACTGGCCAATGGCGGCTTGACCATCAAAGGCGAGAAGCAGCAAGAGAAGGAAGAGAAACAAAAAGACTACTACCTGCATGAACGCCACTTCGGCGCGTTCGAGCGGTCATTTCGCATGCCAGACGGCGTTGACACGGACAAGATCCAGGCCAGCTTCAAGAACGGAGTATTGACTGTGACGCTGCCCAAGACGGACGCGGCGCAAGCAGCTTCCAAGACCATCCCCGTAAACGGGGGCTGATGTAACGGACGACACATCGCAAGAACGGCGGGGAACGGATGGCGGCAAATCGCTGCACTATTAGCGCCCGCGGCCGATCTTGGTCTTACTCGCGGCCCGAGCCCCAACGCACCGGCCGCATCATCCAGTTGACAGGATGCGACCTTGAAGTTTTTTCTGCCCTTGAAGACGTGGCAGCGCCCGACATTGGGTTAAGGAGTTCGAGCGTGACCTTGCCATTGGACATTTCATTTCGGGACTTTCCGTACTCCAAAGCGATCGAGGATGTGGTCATCAAACAGGCGAACAGCCTTGCCAGGTTTCGAGCGGAGATCGCACGTTGCCGCGTCAAGTTGATTCAACTGCCTCGGCAGCAGACACACATCCAGCCCGTCAGGGTTCACATTGATGTAATGACACGCCACGATCGCCACCTCTCGGGCCATGCCTCTAGCGAGGACGCCGGAGCGGCACTTCGCGAAGCATTCGGAAAAGTAGAGTTCGCGTTGCGAGGTGAGATGGTCCGTGGGCAATCGAATGCAATCATCGGAGCCAAGGGGGGCATATGAGCTTGACCGTTCATGCCGGGCGGGGTTGGGTGGATGTTCGTACAAAGCGCCGAAGCGACAAGCGCTGGGATTGCGAGTGCCGGTTCGTGTCGTCCGGTGGAAAAAGCTCGTCCTGGATTTCAGCCGCCAGCACTGAAGGCTACGTTTCGCGCGAGCTTGCCTTCAGCGCGGGTATCTTGCTCGGCCGGGAGCTTGTTGCCCGCTATGCCGTATTGACGCCGGCTCAAACCACCACGTATCAATGAGGTGGCAGAGCGAAGAATGCCGGCGCCATGCACGCTTCGCCATCCTGCAAAACCACATCGCTTGCCGACCGTCGCCACCGAATCCTCTAGCGGGGCCAAGAAATCGTACGCACGACCCCTCCATGCGCCGGCACCATAAGCGTGCTTTTCCGTACCACGCCGTTATAAGACGCAGTGACTTGGTATTTTCCACGCGGCAGGCGAACGTAGAGCAGCGGGCCTTCCGATACGACCGCCAGGGATACCGCCCCGCTTGCGGAACGAATACGAGTGTCGACGTCTGATACGTACGTTCCGCCTTGCTCGATGAACATCAAGCGCAGGTTGTAGCTCGACGCAACGCCACGCATTGCATCCATATCATCCTGTCCCACCCCACCTGACACATAAGCCACGCCTCCTTGCTCACGTGGCATGGGACGCGCGGCATACGCACCTTCATTCAGACACCCCATCTCGTACATGGTCCGCCACGAGCGTCTGTTCATCATGCCGCCGGACGCCCCTCCTCGTGCCCGGCCGCTCATCCGATGCGGCTCGTTTACGCCGTGAATATCCTGCATGCGCTGCATCAGCGCACGGCGTTCCGCCGGTGTCCGAGCATTGCGCATTTGCGCGCAGAAATCGGGGCTCAGCTGGCGCACTGGTTCGGGGGCGGGTGCCTGCGCCAATACCACGTGTGTCGACGCCAGAGACGCTGCAACCAGCCCGGCGCGCAAGAGGCTGTGTACGCGAAGCATGATCAACTCCTTGGGAATCCATTTGTTTCCCTAGAGCCACGATGGCCTATATGCGGCAGGACGCGTTGATATGGCGCAACCTTTGATCCAGCCCAAGCTGGGGCGCCTCATCCTAGCTAACCTGAAAAGCGACCGCCTTGTGTACCGCGTGTGGCTGCGGCGAAGCCGCACGCTGTCGAGCAACCCACCCAATAGGAGTTGACCATGACAGCAAGGACCCTCGTCTTCCATCAAACCGCACGCAGGACGATGCTCAACGGAATCGACCTGTTGGCCAGGGCCGTCGAGGTGACGCTCGGTCCTGGTGGACGCAACGTGATCATCGAACGGTCGGGCATGACACCCATGGTCGCCAACTCCGGCGTTGTGGTTGCGCGCTCCATTTCATTGCGCGAGCCATTTGCCGACATGGGCGCTCGGCTGCTGTGCGAGGCAGCGGCGCGCACCAGCGAGGTCGCAGGTGACGGCACAACAACAGCCACCACATTGGCACACGCCATCGTGGCCGAAGGCGTGAAATACGTAGAAGCCGGACACGACCCGATGCAGCTCAGGCGCGGCATTGAGGCGGCCGGCACCGTTGTTGCGCAGCACCTCCACGACATGGCCCAGCCATGCATCACCGTTGACGAAATGCGGCAGATCGCCACGATTTCCGCCAGCGGAGACCAAACTGTCGGCTCACTGGTGGCGCGTGCAGTTGAACAGGTCGGCAAGGATGGCGCCATCAGTGTGGAGGATGGCTCCAAGCTTGAGGACCAACTGGAGATCGCAAAGGGCGCGCGCGTAGATCGCGGTTTTCTTTCTCCGTTCTTTGCAACGACGGAAAGCCGGGCTGTCGTGCTGGAGGCACCGTGGATCCTGCTATGCGATGCGACGATTAGTTCCATCGCACAGTTGCTGCCCGCACTTGAAGCGGTGTCCGGCACCGGTAAGCCGTTGCTCGTCATCGCAAACGACGTGGAAGGCGAAGCGTTGGCCACGCTTGTCGTCAACAACCTGCGCGGCACGCTCAAGAGTTGTGCCATTCGTTCGCCAGGTTTTGGTGACGCTCGCACGGAGCAGCTGGCAGACCTTGCGGCGCTGACGGGTGCGACCGTCATCTCTTCGCAGACTGGAGTTTCGCTGGAGCATGCAACGCTCGATCATCTTGGCCAGGTACACCGAACGGAAACCACCAAGGATGCGACCACCCTCATTGCCGGCGATACCGTGAAGGCAGCAGTCGAACGGCGCATCGGGCAATTGAGGACGCAGCTCCACGATGCAAAAACGGACTACGACCGCGAACAGCTTCAGCATCGGCTTGCACGCCTGAGCGGTGGCGTTGCTGTCATCAAGGTAGGCGCTGCGACTGAAGCCGCATTGCACGAGCGCAAGAACCGCTTTCAGGATGCGCTGCATGCCACCCGTGCTGCTGTTGAGGAAGGCATCGTGCCAGGCGGTGGCGTTGCATTGCTCCGTGCGCGCGCCGCCATCGACGCATGGGTCGCACCCAACGCTGAACAGCACGCAGGCGCCCGTATCGTGTATACCGCACTGGCTGCACCAATGCTGCAGATCGCGGCCAACGCAGGCGCCGACGCTCAGGCAGTCGTCCACCAAGTCCTCTCCGGTGAGGGATCGCACGGCTACGATGCGGCGTCCGATCGTTACGGCGACATGCTGGAGTTAGGTGTGGTCGACCCGGTCAAGGTGGTACGCACTGCATTGCAGAACGCAGTTTCCATTGCTGCCCTGCTGTTGACCACGGATTGCATGATTGCCGACATGCGCGATGACTCTGTGGACCGGTCCAACGAAACATCAAGCTCGGAAATGTTCAACGCTGGATACGCCTAGCGACGACACCGCAACTATCGGCTCCCCGGGGACGCACAGGAGGTAGGTCAAGCCTTGTTCCCGATCAAACGGGCTTCCAGCCCATCCCCTAGAGTCATAGTAAGACACATCGATACGCCAGCCTTGCCATGAGCGCCACCGCATTCGTCCACTATCCGTTCGCAAACGCCGCGTCCGTTCACTACATCAACGAGGACGTGTTGGCGAATGTGTTTGTACCGGAAGCCAGCGCCTGTCGGCTCTCTGACCCAGCACTTGCCGTTTTGGCAAGGACAGCCGCCAACTGGTTCGCTCCTTCGCTGGCGAACCGCCTGCACGTTAGCGCGCTGCATGGGCGCATTCGCCTGGATGGGCACGTCTGCAATGGTCGCCCGCTGGGCTTCCTGAAGGCGGCGCTCCTCCGTGTACCCGGTGTTGAGGGCTTAGACATGACGGTGACCGTGGATTCCGTCATGAATCCGCTGCAGGCGTATTCCGTTGGCCCGCAGCGTTTGCACGCCGGTTAGCCAAAGGCCTGCGATCATGCGTACGACATACTTCTGCGTAACCAACTGCCCGTGCCCGCATATCGGTTTTGACCCCACGTGCCCAGAGTCCGTGGATGAAGTCCTCCGCGCATATGCCGTGCTTTTCTGGTTCAACCTCTACCTCAGATGCCCCGACTTCCCGACCACCGACGGCATGTTTCCGCGACAGCCGGATGTCCGCCAGAGGTATATGACGGTACATGCAAAGGTCTTTACACACTGGGCGACAGCGGCCAACCGCATGGGCATCACTACCGCGCGATTTCGCGATATCTGTGGGAGCGTGCGGGCGGAGTGGATCGGAGCGGACGACCCGTTGCGCGCGTGCCGCTCACGGGCTGACGTGCTGTCGGATCATCCAGAGCTGGACCTCGACTAAGGCCGCATTGGCCTGCTCAACAAAAGCAAGCAGGTCGTCCTTCCGCTGCGGGCAACACGGAGAGCACGTCATCCGACCCGGTGCCGGGCCGGAAGATCGTGATGCCTTTAAGCTTCAACCGCCATGCCTGAAAGAACAGTGCACCAACCTCGGCGCAGGAAGCGCCGTATGGAAAAAGGACTGTCTTTGAAATCGATGCATCAATGAATGGTTGCAGTGTCGCCACCATACGCAAGTGGTCGAAGGCATCGACTTGCCCCGCGGTGACAAAGTAGCCGGGCAATGCTGCGCGCTGCCCAAGCAATGCACGGAAGAGCCGGTGGACGCGATTCTCAATGCGGTGAAGCTGCGGGGCGCGGTGCTCGGTGCGTACGCGACGCTGGTATACCCAATCGAACACCGGTTCGACACCACTGGAGCAGTTATCTCCAAACGCCAAGCTCACGCTACCGGTCGGCGCCACAGACAAGAGATGGCTGTTGCGCAGCCCATGTCTTCCGATCGCTTCGCGCACGGCCTGCGGTAGCGTGGTGCAGAAATGCCCGCATGCGAGACTGCGCTCTGGGCGGAACAGCGGATAGGGTCGGCGCTCGCCCGCCAGGGCAGCAGACGCTGCATAGGCGTTATCACGCAGGCAACGCCCGATCTGGCTCGCCATACTGCGCGCCTTCGGAGCGCCATATGGTAGGCACATCATCGTGAGAGCGTCGGCAAGGCCGGTCACGCCTACACCGATTCTGCGTTTGGCATGCGCTTCCTGCATGTGCTCCGGCAACGGCCAGCGCGTGATGTCGATCGCATTGTCAAGCATTCGGACCTGAATGCGCACCGCCCGGCTCAAACCGATGAAATCGAACATCGGCTGGCCACCAATTCCAAAGGGCGACCTCACCCACCTTGACAGATCAATGGGGCCCAGCACGCAACTGCCCCAGGGCGGCAGTGGTTGTTCACCACATGGGTTGGTCGCGGCAATAGCTTCGATCTCGGCAAGATCATTGGCTGCGTTGATCGTGTCGATGAACAGCAGACCTGGCTCTGCGCTGTGGTGCGCTGCCTCCGTGATCATGTTCCAGAGTTGCCGTGCGGGAACGACCTCGTAACACCAGTTGCCGCCAGATTGCATGTAGGCGCCCTCCGCTAGTCGTTGCGCATTGGGCGTCGCGCGATGCTGAAGGCGCCATGGCCCGTCGTCTGCGACGGCTTGCATGAAAGCGTCTGTTACGGCGACTGACAGATTGAACGTAGCCCAGCGCTTTCGCTCGCGCTTGGCAGCAACGAATGCGGCCAGGTCGGGGTGGTCGCAGCGGAGAACAGCCATCTGCGCCCCCCCTCGCGTATCGGTAAGCGCGCAGGTCGCGCACACTTGATTAAAAGCGTCGATGACGGCGCAGACGCTGCCTGTCCCGCTGTTTGATGTTGCGTGCTCGGCATCGGAAGGGGCGATGACCGAGAAGTCGTAACCGATACCACCCCCCATCTGCAGGGTGACCCGCGCCTGCAGCAACGCACGTTCGACATCGGCAGCCCCCGCGACGGGCTGCCCGCTGGTGCCGATAGGGTGAACGAAACAGTTCACCATCGTCCCGCGCTTTGCGCTTCCAGCGTTCGCCATGATGCGTCCCGCTCCGATGGCACCTCGCAACAGGTTGGCGTAAAACAAGCGCGTGAAATACACGCGCTGGTCAGGCGGTTCCGCCGCTGCCAGTGCATGAGCAACTCGCTTGAATACGTCAACGCACGTCGTCTCACCAGGGGCGAGATAGCGATCGGCAAGCACCGCGGCACTCAGAGAGGATATTACGCCCAATGAGATCTGAGGCTCTGCCGACATCAACATGCTCCTTTGCGCAGATAGATCCATGCTAGGCAACACCTGACGAAGGGCGTTGATCGGCGTCACACCGAACAGCCCTAGCGTGGGACTGTTCTTGCTGCGGGCCTCATCAACGGGAATCTCGAGACAGACGAGCTCATTGCGCAGATCCTACGCGCCGTGCGAATAAGGATGCACTTCGCGTCTTGCTTCGGAGTCCGTCGACAGCGACGGCGAAATCCCACTCTTTCGGGTTGGCGACTCTGCGCCGCTGGCTGTCTAGTGCGCCGTCTCCTTGAGCGCCCTCGTCTCCACCTGGAAGTAGCAGCAATGAGGTCTCAGTAGCTACTTAGTCAGACCTGCAGAATTCGTTTCGCACAGTGGAAGCGGTCATAAATCGAAGTCGCGACACGGACGAAACGCCGCCAGCCGGAGTGTTATGAGCGCGTGTTGATCGGTTGTTCGACGATCCGCGCAAGGGTGAACAAGCGCACAAACGCAAGGAACACGGCCGCAGGCCCACGCGCACGATGGCGCGCAGCAGCCGGCGCAGGCTGATTCCGGCCGCGCACAGCACCACGTGCAGCGCGTCACCGGTTTACCCTTTGAGCCAACAGCGCCGCATGCCGTGATCGTCCTTGGCGTGCCCGATGATCGGCTCGACAGCTTGGCGCTTGATCCACTGCCGTTGCTGTGCCTTCAAGGTCTTGTATTTGCCGCGATGAATCAGTTGCACAGGAGCGATTTCGGCATCCACATTCCGGAAGCCAAAATCAACGACGGCAGTCTTCTGCCGCAGCGAATCCGGCAGCGCTTCGAGCAGGATGGCGGTCTGTTCGAGCTGGCCGTGCAGCGTGTGGCCGTCATACGGGTTGCCGGGGAAGCTGCGCGCGCCTACGATCGGCCCCTGCTTGTGCGTGATGGCCGACCTTGAAACCAAACTCTTAGGGCTGCCGGGCCTAGCCCTTGCCAATGCACTCAACTTCCGGTGCGCGCAGGGCGTACAACTTGTTCTTGTCCTTCGGACGCCGCCGGCAGGTCTGCCAAGCCCGCTCGATCCACGGCCGCATGGCAGCTTGCCGCTCGTCCGAGGTGCCCAAGAGTTTGCGCTCGATGTCGCGCAGCAAGCGGCCCAGGATCGTGCCCTGGCGTTTGAGCACGCGGAGCAAGCGCTTGAACTGCTTGGCGTGTGCGTAGCCACCGGCCCGCCTGCGCAGCCGCTTGCCTCCGCGCTCGTAGGTCTCTTCTTTTGCCAAAAGTAGCATCAAAAAGGAGCGTACGGTTACTGATCTGGTTGGCAAATCCTTCGGCACCTCCTATTGGTAACCGCAACAATCACGCGCCAACAGCTATAGATCGCTTGAGTAAGCGTAGGATCGGCTTAATCTATTCGCCTGCTTGTACAGAACTTTTCTCCTCCGGCCGCTTGTTGGCTTGTTGAGTACTGGGTCACACTACTCCCGTTGGCGCTTCTCAGTGCGCTCACAATCAAAACAGGGCAGGTGTGGTGTTGACGGCGCCTGAAACCTACCCTCCTTTCGCTTCCTGGTACGCGGTCTCATTATTTGTGTCTACCGTTCTCACAAATTGTGTCGCCGGTCTCATGAATTGAGTCACCCGACACAACACGGCCCTTGAAATCCAGGAAGAGCTGTATATATTTACAGTAACTGTGCATTTATACAGCTCACACCATGGACGACCTCATCCGCATCGAAAACGAGTACGACCGCCAGACGGTGCTCTGGCTGCGCGAGCACCTGGGTGAACAGGCGTTGAACGAAGTGGTGATACGCATGGAGGGCCACGGCCGGCCCTATGCATCAGATGTCTGCCGCACGCTGGGCCTGACGCCACCGCCGCGCAAGCGGGCAAGCCGTGCACGGCCGCTCAACCGTGCCGTGGGCGAGGCGTATCTGGCCACCATTCGCGGCATTCTGCGAGCGGGGCGGCATGCTGCGGCTTAAGCCGTCTCCCGCTTAAACCGCCAGCGTTGCGGCGGTTTCCTCGCGCAGCCAAGCCAGCCACGCGCCGGCCGGGGTGTCTGGCTTGATCGGCGCGTTCGCCAACAGGTAATACGCCGAGCCATCCCGCCGAAAGCCTTCTGGCGCCACTAGCCGCCCATCCGTCAGGTCGTCCCCCACCATCAGCTTGGACGCAATGGCGGTGCCCTGCCCCGCCATTGCCGCCTGCAGGCTTAAATAGAAATGCTCAAAGCGCGCCTCGGGCGCGCGCCCGCGCGAGCGCTGTGTATCGCTGACGCGCCGCCACGTCTGCCAGGCATCGGGGCGTGTTGCCGTGTGCAACAGGCGACGGCGTGCGGCGGCATCGGCCTGCGGCGCGTGCACGGGGCCGATCCACTCCTCGCAGATGGCCTCTGCGCACACGTACTCCGGCCAGGCAAAGTCATTGCGGCGCAGCGCCACGTCTACGCCGGTACGCGCAAAATCAATCGGGCCGCCCGCCGTAAACAAGTGCACCTGAATGGCCGGATGCCGCGCCTGAAAGCGTGACAGCCGTGGAATCAGCCAGCGCATCGCCAATGTCGGCTCGCACGACACCACCAGCGCGGACGACGTTGCCCGTCGCGCAATCCGGTCAATGCTATCCGTGAGAATGGAGAACGCATCCGCCGCCGCAGACCGTAGCTGCTCACCTGCTGGCGTCAGGAAGACCGCGCGGTTGCGGCGCTCAAACAATGCCACCCCAAGCGACGCCTCCAACTGCCGGATCTGGCGGCTGACAGCGCCATGGGTGACATGCAGCTCCTGCGCGGCACGCACGAAGCTCGCATGCCGCGCGGCGGCTTCGAAGACACGCAAGGTGTTGAGCGGGGGCAGTGCCATCTGTCAGTTTTTCTCACGTAAAAGCGGCATCATAAATCGATTTTCCACGGTGGCCCGCTCGGCCAGAATCGGCGCATTCCCACTTTGCAATGACGTGTCGATATGGCCGAACTGCTTGCTGTTGCTCTCATCACCCTGTTGGCTGTCATCAGCCCCGGCGCGGACTTTGCCATGGTCACGCGCAACAGCCTCTTGTACGGCCGGCGCGCGGGCGTGCTGTGCGCAGCGGGAATTGCGCTTGGCGTGCAGGTGCACGTGCTCTACACGATGTTCGGTGTCCGGCTACTGATTGCACATGCGCCAGCACTGCTGCATGCCCTCAAACTGGTGGGCGCGGCGTACCTCGTGTGGATCGGCTGGAAGACGTGGTCGGCCAAGGCCGCCCTGCCCGGCGATGCCGCCTCGGGCCATGACAGGCCCCACGGACTATCGACCGGCGCCGCCCTGCGCATGGGCTTTTTCACCAACGCCCTGAACCCCAAGACCACCCTCTTCGTCGTCAGCACGTACACGCAAGTCGTGCATGCGGACACGCCGCTGGCCGCGCAATTCGGCTACGGGCTGTTCATGTCAATGGCGCACGCGGCGTGGTTTGTGCTGGTGGCCATGGTGTTCGCCTCGGGTGCGTTGCGGCGCGCGCTGCTGGCACGGCAGCAGATGGTCGATCGCGTGATCGGCGTGGTCCTGATCGGGCTTGGGCTGGCATTGGGCGTGGCGCGACTGGCGTAACGTCGCCCAAAAAGAATGCGCCGAATGCGACCGCGCGTGCACACGCGCTGCTCCACGGCGATTGAGCCTAGCCACGCCTTGCACTACCTTGAAACGACGAGCGGTCGCCCGCCGCGCCCCGGCGCGCGGTCGCTTTTTGTTTTCGACCAAGGAGTGTGGTTCATGCTGCATACGCTTTCCAAGCTGTGGTGGGTGCTCGCATTGCGCGGGTTGTGTGCGTTGGCGGTCGG
>Ga0209759_1000496_pt1 | contig 43368 bp, 29 predicted proteins | sample AraplaCL_Col_mMS_FD_184261 | JGI IMG/M metagenome (GOLD analysis project Ga0209759, IMG submission 184261) | Arabidopsis root microbial communities from the University of North Carolina, USA - plate scrape CL_Col_mMS (SPAdes) (version 2) | ecosystem: Host-associated > Plants > Roots >...
GTGATGACGCCATTATGCGTGGATCAGGCTGCAGCTGCATGGGGCAGGGCGCGGTGTCCCCGGCGCTCAGTCGAGCGCGGCGAATACGTCGCGCGTGAGGTTCTCCGGCGCGTCGCCGGTGCAGACCGCGTCGTCCTAGATGCGGATGACGCCGTACTGGCGGAACGCATCCACCTTGGCCCAGTCGACGTCGGCGGCGACCGGCTTGTCGCGTAGCTCGGTCAGCTGCATCTCGATGAACGAGCCTGGTCACGTTTGACGCCGACGGTCATCAGCTGAGCAACAACAGCTACTACCGCATTGGTCAGGCTTACCTGGTCAGCGGCATGTCCGACTATCCCAGCGGGTATGTGTCGCTCCTATCCGGCTGGCTGCAGTCGGGGCAGGTGACGACGTACAACGCTGATGGACAGGTCACGGCACAAGCGCAATTCGGCCGGTGGGGTACCAACTGGACGTCGCTGGGCCTCCAGGACGACATGGGTACGCTGCCGGACGAGACCAGCCGGCGCCCACCATCAGTAGCGACGATGCACTGACGCGTGGCGGCATCACGACCTATACCGGCTTCGACCACGACGACCACGCTGGCCCCAAAATTTTGTCGATTCGCTGGGCTGGCCCAAAACTGTTGGCAGGATTGGCCCAGAGTTCTTGTCGTTTCGGCTCAAAAATCGTGGCGGTGACCAGAAGGTGACAAGGTTATGCGGAGTGACATGGTTAATTGGGTCGATGACAGGGTTAACTGGTAACTGGGTGACGACACCAGGGCCGCGGCGGATGAAATGCTTGCAAAAACGGGTCGCACATAATTTGACATAATATACATTATGCGCAATTGCGCAGGTTCCTTGCCCAGATGTTGCGCGCTTCTAGCTGGCGGAAATCCTCCGTTCGCCGATACAGACAGTTGCCGGCACTCATTTGACCGTTTTCCTTCCTTGATCTTGAGCGCACTGATGGGTGGCCTGACTGCGCAGTACTGAATCTGAGTTTGTGTCGGTGCGGCACGTAGGCTGAGCCATATAGCCCCCTGAAACTGTGTCACTGACGCCAACTACACCAAATGCTGTGCCATTGCGTGGCATGTGGATCCTCTGACGGTGGCACACTCTTTGGTGCACTTTCCTGGGGTCCTGGAAGAAGTTGTCAGTCAGTGTGTGGTGAAGGTGTCGCCGTGGTCCATCCGGTCAAAGTCATCGCGCTGGGGTTCTTTTCCTTTTGCTGGGTTCGGATGCCTTGGGCGTCACTCGTGAGGTCCGTTTGGGCGGTGTCGCGGCGTACGCCTCTGAAAGTGCCTTTTCCAAAGCGGTTATCTGGCCCGCTTGGCGTGCAACTTCCTGTTCAAGATGGCGTGCCTCGCTGCTGATCGCGTCGTATCGCTTCTGCGCCTGGTCGATAGCTTCTCGGCGTGATTGTTCGGCAATCTCGTGTCGTTGCTGCCACTGCTTGGCATCTTGCCGGGCGCGATCAATCTCTTGATGTGCGCGGTCTTCGACGGCACGCATGTGCGCTTCCAATCGCTCACGCTCTATGTGTAGCGCGACCTGGCTTTCATGGTGGCGAGTTTGGAGGGCCTGAATCTCCGTCAGCTGGCGGTCGTGGGACTCCTGCAGGCGATCGCGCTGTTGTACGAGATCAGCGCGCAGAGCGTGGCTATCCTGCAGCTGGCTATCGAGGGTGGCGCAGGCGTGCTCGGCTAGGTCTCGTGCCACCTGCGCCTGAGCGATACGAGTTTCAGCGGCTTGTAGGCGGGCTTCCCAGCCTTCGCGCTCGCGGATCAAATCGGCTCGCGCGGCCTCTAGGGCGGCCTGCTGACTCGCAAATCGGTTCGTGAGGGTGTGCTCGGCCTGCTCGCTGGCCAGCCGCCATAGCTCGATCATCGCCTGCCCCACTGGGCCTGGTAATTCCGGCAGGGTGCTCAATTGCCGCAAGCGCTCTCCTAGCTGGCCGCGCCAGGTATCGAGCATGCGTGTGATGGTGTTCGGGGAGCCCGTACCCAGCGCGGCGCGCACTTTTTCGACCGTCGGGTTTTCGCCGGCGCTCAGGATGGTGTCGGCGGCCGCGTTGACCTGCTCTTGGGTGATGCCACGGGCCATAAAATGGTCTCCTCGATCGGTGCCCTGCCCTTGCCTTGACGTACTCACGATAAGTGATGATTATCGTGGGTACGCACCCTATTGCGTATTATAAATTACATAGTATGAAAGATATTTCCACCATTCCGATCCTGGCCCAGCCGGCGTCGAGCCTGGCATTGCCGATTCAGTTGGCGCAGCAAGCCGCCGATGCCGTGCGCGAACTGCTCGCCGAAGCGGCCGCCGCGAACACCACCCGTAGCTACGCCAGCGCGCTGCGCTACTGGGCCGGCTGGCACGCCGCGCGCTACAGCATCGAGCTGACGCTGCCGGTGCCGGAAGCCACCGTGCTGCAGTTTGTGGTCGATCACGTGGCGCGGCGCTCGGCCGACGGCGAACTGACTTGGGAATTGCCACCAACCATTGATCAGATGCTGGTGGCCGCCGGTCTTAAGGCCAAGCCCGGTCCGTGGACCCTGGCGACGGTCCGTCATCGGGTCGCGGTGCTGTCCACAGCGCATCGGCTCAAGCATGTGACCAATCCGTGCGAACAACCCGCCATCCGCACGGTGCTCAGCCGAGCCGCCCGGGCCGCGGTCAAGCGCGGTGTCCGGCCGCGCAAGAAGACGGCGATCACCTTGGCTGAGCTCGAGGCGATGCTGGCCACCTGCGACGACAGTCTGGAAGGCCTGCGTGACCGCGCCCTGCTCTGCTTCGGCTTTGCGAGTGGCGGGCGGCGACGCAGCGAAGTGGCCGCTGCGGATCTGCGCGACCTGCGTCGCATTGGCCCGCAGGGTTTTATCTACCGCCTAGAGCACAGCAAAACTCAGCAGTCTGGGGTGACCACTACCTCGACACCCGATAAGCCGGTGCTGGATCGGGCCGCCCAAGCCCTCGAGGCTTGGTTGGTGGGGGCAGGCATCACCGAAGGGGCAATTTTTCGGCGCTTATGGAAACAGCGCGTCGGCCCGGCCCTGTCCCCGGCCGCCGTGGGCGAGATCGTGCAGCGGCGTGCCAAGTTGGCGGGCCTCGAGGGGGATTTTGGTGGGCACAGTCTTAGGTCGGGCTTTGTGACCGAGGCGAGCCGTCAGGGCGTGCCGTTGCCCGCCATCATGGCGATGACCGAGCATCGCGCGGTCTCCAGTGTGATGGGATATTTCCAGTCTGGTGGCTCACTCAGCAATCCTGCCGCGAGATTGCTTGAGGATGACTAGAGAGTCGCCGGCACCTGACTTGCCGCCCGACTTGTGTAGTCAGCGCCCTGCCAATGCTTGCGCGCAGAGAGCGTAACAAGCGGCTCAGGTCCAGTCCGGAGGAAGCGGGCGCCAGGCCCCTGGCAAATCCTCCATGAGTCTAGCGAGAGCAGCTCGCGCCCCCGCTATATCCCTCCGATCGAGCGCTGCTCGCAGTCGCTTATATTTATCCTTGGCCTGATTATCTCCGTCATGAAATGCAATCAGGCTGGCCAGCGGAATATCTACATGCACGATGTCATTTACATCGCGCTCAATGAGGCGACAGAGGTCTCGCTCCCAGCGCTCCGATCGTGGCGCCCATGCCCGACAGTCGGAGTAGTGGCCATTGTTCGCGATTGCGATGACGGAATGAAGCTGGAATCCTGCGGACTGGATGAGGTGATCATAGGACGCGGTATCTGGGTTCCAGGCCGGACATAGCACAACTTCGACGCGCCCCAAAAGGTCTGCAATACGGCGCGCCTCAATTAGCTCACTGCAGATGAGTACGGAGAATGCTCCCCACTCGGAGTGTATGACTGTTCGAGGAATGGGGCTTGGCGATTGTGGCCTGAATGTCACCGGGCTTCGCAGCTTCGAGAGAAGCTTCCCCTCCTCCCTTGCAGGCAAGTGCTTCGTCCACGGCCAGGTGGCGACGGACATGAATGGTCCTGGAAGAACTGCGAACACCTGATTTGCAACGTAGGGCTGGGTGGGGTGATGGATGTATTCAAGCCCGGCCACAAGGCCGTACTGACCCGCCCTTACGACATGATTCGCGACAGTTCGAAACCATTTTCTGGGCAATGCCAGTTCAGGAAGCACCAGAAGCTCTGGTCCTTCGCCGCGCGAGGCGCGCGCCGCCTTGTCAAGGACGTCTGACAGGCCTTGCAGCCTCTTTTTGGTCAGCAGCGGCGCGCCGAACGGGTCCCCTGAAACGCGGGTGGCGGCAGCCTGCCAAGCGGAGTCCTCGACAACCAAGTTTCCCAGAATAATGCGAGGTTCGCGTGGTGATGACGTAACTCGACCGGGCCTCTTTGTCGAAACGCGCTCGATCGAAATCGTGCTTCTATCAATTACTTCACCAATCGCGTCGCCATACTCAGTTCCTCGCACCGCATTCACGATGGCGATCAGTTGCTCAAAGATCGAATCTTCGAATCCATGTTCCTCGACGCGATAGAGCCAGCGTCGCGCAATGTCAAAGTACGACGGTGGCCGCGTGCATAGAAATAGGCGCGCAGCAGGCATCATCCACGGGCGGTCATCGAGCGCTTCGCAACGCTGGACAAAAGTATCGATCGTCGTCAGGCGCAACGATAACTCTGGGTCACGAGCCAAGTTGGAGCGCAGCCAATTGCGATCGACTTCCTCCAACTGACCATTCGGGGCTGCATCGTCCTCTCGATCGCGAGCACGGAGGTCCGCCGAGGCTAGCTGCTCAGCACGGCGGCGCAACATGGTCGCCTTGACCTCCTTGGTCCTGACCCTTAGCCCGCCTGGGAATCGGGATGCAATCTGCATTGCGTCCATTCCTATCGGAAGGCAAGAGGCAATGGCCTCAAGGCGACGCTCGTGTAGGTAGTTGCGAAGCCAAGTCCATGGAGCGGATCTGGCTGGGTCCAGCTCTCGCCCTCTGTAGTAGAGCTTGGCCGTCGTCGAGCGCAGTACTTCGATGGTTCCCCACACGCGATCCATGCGGTCGCGTAATTCTGTGGCCGATTTCCAATCGCCAGTGCTAATCGCCAGCTTGAGAAGGCGCATCGAGACATCTAGGTCATCTACCCAATTGTCCTCCGCGTCCAAGACGCGCCCCACTCGCTCCAGGCAGCTTCTCACCAGCTCGCTGCCCTCTTTGTGGTCGATCAAGCTGGACACTCGCTCAAGAGAGCGAAGGCTCGTTGATAGCGCAAAGCGCTCAAGGCGAGCTCGGTCCGCCTCGCGAAGGACTCGCAATGGCGACCCTTCTGTGTTGCCCGCCCGAATTAGGTGACTTACTCCGTCGCCCACTAGTGTGGATGAATCGACGAAGGCGCGCCGCTCGCTCAAGGCCTTTGCGAAATCTGAGGCGACCGCCTCGACAAAGTCAGTGCCAGGTACACCGGCTAAGTGATGCACCCTGACCTTTCTCTTCTGAAGCTGCAGCTCAGAACCGACTCGATCAAGCACATTTACGTCAAGTGGAAGTATGTCGTCGTCGCTACCGAGTAGTGGCAAAAACCGCCGCATTGTCTCGACTGGATCGCGTTCATCATCAGCATTCGCGACGATTGCCAAATCATCCACATATCGCCGATAGCAAATCACCCCCGGTTGCGCGGCGATGTACCGATCGAGTGGCGCCAATGCTAAGTTAGCTACCACTCGACTGGTTAATGCTCCAATCGGCACGCCAACGTGGATGTGGGTTGCAGCACGAGTGGATGCAACTTCATAAAATCGCCCGTATGCTCGTAGCAATGAGGTGGTTGCAGTCACGTATTGATCAACGAATTCCCGCGTAGCCCCGGCAGTGCGCAGTTCGGAAACAATCTTCTCGCCAAGCATGAACGACGGATCGATCGTGTCATAGAAGTTCGCCAAGTCCCCGCTGACTATGAGCGTCGGCTTGTCGAGCTCCAGGTTTTTTTTTGCTGCATCAAGTGGCGCAGCACGAAATTGCTGATACCGCTTCGGCCAATACTCAAACAACCACCGACGATGCGGTACTAACTGGCGATCGCGAAGGTCAAGTCGATAGCCCAGCACTTCTTTTGAAAGCAGTGAGTCAAGAAGCCCTCCAAACCGCCACAGATAGAGCACCTCGGCAATCGCAAACTCAGGGTTCGGAGATACACGGAGTTGCACGTCAATTGGCCGGGCCGCCAATTTTTCCTGGCTTGAACCAATCCAAATAACGCCGTCGCTTTGGTCTCGATTGGCGTGAAATCGCTTGGGTACAACCCATGTCTCGCCGACATCCAGCCTATCGAACCAACGCTCTCTCGCGATCTTATTCTGCAGAACCCTAAGATTTTCTGGAAGATTCTTCTCGTAGGCAGCGAGTTCAATTGAACCTACGCCGCGCTTTTCGAAGAAAAGAGCTGATTTAGCTTGGCGGAACGCCAAGTAAAGATTGGCGATTGTCGGAAGTGCGGAGGACATTAGGACTGAACTCCCACCGCATATACATGTGCTGCAAAGAGGCTGGTGCTATTTCTTTGCCACCGAACTACTGAGGTCCGTCTCATCGTGCAGCCTCCCCGGGGCCTGTGGCGTCGTCCGACGTTGTGAAGCACTTAATTACAAGGCGCTGGATTAGCGCACGGAGCTAGCATATCGCAGGCCGAGCGCGACATCCCTTTTGCCGATATCTTTGCCGGCACCGCATGGGCTACTCACCCTTGCCCGGATGTGGTCCACGCTCGCTTTGACTAGTAGGGAGTCCGCCGCCCCTCCTCGCTACCCGCGATAATACTGGCTAATCTCCCTGCCCTGTGGATCTCGTCGGATCAACGCTTGATTCGGCCTTAACAGACAGGGACGCGAGAGGAAGCGTCAGCAGTCGCGCGCCCAGCAGAAGCGCGTAACCCTGGCCTGGGTTTCCAGCGGCTCGCCATGGACCGTATATTGCCCGCATGGAGAACTCTGATACGTATGCAAAGTGCTGGGCAAACAGCCTCGGAGACTGCGAGGGTCCCATGTCCCGAGAGCACATTTTCAGCAATGCGACATCCCGAAAGGATTCGAAGATACCCCTGGCGGTTAAGGGGATGGCCAACATGCCTGATCGAACGATTGGGTTTGACGGGCCAACAGCACGCATTCTCTGCCGAAGTCACAATTCTCGGCTGAGCATTCTGGATAGCGAAGCAAAGAAGCTAGCTGACGGGCTCCATAAATTTGTCGACGGCGAAAAGCACACGACAGTACACGTAAATGGGTCGCTGCTTGAGCGCTGGGCACTCAAGACACTCATCAACTTCCTTGCGTCAGGATTGGCTGACAAAAAAAAGTGGACGCCAGATAGGGATCCTGTTCTAAGCGCGTACGGACTGAAACGCCTCCCAAGCAGTTGCGGCCTGTACTTGCTTCGCCTTGACGGCTACGAGCCACTGAGCACTGAACAGTCGGGCGTCACTCCGGCATGGGCAGGCTCAACAGAAGGAACGCCAGAGGCTTGCATGGGCGGCATCATCTATCTGCACGGTGTAGCCTTTTTTCTTCTGCTGGATATCGCTTTTCTCGAGGCATTGCGGACTTGTGACCTTGGCTTCACCAAGTCTAATATCCCGCTGTCCTACGATAGGCTGAAATACCACCCGATAGCCGCGCAGCTTAGCGACGGCCAGGGACATAGCTTGGTCGTCCTTTTCGATTGGCCGCAAGACGACGAAGCGCCGACGCAGTGACCTGAGCGCGCCCCCCGCCTAGTGCCTACTTACGCCCCTCGTCTCCGCCCCATGGGTCCGGGTTCTACTTCCCATAAATCGGAGGGGTGTACTGCTGCGCGACGATGGCACCAGGAGCGCCGGAGGGCGCGGGGATTCCTGCGAACGCGTCGCCATTCGCTACGGCCGCAGCAGCGCGTGCGGGCGCACCGGCAGCCGCCACGGCAGATCGGTTCCTTGCATCTTCGTTCCGGCGCAACGATCGAGAAGGCTCGGATGAAACACCTACCCTACCCGCGATAACACAGGCTAATCGTAAGCCCAAACATGAAAGTTACGGTACCCATGTTTGCCGAACTAGGATGTAGACCCCAGACTGGACTTATGGCCGAAAGCATCTGGAACCACGATCGTGACGCAGCCAACCGGCTCGGCATCCGTTGGTCCGGCGCCACCAGCGTCGGCCATCCGAATGTGTTCGACTGGCGCACGCAAGCCAGCGCGCTCAGAGCTTTGATTGGCAACGTCAGGCCGTAGAAGTCAAAATCATGCGGAGGTGGGCCTCTCGCCTAAGCGGCAGGCCCACGCGCTCACCACGGATGCCGATTCTGGTGGCTGTGGCCGTCATGAAAGAAGCCGCCCGTTGGCCCCAAGACATTGAAGGCTGCGAGTTCAATGATCACCTTCGCGGCCGCTTCCATTGTTCGATAGCCCTTGTGGTCATTGAGATCGGTCGCGGTGTACCCGGGATTCACCGCGTTCACTCTGATGCCTTCGGGCAACAACTCTTTCGCCAGCTTCGCGGTAAGCATGTTGAGCGCACTCTTGGTCGCCGAATATCCACCATAGCCGGCGTTCCATATCGGGCTTGCCGTGTCCATGGTGTCGGAAATGGATCCAAGCGTGCTGCTTACCATCACGATGCGCGCAGCTTTTGAACGCCGCAGCAGTGGCAAAAACGCCTGCGTGACACGCATCGGTCCAAGCGTATTCACCTCGAACATCGCGCGCATGTCATCCACGGTTTCTTCCGTAACACGCACGGGCACGCCGCCAAGGCTGATGCCTGCGTTGTTGATCAGCACGTCCAGCGTGCCGGCTTGCTCCTGAAATTTCCCTTTGGCTGCGGCCACGCTTTGCGTGTCGGCTACATCCAGAACCAAAAGGTGCGCGTCGACCCCTGCGTTGCGCAGTTCGGACACCGCCGACTCGCCACGTGCCGCATCTCGGCACCCCAGCCAGACGGTGTAGCCCTGTTCGCCGAGCTGGCGAGCGGCCGCCAGGCCAATACCTTTGTTTGCGCCCGTGATGAGCGCGACTTCTTTGTAAGACATGAAAGCCTCGTTGAGTGGGAGTGCCCAACAACTATCGGCTCACGCCGCTCATGCGGCATCCGTCATCACGCCAGAGACTTGCCTGATCCTACCAATCCGGTTAGTTTGCAAACCCGGACATCGAGGTTGCCGTGCTTACCAGACTCACCGAGATCGCCAGTCGCCACCTCAGCTCGTCAGGAAAGCCCACGATCGTGCCCAGCCTGACGATCAGGTCGGCGCGCGAGCCCGGCGCCCATGCTCCGGGCTTCTTTGAAGCCTCGTTCTATCTCTTGCTTCAAGGCGAAAAGCGCCTGACGTTCGCCGGACTGGACTACATCTTCCGGCCTGGGATGTGCGCGGCCGCCCTAGTAGGACTGCCGTTCTCGCACGAGGTTGTCGAGGCCTCGGCGGACGAACCCTATATTGGCCTCGTACTGAGGCTCGATGCCGGGGTCATCGCGAGCCTGCTGATCGACATGCCTGATCCCCCCACTGCCTCGCCGGCCAAAACCATTACGGTGATGCAATCGGATGAGCGCACGCTGGACCCCCTGGCTCGCCTGCTTTCCCTGCTCGACACACCCTCCGACATTGCAGTACTCGCTCCGCAATTTGAGCGCGAGTTTTGCTACCGGCTCCTGCAAGGCCCCATGGGGACTCAGCTTCGCCAAATAGGAGGCCATGGCGCGCGGCTTGGGCAAATCAGGAAAGCGGCCGAGTGGATCGCCGATCACGCCGACCAACCCATGCGCATTGATCGCCTGGCCGAATCCGTCAGCATGAGCGTCACTTCGTTCCATCGCCACTTCAAAGCCATCACCGGCTATGCCCCACTGGCGTATCAGCGCTACATCCGGCTTCTGGATGCGCGCCGGCTACTCGCATCGGGATCCAGCAACGTGACGTCGATTGCATTCGCCACCGGGTATGCGAGCGCTTCGCAGTTCAGTCGCGAATATAAGAAGTGCTTTGGCGTTGCGCCGAGCAACGATCTGGTATTGCTGCGACCTTTGGCTTGATGCCGAAGCCCTGCCCATCCCTTCAAGCCAATTGGGCTGGGAGTGAATACGCGCCCTACCCCCGATAACCCTCCCTAATCGACTCGTTTCAGCATCTGCCCAAGGCGCGTGCATTCGGCGAGCCTGTCCTCGGAACCGGCCTTACACGTGGGCATCGGCATACTGCAGGACACGATCCTTTCCTGCGCAAGCGAGCTGTCTTGATGCACCACCATCGCATGTGAGCATTGTTACGCCGGCAGGACTTCCACGGCGTCTTCCATGCCTTCGACGTGGAGCATGTAGCGTCCGCTTTCCTGGACGATCTTTGCCCGTGGCATATACGCGTAGTGGTAGTGGTATTTGTACTCGGCCTGCCGCCATTTTCGACCACCATAAAACTCGAAAATGGTGTCGCGATCCTTGAATCCCTTGAAGCTACCTTTCAGCTGACCTTCGGCGACAACCATGTTTCCTCCAGCGGATGCTTATTGAACTTCCGGCGATGGTCGCGCGAGTCATTGGATGAACCGTGCGAGCAGTTTCTTCAATGGGTGCCGGGCGGCCTTTCCACTCTGGCGTAGCATGTTGCTGTTGCGTGCCACCCTACGGACTGCCAGCAGGCAGCCGCCCATCAAGCCGGGCGCACCGCTGCCTTGGAAACGACGTTAAACCAATAGCGTACCAGCCTCGCTCGTCCTCAATAACACGGACTAATCAACTTGCTTAAAGGTTGCGCTGGTTGAGCACTAATGAGTTGTTATCAGACCCCTCATGGTTACTTGTTCACGTCATTCAAATCTCCGGCCATAGTTTTGCGATATATGACAACTCTGCATTCATCATGGCGAGCAGATTCCTCCCACCCGGCGCCGGCGCGACGAAGAGTTTGGCTTTTCGCACGTCGATTACAGCAAAAATGGTTCCGGGGGCGCTGCCCGACTTTAATGTTTCCTGCATAAAAGCTGTTATCAAGTCCGCCCTGGTCTTGGTAAGTTCCTCGGATGAAGACATGTGCAGCTTGATGACGTGTCGAGTACCCGAGATCTCTAGGCCCAACTCTGGTGCAATGCTAACGCTGACGCCATCGCTCGAATACGTTGTAGATGGCGGCGAAAACCATTTCATCTCCTTCCGTCCCCACCACTTCTTGTACCCATCAACCATCGCCGGGTAGGCCTTGATCTTCTTCGGGTCCGTTAGGCCTCCTGATATCCCATCGGTAGCCGTTCGGTCCAATCCTTTCCGGTGAAGATCAATTAGCCGATCACGGAATGCTTTGTAAAAGTCTGTGGCGGGATCATAAGTATCCCGGTTCTTCAGTTGTGCAACCTTGGTCGCCTTTGGCCCAGCGACTTTGGTCATCACGCTAATTAGATCCGTCAATGTAATTTTAGGCATATCTCCTCCTACACCCTCAATCCGAGCCTGAAAAGCTAGTTGCCACAATCCGGATACCTGTTGGCTACCGGCGGACGGTCGGATTCCGAAGGCGAGATTTCTCGATGGATCCCTTGTGTGACAGTTCCCGTTAGCAGGCATTACTCCATGCGGTGCTACTCGTAGTGCCGATGGTTCACGTTATTGCCGCAGCTATAGCAGCGCCTATAAGGGCCGCCCATTCGCGCGTAGCCGATATGCTCGCTACCCAGTGGGCCATTGCAATGAGGGCAATATAGCCCTGCCCCGCGTTGCCATTGAATCAGCCTGTATGTAGGAATAATCAGTAACCCGAGCGCGATGGCGAGCGCAAGCAAAGGCACCCAGCGCCCGACTGATAAGAACCCGCTCAATAGCGGACTATTCGCCAAATCTGAAAGCATCGCATCCGACGCGACGGCGAACAGTAACGCGAATCCGGCGGGGGTATATGCCCGTACCGCTACCCATCCCCATCGATCCATAAATCCCTCCTCAGAGATATAAACTGGATCTAGTTTTCCGACGAAGAGTCTCATCGAGTGAGATTAGCCTATAGGTTACCTTCTGCTGGGCACAACATTAATCTCTTGGCCTCGCGGCAGCATCGCAGCTAATCTGCCAGCCTTGGCGTTCAGCCGCCACAAGAAAGCAATTGCTCGATACCGTGAATCGCAGAAAACCCGCTCCGACGAGTACGGGTACCATCCAGGTTAGACGCACTCTGATAGAAGGGTCCCTTTCGTGTCCAACTTTGAGCGCCCGAGTCGGCCTACTTCGCCGGGGCGGAAGCGAAGACCTGCTTTATTCGTGCCTTCCGCATCTTGCGTCAATGGGCGGACGGCGCTGATGTTTCCACCGTCTATGAACTCGACATTCACACGCCCGAGGGCGACGCCACGATGGCCATGAGCGAGTGGCACACCGTGCATGCGGGGCTGGTGACATCGACGTACATGGTGTTCGACAGCTCGGCCAGGGCGGCCCGACTGCTTGGCCATGCACTCGGCGCCCACCACTGATCGGGGGATTGCCTTCTAACACATCGCTCGACCGGACTCGCTACGGCGCTTACCTCCCCGGTCCTGTCAGATCGAACGTTGAAGACTGGCCTTCCCGAAAGCAGCCGTTCGCCAACGGCTCCAATGGGTCGGAAGCAGACGCCCACCCTACCTTCGATAACGCGCCCTAATCGCCATCGCGAGAAGAAAGGTTCGTCCAATATGTGAAGCGCGTTATCGCTTGCGGAAAACAAGCGCTGAAGTGGATCACCTACTTTTTTTGGCTGGGAAAACTTCAAACTAAGCTCGAAGTGACGTTATGAGTCACGCATAAGCTCGCTCGACACATCCCTGTGTCGAGCCTCACATCAAGGTCTTGCCTAGAACCGCTTGGTGAAACCCATGCTCAACGCGTTGCCGTTGAGATGGCTGGAGAACTGCCCCCGGTAATCCAAGTAGAGAGCCCACGATGCACCTGCCTGCGCCGTAATGCGCGCACCAACTGTCGCCATGCCGCGACCCAGTGCACTACCCGGCAGCATGAAAGCCGTGCCGTCCTGGCTGACGGCCTGCACTGCTGGGGTGTGGTTGTTTCGCGTGTCATAAAAGTATCCCGCGTCCAACTGCGGCACATAGCTGATGCCCTGCGCCACAAATGGCCATGAGAACAACACACGTGCGTACGGCTGTAGAGTGGTGTAATTACTACGCGACGTTTGTAGTGCGAATGCCGTAGCTAACGGGTTGCTGCCAGGAATAGATTCGCTCGACGTATCCACGCTTTGATGCTGATACAACGCACCAATGGCCGGGGTCACTTGCCACTGTGTCGCAGTGATGGGCCATGTCGCCTGCAGTGCACCCGCTGTGGTGTCGCCGTTGGGGCGGGCCTCGGCGCGGCCGACGCCTGTCTGGCGGTACACGTCATAGTTGCTATGGGCTTGATCGATCATGCCGGACACCACCAGCGGACCGATACTGGCGTATGCGTACGCACCGCCATGCACATTATCCACCCTACCGTTTCCGCCGTTGCGATCGTTGCCGTTGATGCGATCGAAGCCAGCCTCCACGCCCAGATGCGCCACATCGCTCACTGCATGGTCGAAGCCACCCTGCAATCCGAAGACGGTGCTGTTCAAACCGTTGCTGCCGGACAGCGAATCGTTGCCACCGCTGTACTGCATCCACAGGTCGCTTTTGCACGAAGACGTGACGGTATTGGCATGCGCAACATTTGCCCCATGGCACCCGGTATCGCTGGACCCCTGGGCGACACCGAGCATGGAGGATCGCAGCGTGGCATCAAGTACGGTGGAAAGCGTCTGTTGCCCGAACAGATTGACGGTGCGTATCAGGTTTCCATACAGGCTGCCTTCGTTTGGCGTAACGACCGTCGGCTTCAGTACGAGGTCGGCTTGCGTCGAGCTATAGGTCACGGTGGGGTTGAGTAGTGTCGGTACCGAACCTGTGGATGTCGTGGCAGCGAACTGCCCACTCAGCGCCTTGGCTTGCACTAACGTATACGTACCGGGTGAATAGGTGCCTGGTGCATAGATAAGAGTAAGCTTGCCCGCCAGACTGACGTTGCCGTTCACCAGCAACTCCGAGGCTTGCGTCGGCGTGACGTCGATCTGCAACGTCGCATCCGCGTTCTGCGTGTAGTTGCCGTTGATGGTCAACACTCCCACGGAACCGCCCGGCCACACAGTGCCATCGCTAGTGACATCGCCACTGATAGTGCCGTGACCGCGCAACATGGCGCCCGCGTCCACCGCCACGTTGCTTTGAATCGACGCACTGGTATGCGCGCTGTCGCCCACTTCCAACGTACCCGCTTGAACTGTCGTACCGCCGGTGTAGGTATTTACACCGTTGAGGATCAGCGTACCGCGGCCTATCTGGTTGACCATGCCGGTACCGGCAATGCCCCCAGACACCATCACCGTATCGCTGCGGTCGAACGCCAGGATCGCATTATCGATGACTGCGCCGGTGCCCAACGTTCCCATCGTGCCACCATTACCGATCTGCAGTGTGCCGCCGCTGATCGTTGTCGCGCCGCTGAAGCTGTTCATGCCCGTGAGTGTTTCGGTGCCACCAGCGAGGGTAAGTCCACCGGCGCCATCGATGATGCCGGCGAAGGTATCGGCTGCATGGGTGAGGGTCAGCGTCTGGCTGCCCAGATCAACCGTGCCGTTGCCGGCGAGACTCGCGATCGAAGCCCCGCGGGTCGTCTTGGAGATATCGAACGTGCCGTTGTCCATCACGCCAGAGGAGGCAGCGATCGACCCTGCACCGCTCAAGGCGAGCGTGCCGCCGCTGATCACTGTCGCACCGGTGAAGCTGTTGTCCTGCGACAGCGTCAGCGTGCCCGCCCCCGCCTTGGTCAAGCTCTTGCCATCCCAGCCGCTGATGAACGTTCCCGCCTGGTTCCCCAGCGCCACGTCGACATCGAATGCGTCTGTGGCATTTGCCAGCGTGAAGGTGCCGTTCCCGCTGGCCGGCCCTGTTAACCAGGTCAACGCATAGCCCACATCATAGGCATCGCCATTCACGTGGCCCGACACCTTCAGGTAATCGACCGGGCTGGTCGACCCACCGATCGTTACGTTTGCAAAATCGCCGGTGATGCCACCCATGGTCTGCACTACGACGAATTGTGTACTGGGCAAAGCACTCGCACTGGTTGGCGCCGTCGCACTAAAACCCGCCACGTTCAATGTGCCGCCAAGACTTGCCGTGGCCGCGGTGACAGCCGGCTGGGTGGGACTGCCCAGCATCACACTTAGCGTCGAGCCGGTGTTTTGCGTCAGCGCCCCACTCAGCGCTACCACGCCATGGGATCCGATGGCCGTGGTTGCCCCGCTGTTCGTGCTCAGGCTTACGGCATGAAAGCTGCCCGCCTGGCCAAACTGCAATGTGCCTCCGTTGACGGTCACTGCACCCACATTCGAACTCGTGCCCGTCAGCGTTTCGGTACCGCCAGCGAAGGTCAGTCCGCCGGTGCCTCCGAGGGTGCCGGCAAAAGTATCGGCCGCATGGGTGAGGGTCAGCGTCTGGCTGCCGAGATTGACGGTGCCGTTGCCGGCGAGGCTCGTGATCGACGTACCACTGGTTCCGGATACGTCGAAGATGCCATTGTTCGTCACGACCGACGAAGTGGCCACCGATCCGCCACCACTTAATGCGAGCGTACCGTTGCTGATCGTCGTGTCGCCGGTATAGGTGTTCGCGCCCGTCAACACGGTGGTACCAGTGCCGATCTGATTGACCATGCCGCTACCGGCAATACCTCCGGATACCGTCAGCGTATCGCTGCGGTCGAACGCCAAGATTGCGTTATCGGTGACTGCGCCAGTGCCCAACGTTCCCGCAGTGCCGCCATTGCCGATCTGCAGTGTGCCACTGGTGATGGTGGTGTCACCGCCGTAGGTATTTGTGCCCACCAGTATGGTCGTGCCGCTGCCTAACTGGCTTACCGCACCGGTGCCGCCTATGGCATTGCCGAAGGTCAACGCATCGCTTCGATTGAAGGCGAGCACGCCGTTGTTGGTTACATCGCCGATGAAACTTCCGCTGGTGCCGCCGTTACCGAGCTGCAGCGTGCCTTGCTGGATGGTCCACGGCGTCGATGCGGTACCGTCACCCACGAGAGTCCATGTGCTGGCGCCCGTCTTCTGGAACTGCTCGAAATTCTGGTATTGCGCGCTGGAGCCGACGGAAGAGATGTCGAACGTCGCATCCGTCGTGCCGCCCAGGCGCAAGGTATCGGTCGTGGCCGTGGCGCTGCCGAGTACGTTGCCGGTGATCGCATAGCCTGCCTGCAGCTCGAGCGTCAATGCCCCGGTGCCCGTCGTCAGAATGGCATTCGCCTGACCCGCACCCGCCGTGATGGTGCCACTGTTGGTCAGGGTCCACGCTGCATTGCTCGTGATGGCGCTCTGTCCATTGCCCCCCGCGATCGTGCCAGTGTTGACGATCGGCTGGGTGCCCGCCCGAATGAAAAGACCGAGGCCTCCGACGCCGGTAGTCGAGTCACCACCCTTGATGGTGCCGTGGTTGATCAGTGTTTCGCTGCCGCTGGGAATGCCAATGTCGACGCCGGCACCAGCGACGCCGGACTGGGAGGCGCCTCCCTGGATAGTGCCTTCATTGGTCAGCGAGCTGTTGGTTCGCACTTGCACACCGACACTTCCCTGTGTAGCACCTGTACCGGCACCGCCTGTGATGCTTCCACTGTTGGTGAACACGGTGCCAAATAAGACGACGGCGGCCGAGCCCGTATTGTTAGCCCCTCCGGTGACATTGGCGTTGTTGATGATGGTCGAGGACAGTGCTGCCACGGTGTGGGTATCGATGGCAGGGTTACCCGCGTTGCCGTTGAGTATGCCGTTGATGGTCAGCGGTTCGCCGCCGGCACTGCCGAAGTTCAACGAAGCGTTGAGCGCGTTGCTCCCCGTATCGATCGTCAACGGATTATGGAGCGTCGGCAGGTTGTTCAAGCCGGCAGGCATCGTGATGTCGCTGCCCAGCGTGATAGTCGAACTGACGCCCGTCAGCGAGTTCGCGGTATTTACCGCGTTGGTGAAATCCGACGCTGAGTTCACCGGATAATTGTCGGCTAGCGCCATTCCCGGCAACGCGTATGCAATTGCCAATGTCAGGGCACTGAACGCGAGCCAGTCACGTTTGTGCCTTGTACGTACTTCGGCGGCACGGTCTTTCCTTTTTGTATCCATCGGTACTCCTCGTTAATGGAATTCGCGTCGACGGCCACGCAAGGTCATCCTTTTGGCCTCGTCGTAGCGTCGAGTTGATCTGGTGGCGATACGGTCACGGCGCCACGTGTGGGGTGGTGCACGCAGACGACTAACGGCAGTACGCTGAAAGGCTTAAATCGATTGAAACCCGAGACGTAATGAAATCGGTGCGAACGACGACGACAGGCACGAAGCATCGCCGGCACTTTCTGATCACGCGAAGAAATTCATGCGATGCGTCTGTGGGAGAGCATCACAACTGCGGGCCGGTGTTGGCTGCGAATCGTCGGGATCATCGTCGCCGCCAACTATCCGGGCGTGGCTAATGTCGCAGCACTGTCATAATGCTTTCCCCCTGTTAGTGCACGAATTCGCGACAACGCGGCGGCTACAGCCAACCCATGACGCCGGGCGGCTCAACATCCGTCGCGCCGGTAATCTAGCTGCCGGTCTCGCTTCCCGCAATCGGGACTTGCGTCACTTTTCTGGCCAAAGACGAAGCTGCTATTTTGAAAGTTTGACGCGAGGAAGGCAGACGAATGCGCTCTCACCTACCCCCGATAACTGTCCCTAATCGTTCCCAATGGAGAAGTGGACAAAATTCGAAACCAGCGGTCGGCTGAGGCTGTCGTGCCGCAGGAGACGGAGCCCTCGTGGACGTTACTTAATGCCGACGTTTTCAACGCTGTCATGACTGTTATCGCGGGCTTTAGATCAGAAACCGTGGCGCCTGCTCATGGGCCGCAGCTTGGAGAGTCGGCAAAGGTATTCGTTTGACCAACTAGCGTCTTGGACGTCCCTAAGGCTGGCAATGTTTTTCGCCGGATATACCCTTTCGAGCATAGCCACCTCATTCGAGTGGGTGCAAACTCGCTCCGCCGCCGCAAGCGCGCTGTTCCAGACATGGCACAAAGGTGAACTCTTGAACGAGAACACAAAGCGTTTCAGCATTCTGGTCGTCGATGATCACCCGGTGATGAGGGATGGTCTTCGGGCGGTCATTCGCCAAGAGAGCGACCTGGACGTCGTAGGCGAGGCTGGAAATGGAAAAGAAGCCATTGAAGCCTTTCTGCGATTGCGGCCGGACTTGATGCTGATCGATCTGCAGATGCCCGAGGTGGATGGTCTGCACGCCATCGAGGTCATTCGTGAAACCTCGCCTGATGCCATCATCATCGTGCTTACTACCTACCCTGGCGATGCGCGCGTGCGGCGGGCCTTCGCGCTGGGCGCAACATCATATTTGCTGAAAACAGCCAGTGGACAGGAGATTATTCGGGCGATCCGCAACGCGTTGGATGGGCGCCACACAGTCACATCACAAGTGGCGAAGCAAGTGGCCCAGCATCCAGAGCACGAAACACTGACCGAACGCGAAATTGCTGTTCTGCGCAAAGTAGCCGAAGGGCGAAGCAACCGCGAAATCGCCGACGCCTTGTTTATTTCGGAAGACACCGTAAAGGCCCGAATGAAGACCATCCTGAGCAAACTCGGCGCGGAGGACCGCACCCACGCCGTCATCATTGCCATGCGGCGGGGGTTCTTTGATTCGATCAATTGAATCTTGCTCGATTATCGCGCGATAGGTCCTTTCCCGTCGACGATCGAAGAACAGCCGCTGCCGGCGCCACGCGGCAAAGCCGATCGCCATGGCCGTAAAACCAGGGAAAGAACGAGTCGTGCCTGCAACGAGGCCAGCGGGGACTCGCCATGGCTTGGCATCCGCCGTACGCTAAATTGTGGGCGCCATGGGCGCCAAGCGAACGCCAAGGGGAAACGCAGTGCAACGCTTCTATCAGACCGTGCTGGTAGCAATCTCCACGGCGTTGGCTCTTGTATCAAGCCTTCCGGCATGTGGTGCTGAACGTCCCTGGTCCATTCGGCACTACCAGCACACGACATACACCCAGAAGGATGGCGCCCCGTTGCTCAATGGGGTAGCCATTGGACAGACCTCTGATGGCTACCTCTGGATGGTGGGCATCAAAGGTATCGTCCGTTTCGATGGGCTCCATTTCCTACCGTTTGTTGCGCGCCCAGGCGAACAACTGCTCAGCGACGAAATCAGAGCGATGTTCGGTCCTAAGACGGGCGGCCTATGGATTGCTTACGAAGCACCAGGTATCAGCTTCGTCAAAGATGGTCACATCAAGAACTACGTGAAGAATGACGGATGGCCGGGTGGCACCGCCGACTTTTTTGAGGATCGCAACGGAGACATCGTAGCCTTCGCCTATCCCGGTTTGATGAAATTGGTCAGAGATAAATGGGTTCGCATCGATGACGAAGCCTCGGACCTCCAGATCGATAGCGCGACCCAGGACGAAGCATTCAATTTCTGGGCAACAACCTCGAAAGGAGACCTCCTTGTGCGGCCGGATGGTGCCAGAAACTTTAAAAGTACAGGCCTTCGGTTTCCGGGCGCATTCCGCATCAAGGCAATCGGTACAGACAACTTGTTCGTGTTCAGCCGTGACAACAAAATCCATCGCCTGCGCACGACATCCGGATCGGTCAGGGAAGTAGGGAGTCCGATTCCTATCTACGGTCACCAGATTGTCATGGATCGGCATCACAATTTTTGGGTTGGCACGACCGACGAAGGCATCCATTTTCTAGACAACATCACGACCCTTCCCGTAGAAGCCACGCCCCTCCCCACCGGAGTCAAGATAGATACGGACCATGGTTTGACCGGCAATTTTGCCGCCCCATTCCTGGACCGCGACGGCAACGTCTGGGTCGCCACGGAGGGTGGGTTGGATCGATTTTCTCCCTCCGCCTTCTCGCGACTTGATCTGCCCAAAGGTATCAACGAATTGACGCTGGCGCCCGGTGCCGATGGCGACATGTGGGTCGGTAGCGAGGCGCACAACGTCATCCACTACGTGAATGATGTCCCCGTGGACACCGCTGCACCGCGTGCCGCGATGAGCATGCACGCAAACCCAGCAACGCATGAAGTCCTTGCTGCGACGGCTGACGAACTGTGGCAGCTCGCACCAGGAACACCGCACAGTTTGGCGAAGCTGCCGGAGTCCGGCATTGGCGTCGTTCTATCCGTGACGCAGGATGCGATAGGAACGCCCTGGATTGCTTATGTGTCCAATACAGGAATCATTGCCACTCTCAAGGATGGGTCCTGGCTTCCGCAAACAGCCGTGACCAGCGGGCGCTATGTGTTCGCCGATGGTCCGGATATCTGGATCGGCTTCGACGACAATCGCGCCACGGTATATCGCTACGGAGCATGGACGACATATGACGCCAAACAAGGCGTATCAGTCGGATCCATCAAGGTGTTTGCGCGCAATCACGACGGCCTGTGGCTTGGCGGCGATCATGGCGTACAGGTCTTCGACGGCAAGGTCTTCCACGTTTTGCACCTTGCTGGCAAACGCAGCCTGACGGACGTCAGCGGTCTTGCCTTCGATCAACACGGCAGCTTGTGGATTCATGCCCTCGATGGTCTTTATGCGATCTCTGCCCATGCCATCGATCGCTTTCTTGCCGGCGATGACACACCCTTGCCGTTCCGGCGTTTCAGCAGCGAAGACGGCGTGCCCGGCGTGCCTGCGCAAACCCATACCCTTCCAAGCCTCGTCCGGGCCAGTGACGGTCGGCTATGGATATCGGGACAAAACGCGGCAGCCTGGTTCGATCCCGATGACATGCCTGTCACGCCACCGGCGAGCGCACCCGTCATCGAGCGCCTCAACGATGGAAAACACGATGTCGACCTGACACAAGGCAGCCTTCGTCTGGCCAAAGATGCGCGCAACCTGGTCATCACTTACGCCACTCCCGACCTGAGCAACGCCTTGAAGGTGCGCTACCAATATCGGCTCCAGGGTTTTGACGAACACTGGCAGGATGCGGGGCCGCGCCGGGAAGCCATCTACCAGCACTTGCCGGCCGGCATGTACCAATTTGAAGTGCGGTCATCCACGGACGGCACGAATTGGACCAATGTCCCGACCAGACTTTCGTTCTCGATTGCTCCAACATTCGTTGAAACCGCTTTGGCCAAGGTCTTGGCCGCGGTTGCCTCATTCGGCCTGCTATGGTTGATCCTGCGGCTTCGCGTTAGCTCGGCCACGCGTGCGATCCGGCGGCAAGCGCAAATTCGCGCTGACGAACGCGAAGCCGTCGCCAGGGATATTCACGATACGTTGCTTCAGCATGCGCAAGGACTGGCTTTGCAATTGGAGGCGCTATCCAAGGACGCAGGCAATGTCGCGCTGTCGGATCGCCTCAACAAACTGTCGCTCACGGCACGACAGGCGGCAGCGGATGGCAGGGACAAGGTTTCGGTGCTACGAGCCTCCGCTGATACATCCAAGAATCCGTTTGCCGATATGTTGGAGGAGGCTTCGTCCATGGCCTTTGAAAGCAATGTCCGCTTTCATGTTGAAGTTGTCGGGACGCCTTACCTTTTCAAACCGGAAGTCATCGACGATCTTGAGCCGCTGTTGCGGGAGCTGCTGCGTAATGCCTTTTATCATTCCAACGCAAAGACGGTTTCATTGAACCTGAAATATGGGCACTGGTTCTTCCTTGCCACCGTTTGCGACGACGGCATCGGGCTTGCCAAGGACGCCATGAAAGGCCTTGGCCTTGAAGGGCACTGGGGCATTCGTGGCGTGCTTGAACGCGCTGCGCGACTGGGTGGTCGGGTTGAATTCCTCCCCGCCGCATCGGGCACCTGCGTTCAATTCGAGGCTCGAAAGAAGCGCCTTAGCGCTGACTCTCGTTGGCTATGACACGGGTGATAAACCGCACCTTCAAATCACCATCGAACGTTGCAGTGTCGGAAGTGAACCGCCCTCCCCGACGGTGATTGGCAAGCAGCCTGCAACCTGCAACGTCTCAGAGGATGCCCATTTCAGCGCCACGCGCCACGGCCTCCGCGCGGGTCTTAGTGGACAGTTTGATAAAAATGCGCTTGGCGTGCGATTTGACAGTTTCAGGCGCGATATGCAGTTCGCGTGCGATTTCTTTATTGGATTGGCCCACGCTGATCAACCGCAGAATAATCGTCTCCTTGGTGCTTAGTATCTCGCCCGCGCGGGGCTGCCTGACCATCTTTCGGCGACTCAGCGGCGGCCCGCTTGTTACCGCCAAAAAGCTATCGATGTAAGGGGCCAGATGGCCGAGCCGCTGCTGCCGCGACGTCCGTATCGATCTCAAGCATGGCTCGATCAACGGCAGCTCATCCACGAAGGTCCGGTATAGTCCGCCTTCGACCCCCATCTGCAGGGCATCGCGTAATTCCTCCTCAGCTTGTTCGGTCTTATCCGTTCGAAACAGACTGGCCGCGAGCAGCAATTTGAATCGAACCACCCAAAGCATCCGCCCTGCCCGGCGCGCAATGTCACGCAGCCGCGTGAATCCAGACACCGCCGAATCACCATCACCGTGCGCCAGCGCGATTCGATGACGTGCCAGATCAAGGTCCCAATCGTGGGAAGAGTGCGACAAGGAGCAACCCATCGAGGCCACGCGACGCTCGGCTGTATTCAGAGCCTCTTGAGCCAGATGAGACTTCCCTTTCGCCAGGTGCAACGCCACTTCCTCGGCCGCACAACGCGCGACGAGACGCGCCCATCCACGCTGGACGCCTAATTCCTGCCCTTTGCGCAGCATCCAGAGTCCGACGTTGTCGACGTCTTTAGCCAACGCAACTTTGGCCATTACGGTAAATCCCCAAAGAGCGCTGTCCGGCGTGCCATGCTGCTCAATGGCTACTGCTTTACCGCGACAAAGCAAGTCCGCCTCTTCAATGGCGCCGACTTCAAAGGCCACACTCGCGAGCACGCACGTCGCGAGCAGCGATACGCTGGAGTCGTTTGCCGTAAGGCGGTCGGCAAGTTCTATCGCTTCGTTCGCCAGGCGCTCACCGAACTTCAGGCGCAACTGCTCGACCTCGGTCACCGCTTCCATGGACAGATGCGCCACCTGTGTCATCGCCATCAACGGATGTTGCCGATGAAACCTAGCGCGAGAAAATCCATAAAAGGATGAAAATTGATGGCCACGCCAACAACCATAGCGGAGCACCGTCAACAGTACAGAGTGGAAGCGCGCCGAGCTTCCATGCCCCAACGCGCAATGTGCAAGGAACAATGCTCGGTCCACATCGTCCTTCCAAATGTTCGCCACAGCCAGAAGCGTTTCGAGTTCGGCATGTCGATGCGAATCGTTACGAAGATTTGGATGGCTTAAAAAAGGCTCCATTTCTTGCGCGGCATCCAACAAGTCCCCACCCCGAAAACAGGTGAGCGCTTGCCAGGCGCGATCGCACGCAGACCGAAAGGCTTGCTGCTCGAACGATAGGCCGGTTCGGATACGACATGGCGCCGGCGGATCCAGCTCGTTCGAGACATCATCAAAACACGCGCTCATGGGTGCATCTGCTCGGCTCGAAGATCGCAGCCCTCTGCCTCTGAGCAACACAAGATGCTTATCGTGTTCCCAGCCGAGGGGTTGGTTTACGACCGATCATAGGAACGCTCGCGTTGGAAGTCGCCACCCAAAAGGGTATTCGTTGGCATCATTCGATGATGGGAAAATGTTCAATCGAGCGGTGAAGCTTCGAATGCTGCGGTCAGGCGTTGCTCTGATCGGTGTTGCAAGTTGCGGATGGGCTGCAAGCCAACATCACCATCTCAGGCATTCGATACGGGCTTATCCAAGGAAGATCGCCGGACGCTGCTCACGGCGAGGATGAGGAAAATTATCAGCACAATCGCTTGTGTCATTCCAAAAGGCGGCTCCTTGAGGGTGGGTGCCAAGCGATGCAAAGCAGGTATTTTTCCAAATGCTTGCGCGACGGCCACAAAGCAAAGGAGATATTCACTCAGAACCACTCCCACCACGAACGTCACCCACCATCCGCGCGTCGGCTTTGCCAAGTTCGCCCTGGCAACAAGGGTCGCGATCAACACCGTGCAGGACACCATGCCTACGGCAATGGCTGGCGTGACGCCATGAAAGGGCAACAGGAAACCACTGATAGTGGCCGCCGCCGCGGTATCCAGAAAAGCCGTTTCCCTGGCGTCACGGCGCTCACCAAACGCGCGCTGACATACGGCCCACAACCCGAGCAACAATGCGGTCATGCTCAAGATTGTATGCACTATGGTGATAAAGGTGACCCAATTGCTCATTGAATTGCTCATAAAGCCTCGGCCTGCTTGCTGATCGCGCGTCACTCTGAGGTGACACGGTTACACCATGCGTGCAGAGCGCTCACGAGGAAATCCCCCAAACGGGGTGTTCGAGCGCGATTATCATCCCAGCTTTTGCACAGCTGTCTGGCGCAATTTTCGTGCAAGCTCATAAAAGCCAGGCCCTCAACGTTTGCTCATCATCCCAGCGAACGCTCACTGCTGTCCGGCACGGGTCTTGCGACCCCGCAGCAAGATGTGGATCTGACGCCGTTTAGTGTTCATCTACCGAGGGCAAGACTCAAAAATCGTCGCATCCCTTAAGGCCGTCATTCCCGCTTTCGCGGGAATGACGGCCGTGTGGGGACACGCAAATTTCTTGCCAGACAGCAGTGAGCTTTCGCTAGGATGACGGTGAGGGATAGCAAATATCGCCGCTATTCGTGTCGTTCACTCAACCAGGCGCTGAAACGTTTCGGCCAAACGGTGGCCCTTAGGCAGATTGTCCAGCAAGCGCTGAGCCGCCACATGGAACGCCTGATGATGTCGGTGCGCAAGTTCCCCCTGCCCTTTTAACCGGTAGAGTTCACTCGCCACGCGATGAATCCGCCACTCCGCGACGGGCGCCCCGATGCTCTGGGCAAGCTCCAGGCCACGCTCCAGGAAATGTTCTGCGTGATCCAGATCACCCTCCCGCATGGCAATGCGGGTGCGCAGCTCATAGGCCATGGTTTGCCAGGTGCTCTCTTCGGTCGGTTCCAGTAATTGGATCAATTTATCGGCGAACGGCCCGGCTTCATCCATTCGCCCCAACCGGGCCAACGTGTCGGCCAAAATCCACAGAAGCAGAAACTGCCAATACCAGTCCATCACGACTGGCTGCGCGGTCATCTCGTGATGGAGCTGGGTGAGCAGTTCGATGCCGGCCTCCTCGCGCCCAAGCCCTGCATCCGCCGCCCCGGCCAGCAGCGCGCAGTGGCGCTTTTCGTTGGGCAGCATCAGGGTATAGAGGTCCGGATGATCCTCTCGCGTTGTGTCTTTGTAGAAGCCCAATTTGACGCAGATGTCGCGAGCGCCCTGATGATCGCCGGCCAAGATACACAGAAAGCCACGCAGCGTTTCGAGCGTGCAAATGCTGTAACGATTACCGTTGGCGACGAAAAGCGCCTCGCTGGCGTCGAATTCTGAAAGCGCGCGCCCCCATTCGCCCAGCAGGATGTAGAGCCAGGGCCGTCCAAGATGCATCATCCAGATCGCACGAAAGACATTGAATTCAGGGCGATCGATGGCGTGGCGCATGAGGATGTCGGCGTTCTCCGCCATGGTTTCCAGCGCCTCGCGGTAGCGGCTGGACACCAGGCAAACCAGGCAATACTCGATCAGGCCCCATGCGGCGATCTGCCGATCCTCGCCGTTTCGCAGCGGCCGCAAGTTAGCTTCACAGATGTCCGCCAGCGTCTGGTTCCAGCCAGCAATCCAGATGCGCCATGCCGCGCTGGAAAACCTTAGCCGCGCCCTCAGCTGCGGGTTGGTCTGGCTATCGCTTAACCGGTAGGCCGCTTCAAGATGTCTGACGCTGGCCGTTGCATCCGTCCAGCTGGATGCAAACCCCAGCCCGAGTTCAGCGCGAGCCTGAATATCCGTGCGCTTGAGCTCAGCGGCCCGCAGTGCCAATTCCCTGAAAACATCCAGAGCGCGACGATCATGGCTGGCGGCAAAAATGGAAGCGCGATCTTCCATCAGCTCCACCTGCACATAGGCTTGCGTGTGCTCTGGGATATTGAGCGCCACATGATCGGCCTGATCCAGGATGGCCAGCGCGTCACGATGCGCAAAACGGCGTTTGGCCGTTTGCAACGCCATCTTCAAATAGGAAATGGCCTTGGACCATTCGTGGGCATTGGCGAACTGTGCAGCAAGTTCGAAGGGCGCGTGCGGGGAACGGTCATGCATATACCCGCGCTCAAGCGCTGCGGCGATCAGGGCGTGACGTTGAGCGAGGCGCAGCGGCCCCTGCCGGGCAAGCAAAACTTCCCGATAGAGGGCGTGCTTGAAGGCATACACGCGAACCTGCTCACCCGTCGCAGATAAATCCAAACGCGCATGGCGAATAAACATGCCTGCGCGATGTAGTTGCTCGCAAATCTCTTCAAAGCGGCGCGCGCTCAAGCCGGCTGCCGCAGCGGGGACGATCGCGTTGAACGAATCCCCCACGGCACTGGCTGCCTCCAGCGCACCGCGTGTTTCCTCGTCGATGGCTGCGATCCTGGACTCGACTAGCTCGTTGATCGTAGGCGGGATTTCCGCGGCCAACGTGGATGGAGGTAAACGGCATTTCCACTGCCCTTGCACGCGCGTCAACGCTCCGCTGTTTCGCAAGTGATCCAAAATGGATCCCAGAAAAAGAGGATTCCCCCCCGACAGGTGGTGTAGCGAAGCCGCAAGTGCCATGCCCTCCGGCGAGGGCTCATCCTCCAGGCAGCGCGCAACGTCATTAACGTTCAGCGCCTGCAGGTTCATGACCGTACATAGCGCGTGCAGATGCAAGTCATCCATGAGCATCTTGAGCGCACGCGAGCGTTCGGAGTCCTCATCCGAACGTAATGTGCATATAAGCAAGATCGGCTTTTGCGCTTGCCGTCGCGCCAGGGTTGAGACCAAATCGAGCGTGGAGTAGTCCGCCCAATGAGCGTCCTCGATCCAAAGCAGTATCGGGCTCCTTTCCGCAAGCGCCTCCAACAGCTCGCAAAATTCGCCCAGCACCCTGCCCCGCGTCGAAATCTGAGCAGAGCGCTGCAAGAGCGCACGCCGCTCACGGGTCATGAGGCTCGACAGCAAGCTGGCCCAAGCCGGCGCATGCGACAAGAGCGCGTTCTGGAAGATGGCTGCATCGCCGCCTTTGACCCAGCGTTCGAGCGCTTCGATCACCGGGTAGAAAGGTTCCACCCCCCCAAAGCCCTCAATGCACCGGCCAAAAGACATCAACAGCGATGGATGCCCCACGTCCCTGTAAAAGTTCTCAACCAAAGCCGTCTTGCCGATCCCGGCCTCGCCGCGAACGAAGACAACACGTGTCTTGCCTCGCACGGCATCGTCGAATGCCTGGTGTAACAGCGCGCAAGGCTCCTCGCGGCCAATCAAGGGCGTGCCCGGGGGTTCCACATGCCCGTTTCGCGTGCCTCCCTCGACGGGGGCGATAAACCGATAGCCGTGCCCGCGCTGCGTTTCCAGGTAAGCAGGTTTTTTGGCGTCGTCGTTGAGCGCCGTGCGGATAGCCAGCACGTGGCCTTTGAGCACTTCCGGATGAACCACACGTCCCGGCCAAACCGCCTCGAGCAGTTCCTCATGCGTGACCAAGCGTCCAGGATGATCAACAAAATAACGCAGCAACTCGAATGCCTTGGCAGTGATGGCTACTTGGGTAGTGCCACCATCTTCGGCAACGCGCAGCAAGACATGATTGAGGGGATCGAGACGAAAGGGCTTGAACTCTTTCATCGCCACCTCGGCGAACAAAGGATCATAGAGACCCGATCAAATGAGATGGAGGTCAGTTGCCCGGGCGACCGCTTCTGCGCGCGTTTTGGCGGAGAGCTTGATGAAGATTCGCTTGGCATGGGATTTGACGGTTTCGGGAGCGATACAAAGCTCACGCGCGATGCTCTTGTTGGAAAGGCCCGAACTGATCAGCCGTAAGATAACCGTCTCCTTGGCGCTTAGCAAATAAGCAACGCCATGATTTTTATGTTTTTTCCCATGTTTGACGCCACCCGATGCGGCCGCCGAAAGCAGGCTGATGACATACGCATTAAGTGGCGCCCACTGGGAGCCCAACGAGCGCCGTACTTCGCGCAAACAGGTTTCGATCCATGGCATCTCTTCCACAAACGTTCTGAATAATCCCGTGTCGGCACCCAGCCTCAATGCATCAAGCAGTTCTTTTTGCGCACGTGCCTTGTCGCCTGTCTGGTACAAGCACGCGGCGATCAGCGCGGTCATGCGCACGACCAACGTGGGATAGTTGCGATTGAGTGCGCTATCGCGTAAGCGCCGAAAACCTTTGGTTGCGCTTTCATACCGGTGCTTGGCGAATTCGATCCGGCAACGCGCAACCTCGATCGGCCACAGATCATGCAAAAGATTCTCTCCAGGTCGATACGCCGGCTTTATCCATTCGTCCAAATGAGTCAACGCCTCCTCGGCCGCATCCAGTCGCTCGGACAACACGTGAAGAAAAACCTGCTCGGCCACGCATCGAACTGCCAACCGAAACCATCCACGGCGACGCCCTGTCTCCTCGCCGCGCCGAAGGATCAGAAGAGCGACGTCCCGGTTGCCGCGCGCCTGGGCGACACTTGCCGATACACAAAAGCCCAATAGTGCAGTGTCGACGCTTCCGCACTGTTCGATCATCGCCATTCGCCGGCGGATCAATTGATCGGCTTCCTCGATGGCCCCCGACTCGTAGGCCAGTTGCGCCAATACGCAAGTCGGCAGCAGCGACGTGTTCGCGTCCAGGCCCAAGGCCTTGTTGGATAGCTCGATCGCATCCCTGGCAAGCCGCTCAGACAGCTTGAAGCGCAACTGCTCGGCTTCGGCGGCAGCCTCGATCGACAGGTTGGCAATGTGGGCCAACGTCGATAGGCGGCTGGAAGGAAAAAACCGTGGGCGCGAAAGTGCATAAAAAGCTTGGAATTGCCGCGTTCGCCAAAAACCAAAACGCAGCACGGTCAACAACATCGAATAAAAGCGGACTGCGTCGGTGCGCGCCATCAGCGCTTCGGCAAGAGCAATCGCACGGTGAGGCTCATCCCGCCATAGCAATCCCACTGCCAACAACGTTTGGATCTCGCGTTGCCCGGAAGAAAGGCCGACCGAAGGTTGCGGGCAAGCGAATGGTTCGAGCAGCAGGGTGGTGCGCCAGATCTCGTCGCCATCCAGGCGCCGTAGCGCAGCCCAAGCTTCGTCCAGCACTTGTCGCAGCGTTATGTGCTGAACCCGGGTGTCCACGACCAGCCCCCGAGTCCCAGGGATGCTATCGATGTCATCGGTTACCTGCTCAAAACCCAGGGTGCCCGGAGAAGTCGACAGGTTCATTTCCACTTCTCGCACCGAAGACATTGAGGGGAGCGCAACCCGTCGCACTCGCAGGGATGCCACGCGCAGCCAAAACCGCGGGATGCTGGGGCAGTCGGTTGCCCAGGTTGGGAAAACCTTAGTGGATTGCACGTTGTTTGTCGTGAAATCGAGGTCTCGACTTGGTTGTTTCTCGGTTGTTTCTCGGTATGGAGTGATCTTGGACTTACCAGGCTGCGTGCGTAGCCATCACGCCCCCATTGGGGGGATAGGGCCAGCTGAAGCGCCGCTGCACACTGTTGACGATCCGGTGGCCGAACCGTTCATGCCGCGTGCGGCTGAACCATACGTCGTCAGGCATTGAGCTTCCCTCCCCTCTTTGGAGTTTCCCATGGGCAAGAAAGTCGCAGAAATCGTGGTTGAAGTGCTTGAACAAGCAGGCGTCAAGCGCTGCTATGGCATCGTGGGCGACACCTTGAACCTGATTGCCGAAAATCTGGATAAAAGCTCCATCGAGTGGGTCAGCGTTCGGCATGAAGAAGCCGGCGCGTTCGCCGCCGGTGCAGAGGCTCAGCTGACGGGGAACCTCACGGCATGTGCCGGCTCCTGCGGTCCGGGCAGCCTGCACTTCATCAACGGCCTCTACGAAGCCAATCGCAACCGTGCGCCGGTCGTCGTGATCGCCAGCCAAGTCATGATGAACGAGATGGGTTTTGAGTTTATCCAGGAAGTGGATTTCAAGTCCGTCTTTCAGGAATGCACCGTCTATTGCGAGATGATCCTGACCCCGGAGCAAGCGCGAAAAAAAACCGTCGCAGCGTGCCAGGCGGCGCTGACACAAAAGGGCGTCGCCGTCTTGATCGTTCCCGTCGACATATCCCATGGCGAAGTCCAGCACGACTATCCGTATCGCGTGCACCATGCGCGCCCGACCATCCGTCCCAACGATGACGAGATTGCCGAGATCGCCAAGATCCTCAATGCGGGTAGCAAGATCACCATTTACGCCGGCGCAGGCTGTGAGGGCGCACTGGAAGAAATCAAAGCTGTCGCCGAGCGATTGAAAGCGCCGATTGCGCATAGCTCACGCGGCAAATCGGACCTGGAAAGCAATAACCCTTACAACGTGGGCATGACCGGCATCCTGGGTAATGAAGCCGGTTACCACGCGGTGCTCGAATGTGACACGCTGCTGTGCCTGGGCGTTGATTTTGCGTGGCGCCAGTTTTATCCCGATCACGCGAAAATCGTCCAGATCGACATCAAGCCTGGCCATATTGGCCGGCGCCATCACGTCACCTTCGGTGCCGTGGGCGACATCAAGCCCACCCTCCAGGCATTGCTGCCGCACCTGGACGCCAATCCGGATGCGTCGTTCCAACAGGAATTCGTCCATCGCTATGCAAAGGCGAAAGAAGAGTGGAAGAAGCACCTCAAGCCGGGTCATGACGACACCATTCCTGCTTCCTACTTGATGTCCGTGATCGACAAGTACGCAGACGACGACTGCTTGCTGGTGGGCGACGACGGCTCGCCAATTGTGTGGGCGCTTCGCGTGTTCGAGACGAACGGCAAACGGCGCATTTTCGGCAGCCTTTTGCACGGCACGATGGCCTCCGGCTTGCCCAGTGCATTGGGCCTGAAAAAAGCAGCCCCTGAGCGCCAGGTCATTGCTTGCTGCGGTGACGGCGGCCTGACCATGTTGTTCGGTGAACTCATTACGACGGTCCAGGACAACATTCCTGTCAAAATCGTCGTGTTCGATAACGAAAAGCTCGGCTTTGTCGAAATCGAGCAAAAAGCTGAAGGCATTCTCGATACCTTTACCAAACTGAAAAATCCAGATTTCGGCAAAGTGGCGCAAGCCATCGGCCTTTGGGGCAAGACCGTCACCAAGGCAGCCGAGCTCGATGCCAGCATCCAGGAATGGCTGTCGCAGCCAGGCCCGGCATTGCTCAACGTCAAGGTCAATCAGCTCGAACTGGTGCGCCCTCCCATGCTGGAGGCCAAGCCCATCATCGGCATGGGGCTTTACTCGGTACGCGCCATCCTCGCCGGGCGCGGCGCAGACGTGCTCGAGATGATTCGCGAAAACATTTGACGACGCGAAGTAGAAGTTTGGCGTCATCGGCGGGCCGCATGCTGCGGCCCGCTTTTTTTGAGTAGACGGTTGGTATGGAACACCCCCATCAGGGGGATGGAGCCCAATCCATCGTCGACGCAAACTCAACCGTCAACAAGTTGCGTCATTTCCGAATGCTGCATCAGGTCGCAGCCGAGAGCGTCACGGTTTTTTCCGGGAATGATTGCATGCCTTTCTATCGTTAAAAGGCGATCCGTATGCGCGCACGTTCAAGTCATTACCGCGTTCGATGGCCATGCCTGGTCTTCTTCGCGCTCGCCGGCTTATTGCTGAGCGCCTGCAGCGAGTCGCCATCACGCAACATCCTGGGCTCCTATTTCCCCACGTGGATGATATGCGCCGTGCTTGGGATCGCTGGCGTCACCCTGCTCCGTTGGGTCTTGATAAAAACAGGGATAGATGCGGCTCTTCCTATCCCCGTCCTGGTTTATCTGTGCCTTTGGGTCACTGTGACCCTCGCCATTTGGCTGGCGTGGTTGGCGTAAGTGGAGCAAACATCCATGACTGTCCATCCAGCAGTAGGAAAAGCAGTTGCGCTCATCGCCGTAGCGAGCGCCGTTGTGCTTATCGTGATCTCGATGATCGTGGTGGACCGGCGCCCCCGCACCCACGACGCTTACATCTACGCGTACAGCGCAGGCATTACGCCGGAAGTCAGCGGGCGTGTGGTGTGGGTCGGCGTCCACAACGACCAATGGGTTCACAAGGGCGACATCCTGTTGAAGATCGATCCGGAGCCCTTTGAAATGAGGCTGCGCCAAGCCAATGCCCAGGTGGCGGCGTTACAAGCCGAGATTGATTTGACCGGCCGACAGGTGACCGCGCAAGGGTCAGGCGCCGAAGCCGCCGCGCACGAAGAAGATCGGGCACGCCAACAGCTGACGCTCGCACGAAATACACGTGCGCGTCTGGAGCCGCTTTTGGCCAAGGGTTTCGTCACCGCGCAGCAGATGGATCAGGCACGCACCGATGAGCGTGCAGCCCAGGCGCAGCTGGCGGCGGCCACTCAACAGGCATCCCAGGCCAAGGAGGCGATTGGCGATGTCGAAAGTCTCAAAGCCCAGCTGATGGGAGCCCAGGCAACGCAGGCGCTTGCTGCACGCGACCTGCGTGAAACCACCATCATCGCGCCCGTCGATGGGCGCATCGTAGGGTTCAATCTGGCGCTTGGCTCGTTTGCAGCCGAGGGCCACCCGCTCTTTACGGTGATCGACAACGCGAATTGGTATGCGATCGCCAACTTTCGCGAAACCGACCTCGCGCATGTGAAACCCGGCGAACACGCTACGGCCTGGATCATGGGACACGACGACCAGCCACTTTCCGGCGTCGTCGAAAGTCTGGGCGGGGGCGTTCAACCGGAGGGTGCGGTAGGGCCCGGCTTGCCTCAAGTTGACCGCAATTTGAATTGGGTGGTCGTGGCGCAGCGCTTTCCTGTCTGGATCCATTTGGATCAAGGAAACGCCCCTTTCCTGCGCGTTGGCGCCACTGCATCAGTCCGGGTGCGCGATGCAGGTTTCCACTGAACTGGTTCGGCTGGCTCCGATTTTCCGCTTCCTGCGCAGCGAACTAACGCTCACCAGGACGCGATGGCGCACCATGGTTCGCATAAGCGTGTGCACAACCGTGATGGTCGCCGTGGCCATGACGTTCCGGATTCCGCTGCCAGCTTATGTCGCCTACCTGGTGTTCGTGGTCAGCCAGGAAGACGCCGCCTCCACCTTGATGACTGCGGTGGGCGGCGTTTTGGCCATCAGTATCGCCGTCACGCTGTCCATGTTGTTTTACATCGTCGACGCATCCGAACCTGCCTTGCGTATACCGCTCATGGCACTGAGCGCCTTCTTGGGTTCGTTTCTTTCCCGCACGAGCTCTCTGGGCCCGTTGGCGTTTCTTGCCGGCTACATCCTCGTGCTGACCCAAACTTTGTTGGATGAGAGTCACGCTACCGAACCGGTGGTGCATGGCATTTTATGGCTGTGGGTGGTGGTGTCCGCCCCCGTGGCCGTCACCGTGGTCATGACTATGCTGACGGGCGAGAGCCCGGTGTCGTTGGCTCGAAAAAAGGCCGCACTCGCCATCGAAGACTTGTCGAGCTATCTGGAAGCTCCGCATACGCAACATCCAGCGCGGATCCGCGAACAGTTGCTGGCGCTCGACGGCTTGAAAAAGAAGGCCATGCTTTGGAACAAGCGCCTGAAAGTGTTCGCGCAGGAAGACGCCGCCGTACTGGCCTTGCTGGTGGAAATTCTGGAAATCGCACGTTCCCTGCCTGGCAACACCGCCCAGGCACTTCGCTGCCGCTTCGCTGTATCCGTGCGATGCGCAGGGGAATCCCTGTTGAACCGACGCATGCATGCCGACACCATGGGCGTGGGTGCGGGGTCATCAGCGGCCGAGGCCCCCGCGGAACCGGCGGCATGGGCCATGCATCTGGCGATCGGTGAGTTGACCGAACGCGCGCGAGGGCACGGTGGTAAATCGTCCGCACCACAGAAACCCACGGCTCGCTCTTTTTTTGTCCCGGATGCCTTTACCAATCGCGCGTATGCACGGTTTGCCATCAAGGTGGCAATCGTCGTCATGGCCTCCTATGCCACCTATACGCTGCTGGACTGGCCAGGCATCCGGACAGCGGTAACCACGTGCTTCTTTGTCACCTTGACGACGTTTGGGGAGAGCATGCACAAGTTCACCTTGCGCGTCTCCGGGGCATTGATTGGCGGCATCTTGGGCGGCCTCTGCCTCGTGTTCGTGCTTCCCATGCTGACGGACATCGGCGAACTTTGCGTTGTCATTGCGTTGGTCTCGATGTTGGGTGCCTGGATTGCCACGGGCAGCGAAACAATCTCCTATGCGGGAATGCAGATTGCCTTCGCCTTTTTCTTGGGCGTTCTGCAGGGCTACGGGCCCAACACAGATCTGACTGAGCTGCGCGATCGCGTCGCCGGCATTTTGGTTGGCAACGTCTGGGTAACGGTCATTTTCGCCACGCTATGGCCAGTGAGTGCAAAGACCGAAATTCACAGGCTGCAAAGCGCTCTCTTTCAAGAACTCGGCCGGTTTCTGCGCAAAGAAAATACCTTCCTGACGGGAACGGAAAAGATGGATGTCGCGCAAAAGCTTGGCCACCTTGCCCTGCTCCATGCCCGATCCGCGTTTGAGTGGCGCCCTATCGACACCGCACGCCGGCCCGTGGCAACAATGCCGACACCCGACCTGGTCGCCTCGCGCGTGTTGACCTTGCTGCGGGTTCGAGCCACCGGCTTGGATTCCGCCGTGCCATCCCAGGTCGACGTGCAACTGGCGCGGCAACTGGATGCATGGCCCGATGCCCAAGCCATGCGCGACACGGCAATGCTCGATGACCCGCGCGTGCCAGAGATTTTGAGCCAGGCACGTCGACAACTTGAAGAGGAAATCGCTCATGCAATGCGCTCGGTTTGAGAGTTCACGCATTTCGTCACGTGCGTGGACCATGGCACTGGCGCTCACCTTCGCAGCCGCGCCGCTGCAGGCGCAAACCAATTGGGCAAGCACACTACCCGCGGCACCCGACATCGCCGGACAACCGAGCTACTCGCTTCAAGCATTGATCCAGATTGCGCTGGCCAACAATCCCAAATATGCGCAGGTACGAGAGGAAGCCCTGCAAGCACATCTGGCCACGACACTGGTCAAAAGCCAATATGCCCCGCAACTGAATCTGAAAGCCTTGGGTGGCAACGAACATACGCCATTGGCGATTACGCGTAACGTGTCCCCTCGGGGCTATATCGTTTCATCCTCGCGTGAAGTCATTCCTTCCCTGCAATTGAAGTGGTTGCTATTGGATTTTGGACGCCGCAAGGGCAAGGTCGACGAGGCCATGCAAAACGCGATGGCGGCCGATGCGGGCCTCCTGGGCGAACAGGAGAAGCTGGTGTTCGATGTGTCAAAAGCCTATTTCCAAGCCACTTCCGCGCTGGGAAAAGTCGAGGCGGCGCAAAAAGCCCTGCGTGCCGCGCAACTCGTGGAAGAAGCCATCATCGACCAGCGCAAACACGGCCGGGCGACGGTCGTGGAAGTTGCCCACGTTCATCGCCAGACGGCGGCGATGAACGTAGCACTCACCAAGTCGCGGGGAGACGCATCGAGCGCCTTTGCAACCCTGGTGATGGTAGTGGGTCTGCCGCCCCAGTCTCAATTTGGGCTTATTCAACCGAGGGATGCGGACGTTCAAGACGCTTCCTTGCGCCCTCTCGCCACCCTGATCCAGCAAGCGATGCAGTCGCGTCCGGATATCCAGGTAGCGCAAAACAAGGTGGCAGCCGCCGAGGCCAAAACCGATGCGGCCCGCGCAGCCTATCGCCCCACGATCAGCCTTCAAGCGCAGATTTTTCAAAACATCGGCAAGACGAGCAGCGATGGCAGCCCCTACTCCACCATTAACTTGACCGGCAACAGTGTGTTCGTGGCTTTCGAGCTGCCACTGTTCGATGGAGGTGCTCGCGCCACGAATGTTTCCATGGCAGTGTCTGAAACCGCGCAAGCCCAGGACGCACTCGAAGATGCCAAGCATCAAGCCGCGCAACAGGTAGTAGAAAGCTATAACGACTTGAAAACGAGTCTCGACAATCGCAGGCAGGCGCTGGATTACGCGCGCGCCGCTCAACTCGCTTACGAAGCCTCCTTGGACTCGTATCGACACGGCTTGGCCGGCGTGACAGATCTGACCAACGATGAGGCAGCCCTGGCACAAGCGCAGGCCAACCAGGAAGACGCCGATGCGGACGTCTGCATTGCGGAAGCGGCCGTCGCGTTAGCCATCGGGCAAACGACAACTCACTGACACCCAGTCGATATGCCTAGCCACGTTGCCCGCGCTGGATCTGCTGCAGAAAGGCCTTGAGCAGGCTGCCAAAACCGGCCTGGCAGAGCTCCCGCGGCGTCAGGCGACCCAACTCCTCGATGGGGTCGTCGCCATACCAGCGCCGCACACGCTCCATGTCACCGTCGATCATGAGCGCGAGACGGAAAATTTCAACTTGGTGCTGGGTTTCATGAGCGATGGATGCAGGGTAAGCCTGGGCCGGAACCGGCATCGGGCTTTGAGCTTCCGCGCGTGTCGTCGTCATGGCTGCCCTCGCTGCTCATGTTCGCCAAACTGGAGTTCCAAAGTCTTGGTCGCCACGCAGGCGATGATCATGCCCAGGGAGACTTCACCCATAATCGGTACAAATTTTTGCAGAAACGCGTAAGGTCGCATCACCGCAAGAGATCACTGCGCTAAAGCAACGTAAAGCACGATATCAACTATCAATAAAAACCCAAGTAACAGCGTCGCCGCCACAAAAATATCACCGAGGATTCGAAGGGACATCCTGAAAACAGGACGGAGACGCGCATTCAATATCGGGAATTTATTGCGTTGCACGGCTAGCGCTGCGCGCTGATGACTTGGTCCATCGGCATCATGTTGCGATTGAGGCTTGCCATGATCCACATCGACCCTATCACGATGAGAAAAATGATCACGACCGTCAAGACAAATGCCCATATGTTGGCCTTATGTTCCGGCGATGTATTGATGTGCAGGAAGAAAATCAAATGTACGAGCATTTGCGCAATCGCCAGCACCACCACGGCGGCCGTCGCGCTGGAAGGCGTGATCAGTGGCGATTTCGCCAGCCAGAAAGACACTGCCGTCAACACCATCGCCACCACGTAGCCGATGACATAGCTCTGCAAGCTGCCATGGCTGCCGGAGCGCCGCAAACCAGGCGTGCGCTCATCTCCAGCCTGGATCATGGAAGGCGTGGCACTCATGGTGTCGCTCCGACGAGGTAGACAAAGGTGAACACCGCAATCCACACGATGTCCAGAACGTGCCAAAAGAGGCTGAAGCAGATCAGCCGGCGAAGGACGCCTGCCGTCAGGCCCTTGAGGTGAATCTGCAGCATCGAGATAAGCAGCCAGATCAACCCGACAGTGACGTGTAGCCCATGGGTACTCACCAGCGTGAAGAACGCCGTCATGGCCGCGCTACGCGAGAAGGTCGCGCCCCCTGCGGAAAGCTTGATGAGTTCGTGTACCTCGATGTTCAAGAACGCCAAGCCCAGAATGACAGTGGCCAGAAAGAAGATCTGCGCGTGTCTTTGTCTCCGCCGGTCTGCGGCAATCATCGCCATGCCGCACGTGAAGCTGCTGGTGAGCAACGCGACGGTTTCAATGTAGGCGTTTTTTAGTTCGAACAGCGACTGGAGTGGCGGACCTCCGTCGGTGGCGCCCCGCAACACCGCAAATGCGGCGAACAACGAAGCAAACAGAATGCCGTCGCTCAGCAAATAGAGATAAAACCCAAATCCCGCCACCTGCTGTCGCGTAGGCAGCGGCGTGGGAAGATGCGGGAACGTACCTTGTTCGGTCAACGTCGTATTCATGGAAGCCCAGTCGGTTAACGGGTGGATCGGGAAAGTTCGGGTGAGACGGTATAACTGTCTTCTTCATCCCATGACTCCCGCACCATCAAGGTGACGATGGCAATCAACGACAACACTGGCGCCCACCAGGCATGCCAAATCATGCCGAAGCCACCCAGCACGCTGAAAAAAGCCACGAAGAATCCCAGGCTCGAGTTCTTCGGCATTTCAATATCTTCGTTGGCATAGGACAGCAACGGGGCGTTACCCGCCTTTGCTGACCAGTACGGATCGGTTCGGTCAACCATGGGTAACGTAGCGAAGTTGTAGGCAGGCGGTGGGGAGCTGACAGCCCATTCAAGGGTGCGGCCATTCCATGGATCGGCCTCGACGCGACGACGGTGGCGCGTGCGGATGCTGATCACCAACTGGGCAATCTGCAGAATGATTCCCGCCAGAATGAGCATGGCTCCAGACCACGCAACTAGCAGGTACGGGGTCCATGCAGGATTGTCGTAATGGTTGAGGCGGCGTGTCATGCCCATTAAACCCAGCGCATAAAGCGGCATGAACGCGAGATAGAAGCCGATGAACCAGCACCAGAATGCCCCTTTGCCGAGCCGCTCATCCAACGAAAAGCCAAAGGCCTTGGGGAACCAATACGTCAATCCCGCAAAGCATCCGAAGACCACGCCGCCGATCACCACATTATGGAAGTGTGCAATCAAGAACAGGCTGTTGTGGAGCGCGAAATCCACGGGAGGAACTGCTAGCAATACGCCAGTCATGCCGCCGATCGTAAACGTAACCATGAACCCGATCGTCCACAGCACGGGCGAGGTGAAAACCACGCGGCCGCCATACATCGTAAAGAGCCAGTTGAATACCTTTACGCCGGTCGGGATAGCAATCAGCATGGTGGTGATACCAAAGAACGCATTGACGTCTGCGCCCGAACCCATCGTAAAAAAGTGATGCACCCAGGTGGTGAACGCCATCAGCGTAATCACCATGGTGGCGACGATCATGGAGCGATAGCCAAACAGCGACTTGCCAGAAAACGTGGCAATCGCCTCCGAGAACACGCCGAATGCTGGCAAAATGAGTATGTAGACCTCCGGATGTCCCCATGTCCAGATGAGGTTGATGAACATCATGGGGCTGCCGCCGCCGTCATTCGTAAAGAAATGGCCGCCTAGATAACGATCCAGGATGAGCATGCCAAGCGTCGCCGTCAGCACGGGAAACGAAGCAAGGATCAGGATGTTCGATGCCAGGGCCGTCCAAGTGAACACCGGCATCGTCATCATGCGCATGCCCGGTGCGCGCTTTTTCAAGATGGTGGTGACGAGGTTGATACCGGAAAGCAACGTTCCCACACCGGAAATCTGCAAAGCCCAAAGGTAATAGTCGACCCCTACCCCGGGGCTATACGCCAGTTCCGACAGTGGCGGATAAGCGAGCCAGCCGGTGCGTGCAAATTCGCCAATACCTAGCGACAGGTTGATCAGCAGTGCGCCGGCGGCGGTCAACCAGAAACTGACGGCGTTCATGACCGGAAACGCAACGTCACGTGCGCCGATCTGCAGCGGCACCACGAAATTCATAAGCCCCACGACGAACGGCATCGCCATGAAAAAAATCATGATGGTGCCGTGTGCTGAGAACACCTGGTCATAATGTTCCGGCGGCAAAAATCCCGAATGGTCGTGACTGGCAAGTGCCAGCTGCGAACGCATCATGATCGCGTCGCTAAAACCCCGAAGAAGCATCACGGCCGCCAAAAGGCAATACATGATACCTACGCGCTTGTGATCCACCGTGGTGAGCCACTCCTTCCACAGCCATGCCCATTTACGGGCGACCGTAAGGTAGGCAAGAACCCCCGCTATGGCGATGATCAGTACCAGGCACGTGCCCATGATGATGGGCTGATCGAAGGGAATATCGTGCAGAGTCAGTTTTCCAAACATTTATGGCCCCGCCTTTTCCGTTGAGTTGGACATCGCCATGCCTGGCATCGGGCCGCCGGCAGGATGCGCCTTAGGCATGGCCAATGCGTGTTCGAATACATCCCCGTCTACGTGCGAGTAGTAGGCCTTGCTGTGAGCGCTGTGCGTGCTGGCAAGCGAGTCGAAGACGTCCTTGCTCAAGGATCCATAAGCCGTTGATCGAACGTGCCCGACCCAGGCATCAAACTGGCTGTCATTCATGGCCATGGCGTCAAAGCGCATATCCGAAAATCCATCGCCACTGAATTGGGCCGACATGCCGCGATAGATGCCTGCGTCGGATGCCTGGATGGAAAGCCGGGTTTGCATGCCTGTCATCGTATAAATCTGTCCTGCGATGCCAGGGATAAAAAATGAATTCATCACGGTGGCGGAGGTCAGCTTGAAGTTCACCGGCCGCCCGACCGGGATCGCCAGTTCGTTGACTGTCGCAATCCCCTGCTCGGGATAGACGAACAGCCATTTCCAGTCCATCGAGACCACTTCCACCGTCAGCGGTGTTTTCTTCGAGGGGATGGTCTTGTACGGATCAAGTTCATGCGAGCCCGACCAAGACAAGGCCGCCAGAAACAGCACCACCAGCATCGGGATGATCCAGATGGTGAATTCGATACGGCCGGAGTAACACCACGTCGGCCGATAGGTGGCCGCGCGGTTCGAGGCGCGGAACCACCATGCAAACGCCACGGTAAGCAAGATCACCGGCACAACCACCAGCAGCATGCACACGAGTGCCTCAAACAGCAGCTGGCGCTCCTCGGCAGCGACGGGACCATGCACTGCCAAGACGCCCTCTGAACATCCCGTCAGGGCTGGCAACGACAGCAGCAAAAGCCACCATCGTCCAAAGTCACGAAAGACGGATCCGGCGCGTAAAACAGCCCTCGCTTCGTATTGGAAATCCTCTCGCAAAGGAGCAGCCCTCTCGTTTGACCGATGCGTCGTTGCTGCATCTTGAGGGAACCTTGTCGATGCCAGAAATCCCCCAACTGGGGGGATGTCTTCAAATCACGTGCCGAGTGTGTTCAAAGGACGACGGTCACATGAGGCCATGTATGCGTATTGCGTCGAACGTCATTGGATAACGGATCGTTCGCTGACGTGCCTGGGTGGCGAACGCATGAAACGCGCGCAGCCGGTTTGCACCTAAGAGCAATGGCGCTAACTTAAGCGCGTGTCTCGACGCTTGTCGTGATACGCCCCCTCCCCTGCGACAGTAGGGGAGGGCTGGGGTGGGGTTGCTTGTGCTTTAGCGTGCAGCCGAATGTCGCCATGACTTCTGATAGCAAGACACACATGGCGGCAACGTCTGGTTCCGCTCGCTGCGCTCGCACCCCGCCCTAGCCCTCCCCTACTTCGCAGGGGAGGGGACGCATCCTGGCGAGCGAGGCGTGCACGCTAAAGTTAGTGCCATTGCACCTAAGAGAACTTCGTTCCCTAGCACCGTGGCTCGGCAACCCATTGCCGCGCGCTTGCGCCATACACTTCTGCGCGCGCCCTGTTGATGTTTCCCAGTGGTCGAAATGCGGCCGGCGCATTCCAGGGATTGAATGGCATGTCGTTTACCGCTTCCATCTGCTGCATGCCGCGCTGACTCAGGATGTCCTGGGAAGGCAGCACCAGTGTCGCGATCTCCACAGGCTCGGAGACATCCTCGCGCCATTCGATCGCAGCATCTTCGATGGGAGTAAGTCTTTCGTTGACAAATGGTTGGATCGCCAGGCGGTATGCGATGGAGCGTTGATTCAACTGTTCCGCAAAAGCTTCACGCAGGCCGTCCTGCGTGGTTGGGACATCCTGTGCGGCGGTGCCCTCTACCTTCGGGCGTAATAAGAGCCGCACGGGGCGATCACCCCACAGCAAGGCGCCACGGCTCCAAAAAATCTCTTGATCCAGGCCTTTGCTCGGCCGCATGCCAGCTGTCACCGTCTTCAGCATGCGCGCGGTTTCATCACTGCCAAAGTGCTCCTCCAGCCGCGTCTTGAACGTCGCGGAATCGCCCATGGCGATAACCGCAAACTCGACGAACTGCCGCGCGTTGCGCGCATGGGAAACAGGATAATTCGTCATCAACAGATCGTGTTCGCCACCGTTTGGCAGCTCCACCTTGATCGCGATTCCGCGCATGTCGGGAAGATGATCGGCCCGAGGTACGCCACTTGCATTCGAGAATCGCACCGCCGCTTTCCAGAGCGAACCTGCGCGGAAATAGTCAACTTGAAAGCGGCCTGGAAGCTGGGAATCGATGTGCAGTTGTGCCTGCGAAATGCCTGCGATGATCTTCGAATGCAACGTGCGCATAGGCCGCGTTGCCGCCGCAATCTCCCGATTCTTTTCCTGAATCTTGAGCATCGCCTGCGCGAGCAGCTTGAAGCTGCGCAATTCAGCTTCCGATGAGCCGCCATCATAGATCTCGGTCCAAGGTTGTTCTGTAGCATTGTTCACGATCGCATCTCCGCCATATCGAAAAGCCCACGAGCCATGGGGCGCCAGCTCGTGAGTCTCCATGCTTTCATTCATGACGGACCTCCCCTGTTTGGGGGGTAGGCGGTCCATGGTTCGGCTGCCCGGCGAAGCAATGGGCAATGGCCGCTTCCGTTCAATCGGCGGAAAGACAAAAAAACAAATGCCTGCGCAGCGACTTTATTTACGACTATGTTCGGATCCCCCCAATCAGGGGATTGGGCTCGTCTGCGTCCACGTCGATGATAGAAACGACAGTTACGGTGCTTCCTAGAAACGCCAGCTCACCTGCCCCCTGACGCCGGCGTCCACTGTATGGGCGGCGATCTGGGCATCGTAGGAGACACCCAGTTTCACGCGCTTGTTCACGGTGAGATCGATCCCCGCGTTCACCGCCACGGCGTTGCGGGCAATCGGCAGGCCTTGTACGGCGAATGTGCTGGCATCTGCAAAAGCCAGCGACGTGCCTGCTTTCAAATCACCTGACACGTGACGCCATCCCAGCGAGGCGTGCGCAGTGAATGAATCGCCCTGGAAAACGAAGTGCATGGCGCCGCGCGTGCCTAGCGTCGTATAGGTGACCGCATGCCGGCTGCCCTGCACGGCCAATGCCATGAGGCTGTCGCGCTCCTGGAACGAATCGTTCGCCAGCTTCACGTACGCCACTTGCGCGAACGGCTCGACGATCGCCTGCTTGAAGGAAAAGCGATAGGCCGCGTTGCCGTAGTACTCCGCCGTGCGTGCTGCGGTGCTGCTGCGCGCATTGTCGGAAAAATCGGCCGTCACCACGCGGCGATTTGCCGTGATGCCGTGCCGGGTGTAATCGCCACCGGCGCTCAACGCCAGCGCGCCGAGCGAGGTGCCTGCATACAGGCCGACATGGACATCGTCGCTGGACAACGACGAGCCGCGCTGCGGTATGCC
>Ga0209759_1000506_pt1 | contig 42412 bp, 34 predicted proteins | sample AraplaCL_Col_mMS_FD_184261 | JGI IMG/M metagenome (GOLD analysis project Ga0209759, IMG submission 184261) | Arabidopsis root microbial communities from the University of North Carolina, USA - plate scrape CL_Col_mMS (SPAdes) (version 2) | ecosystem: Host-associated > Plants > Roots >...
CGCCGGTGGCAATAATCGTGGTATTGCCGCCTGCGGCAACCGTCGAGCCTGCCGAAGTCGTGCTGTTTTGCACGGTGTTGCTCTGGTTGCTGGAGGCGCCGATGGAGAAGGCGAGATCGACGCCGCCGGCCGGGGCGGCGGTGGCGCCCACCGCTGCGACGGCATTCGCTGCTGCCAGCGCAGAGGCGGCGTCGGCCAAGACTTTGCTGCGGCCGTTCTTGGTCTTTTGTTTGGCGTCCTGCATGCTCATCACGGTCTGCACTGCACTGACGACCGGGTTGGTGATTTGCACGGTGACGCCTTGTTGCCTGGATTTTGTTTCTTGCGTGTTCTGCTCGGTGTTGACGCCGGCGGTGATGTCGACCTGCTTGCCGCTGATGTTGATGTCGCCTTGCGGGGCGATGACGGTGCTGGCGGTCTGGGTGTAGTGCTGGCCGGCGGCCAGTGTCGCGTTGCCGTTGGTGGCGCCCACGGTCGAGCCGCTTGCCGTGGTGGTGCTGCGGGTCTGGGCTGTGCTTTGCATCTTGCTGCCGACGGTGACGCCGAGGCCGCCGCCGCTGAAGACGCCGGAGGTGGTTTCTTTTTTGTAATGGCTTTCGCTGCTGGTGTCGGTGGCGGCGATGATGTTGATGTTGTTGACGGCGGTGACCTGCGTGCCTTGCGTCGAGACCACGTCGCTGCCGGTGATGTTGACGTTGTTGCCGGCGGCCAGCACGGTAGTGTTGCCGCTGAAGGTGCTGCCGTTTTGTCGGCTATAGCTGCCGGCGTCGTCGGTCTGCGTGGTCTTGCCGCTGAGGATGCCGCTGGAGCTCTTCTGGTGCTCGTCGCGGGCGCTGGCCGATTCGTTGGCGGTGCCGATGTTCAGGTCGTTGCCGGCGACAGCGGTCAATGCAGCAACGGCGGTGAGTTGCGTGCCCCTGGCGGTGAGGTCGCGTCCGGCGTTGATGCTGATGTTGTTGCCATTGATCTGGGTGGCGACGTCCTGGCTGGCGGTCACTGTGGCGCGGTTCACGCCGACCTCTTTGGTGCCGTGCGCGCCGTTGGCGTCGTCGACGAGGTTGGGGCCGGTCAAGGTGCCGACCCAGTTGGAGGCGCCTTTGTCGTCGGCCCAGCGGATCTGCTCGCTGTAGCCTTGCGTCACCGTGCCGAGGTTGACGTCGCGCACCGCGGAGAGGTTGGCGTCGCCGGTGGCGTCGATGACGGCGGCATTGGCGGTGAGATCGCGTCCGGCGGCCATGGTGAGGGTGTTGCCGGTGACGCTGGCGACGCTGTCGATGTTGGTGCCGGTGGTGGTGGCGTTGGCGGTCGCTACGCTGGTGCTGTTGATGTTGATGTCGCGCCCGGCGGTGGCGGTGACGCTGTTGCTGCCGTCGATCTTGCCGCCAAGGTTGTTGATGTCGGTCTGCGCCTGCAACACCGTGTCGGCGCCGGACACGCGCCCGCCGAGATTGTCGATGTTGTTGCCGGCGAGAATAGCCGTGTTCCTGGCGGCGATCGTGCCGTTGTTGAGGATGTCGCCGGCGGTCTGGAAATTGACGTTATTGCCGGAGATGAGCATGCCTTCGCCGGTCACTTGCAGGCGGTTGGCGCGCAGGTAGACCTGCGGCACCAGCACGTCTTGGGTACTGCCGTCGGCCAGCGTCACGGTTTGTTTGACCAGCCAGACGATGTCGGAGGTGAGCATGGCCATCTGCGTCGCGGTGAGCGCCACGCCAAGCTGGTAGTGGAAGGTTTGCGCCATCTGCACGCCGGCGTTCATGAGGGCCTGGTATTGCGCTTCGTTGCTGGTGTAGGTACCTGCGTAGCGCTGGCCGATGGCTTTCTGGATTTGCTGTTGCACCAGGAGCTGCTCGTAGAAGCCGTCGCCGATGCGCTTCATGACCAGGTTGGGATCCTGGCTCAATTGGGTCAGCATGAAGTCTGAGCTGAGCCAGCTGCGGTAGTTGGCGAACTGCGGGTCGGTGGCGATCAGGTAGCGGTTGTTGCCGGGGACGAATAGCGCGTTATCCGGCAAAGTGATGTCGGGATTGCTGGTGCGCACGACCATGCTGGCGTTGCCGGGGACTGTGCCGGGGGTGCTTTTGAGCGTCTTGTCTTGCTGGGGGGCGCCGCCATTGGTGGGCGTGATGTCCAATACAAAGCTGGTTTGTATCGATTGGCTTTCATAGGGACGGTCGTCGTAGCGGCGATCATCGGCACTGAAGCGATGGCTCTTGATGTAGGTGTATTTGGCGCTGCCTGTGGTGGTGACGACTTGCGTGCCGGCCATGCCATTGTTGACAGGTTGGGTGCCGAGGACGTTGTTGCCGGTGTTGTCGCCGCCGGCGACGATCTGGCTGTTGCGGTTGTTGACGGCCTGGCTGTTGAAACGCAGGTTGCCGCCGGTAGTGATCATGGCGGGGTCGCTGCGGGTGACTTTGGTGCGGGCGATCTGTTCGGTGCCATCGTAAATCGTCCATTCGCTGACCATCTCCCCCGAAGGGAGCAGCAGACGGTAGTTGTCTTCATCTCCCATTTGCGTCCAGTCGGTCGCGATCTGGCCGCTGTCTTTGTTGACGAGTTTGACGCTGTCGGCGTCGAGCTTGTTGGTCGCGCCGTTCAAGCGATATTGCACGATGCGACGACCGGTGCTGTTCTCGACGGTCGTTTCCAGATGGGCGTTGGTGTTGTTGACGATGTTGTGGTTGATCGTGCCGTTGCCGTCGGCGGCAATGGTGGCGCTGCTGTTGTTGATGGTGTCGCCCATGCCGATGGCTTGATGGTTCACATCGAGCGCATTGCCGGTGACGAGGTCGCCGGCGGAATAGATCAGGGCGTGGTCGCTGTTGTTGATGGTGGCGATGCCGAGGTCCATGCGCACGCGCGCGGCGATGACCGGGGCCGAGGTGACGCCGTTGACGGTTTCGGGAGTATTGTTGAGCGTAGCGCCGGAGAGGGCGACGTGGTCGCCGTAGAGACGGCCGGTGCCGATATTGTTGATCGTCGGGCTGTCGATGAAGGTGTCGCTGCCGTCGATCAGGCCGCGATTGGTAAACGTGTGGCTGTCGGTGGCGCGCAGTTGATTGGTCTGGGCGATGATCTGGCCGTTGGCCTGGTTGTCGATGGACGCGGCAGTGGCGGCGAGCGTCTTGCCGGACGACAGCTTGCCGCTGTTGGTGAGTTTGCCGGCGGTTGTCATGGTGGCGTTGCCGTCGGCCTGGACGGTGCCGGTGTTGTTGTAGTCGGCATCGAGCTTGAGCGACAGGTCGCCCAGGCTGAGTGCCTTGCCGTCGCCGGTCATGGCGGCGCTGTCGAGGGCCAGTTGTTTGCCGGCGATGAGCGTGCCGCGGGTGTTGACGATGGTCTGCGTTTTAGGACTGCCAGCGGCATGGGTGTCGTGCACGTCCAGCGTCTGGCCGGCAGAGAGCGAGCCGTTGGTGTTGTCGATGGCGCCTGCGCCGGCAACCGTCAGATCGGTGTTGGCGCGTACTGTGCCTGCTGCATTGTTGAGGGTGGTCGCGGCAATCGTTACGGCCTGGCCTTGTATGCCGAGATCGGGTGAGGACGTGTTGCTGTTGTTGACGCTGGCGGCCGCGACCGTGGTGGCGAGGTTGGAACGAATCAGGCCACTGGTGTTGTCGAGCTGGCCGGAACCCAGGGTCATCGTAGTGCTTCCACCTGCCTGGATCTGGCTGCCCTGGTTGTTCAGGCCGACGGCGGTGGCGGCGATATTTTGCGTGGCGGTGATGCTGCCCTTGTTTTGTAGAAGACCATCCGCGGTGACGATGACATCGCCTGCACCGGCGCCGATGACGCCGGCGTTGTTCATGCCCACGCCGTGTTCGGTGCCGACCAGAACGATCACTCCCGCATACATGCCTGCCAGCTTTGCCACGTCGATGGAGAATTGCCCGGGCGCTGCGCCGGTCACGCCGGTGGTGGGCGTCACAACGCCATGGTCGGCGGAAATCGTATTGACGCCGGTGCTGACCTTGAGCTTGCTGGACCAGATGCTGGCGTTGACTTGCACGGCGCGCGCCATGATGTCGGTGTAGTCGGTAGTGCTGGCGTCGAGACCGTTGCCGTCGATGGTGACGGTACCGCCGGTGACGCGGTAGGCGTCGAGATTGCCGCCGACCATGCTGGGTGTGCCGGTGGTGAGCGTGGCGCGGCTGGCGTTCAGGAAGCCGCAGCCGGAACAAGTGATGCCCGTCGGGTTGGCGATGATGACCTGCGCGCGATCGCCGGCGACTTCGATATAGCCGCCCAGCTTGCTGGGATTGGCCGAATTGACTTCGTTGACGATGACCTTGGCGGTGCCGGTAGCCAGCCAGGGATTGCCTTGCACCCAGCCGCCCAGTTGAGTGAGCGCATTGTTACGGGCGTTGTTGAGGATGACGCCTTTGCTGTCGACATCAAACTGGCTGTAGACGTTGCGCGAGACGCCTTGCGCGCTCGGTGTCTGGATGTTGACGAAAGGAACGCCATTGCCGGCTTGCAGCACGGTGGGCTGCTGGTTGCCGGGCGCATTGCGATAGGCAACGACCTGGGCATCGACGACGGTGACGCTGCCGAAGAGTGCGGCGACGCCGACGGCCAGACGGGTGAAACGCAACGAAAATAAATCCGCGAGTGGGACGAACGCTTTAATAAACGAAGCAGCGTTGCAGGCAGAACGACCTTTACCGCCTATGCGGGCGGTTTCCGCAACCGCTGTGTATTCGCCGGTCTTCCGATTAAAGACGACTCGGTAACTATTTTTGTTCATGTCGCGACGCCTGCCAATTGTGGTCAAGCGAGCGACTATAAAAAACTGATCCTTCGAAAGCCATAAGAGATTTCTGAAAGTTGGCCTTCTTAAAAATAACTCTTTTTTACATTAGAAAAAATTCCAATTTTTAAACAAAATTGATTTTTTCATTTCGCTAATACGGTTCTTAAATTGAATATTTATTGATCATTTTATTAATTTTCCGCGTTCGGAATTTTTCAATGTAGTGGAGAGAAAAATCCATGCAAAATCGGCCTTCCCAATGAAAGGAACGCCGAATGATTTCCGTCTTGATTGCAGATGATCATCCGCTGATTACCGAAGGCTCTGTCAGCATCCTTGAGTCCGATCCTCTGAAACGTTTCGTCGTCGTTGGTACGGCGGAGACTGCCATCGACGCGGTGATGCAGTACAAGAAATTGCAGCCCGATGTGGCGATACTGGATATCCGATTTGGGCACGCCAATACCGGCATTGACGCAGCGCTCGACATCAGGATGGATTTTCCTGACGCGAAAATCGTCTTCGTCAGCCAGCTTCCTCCAGAGAATTTCCTGTTATACGGTTATCGCATCGGGGCGCTTGCCGTTCTGATGAAAAATTGCAGCAGCCATCAACTCATCGACGCCGTGTTGAGCGTCTCCGCGGGAGAGCGGTATTTCTTGCCTGAACTTGCGGAAAAACTCGCTCATATCGCTATCGGCAGCACCCCTGATCCGCGTTTTACACTCGATGACCGCGAGCTATTCGTGTTCTCGAAATTGGCGGAAGGATGGAGTTCTGAAGAGATTGCGGCGGAAATCGGATTAACTGCACGCAGCGTGCACAACATCAGTACCGACATCAAACACAAACTGCACGTGAACAGGCCAGCCGAGATAACCAGGCTCGCGATCAGGTCAGGGGTAATTGAGGCATGACAAACAGAATGCTCGTCAAACAGGTAATCTGGACTTTGCTACCCGTGCTTTTCATCCTTGTGGCTGTTGGCTATGCGATGTCTCTGATCATCGGCAGCACGCATGAAAAAAGAGGACTGCTAGATGGAAAAGCACTGGCAAGTTATGCCGCCTATTACCCGGTGAGAGTAAAGCCAGACGGTAGCCTGACTCTCGATGCCACGCGCTTCATGCAAGCAGTTGATTATTTTTCCGGGCAACCTGAAAGCCGTGCCGCCGGCGAGCTGATTTATATTGGACAGGGCAACAGCATCGCCTTGCAGTTGAACGACGATGAAAAAAATCGCTACGCCGCTCTGCTCAAAAAGCCTGCTTATTCGGAATACAAAATCAAGGCACAACACGATCCATTAAAAACTTACAAGAGCATCGTCGATGGCATCGGCCAGACGTTGAACGGAACGGGAGTCGAAATCGTTTTGCACGACACCAGAAACCCGCTAAAAAGCGTAGTCGCGATCCAAAACCCCATCACCGGTAGGAAAATCGGCGACTCGAACACGAATTTCGGCTATGAATTGATCAGAAGCTATGCGGCCACTGAGGAAGAAGGACCGAATTACGTCTCCTATGCGCTGACGATAAAGGATGGGCGAAAAGTGAAGTCCTCCACCATTCCGATTTATCAGGACAGGAATCTGATTGGATTTATTTGCATCAACATCGACATTTCACAGCTCGACGGCGCCAACAAGGATGCCGAAAGCGCCTTGATCAAGGCATTTGCAAGCACCTCTTCCAACGAAGAAATCCATGAAGTCATTGGAAACACCTCAAGAAATTTACTGAACTCGGAAACAGATAAATGAAATTGATTCTAGCCGTACTACCCGTAATGATCGCAGCACTTTTTCCCATCAACCTGCAAGCAAAGGACATGAACATGCAAGACAAAAATTTACATTTCCAACTTAAAAAACCACTGCTCATCATGACGGAGGAAAAAGGTTTTTTGGCCTGTGGCTATATCAATGTCGAGACCTGTAACAAGACAGGCGAGGCATGCGCGGTGGTAAGCGGCGTAAATAACTACGACGACATGAAAGCCGCCAAAATCGCTGCCGTCAGCCAGGCCGCTGCGGCACTCGGCATCGAACCGGGGATGACTGGCGCGGCGGCGCTGGCTATCTTCAGCGGCAAATAAGCCAAAATGCAACCGGCCTTTCTGCTGTCGATCATTGCGGCATTGCCCATATTTTTCCTGCCCGAAGGAATGAGGTCGGTTGCGGATGGCTCTCCACGTCTTCGCTATGCAAACAAGATATTTTGGCTATGCGCCTTGCTGTCGCTCTGCGTTTTACCTGTTGTTGTTGAAGGAAATTGGTTTGACCTGAACAAGCTGTTGCCAGCGCTGTCCGCGGTGATCGTTCTTTACTTGTTAAACGCTGCAGAAAAGGAAACATCTGCCAGGACGATCAAAGAACAGGGCAATATTAGCGCTGCATTCACTGAACTGGCGAATCGGATGGACGGCGAAGATCGTCGTTTATGTGCCAGTCTTCATGATGAATTGAACCCTTGCTTGATATTTGCCAAACGCAAAATAGAAGAATGTCTCGTACTTGTTCGCGATCAAGAAGGCATCGCAAAGATTCTCAACAGATCCATGCTGGAAATAGATCGCGCTTACTCAATGAGTCGCGCCATCATCAAGAATGTCCATGTTGAAATCGTCGAGTCCGTCGGATTGATTGCAGCGCTGGAAGAACTCATTTCACACTACAATGAAATTTCTCCGTTACGGCCAAAACTGCAACACAATCTCACCCGAAAAATAGAACGATCCATCGACCGAAATCGTTCGATCACCATCTATAGGATCATTCGCGAAGCTCTATTGAATGCGATCAAACACTCACGAGCAAAAAACCTGCTCATTTCCGTTCGCGCCCAATCCCGCGAGCGCATGCTTCACATCTCCATTCAAGATAACGGTAAAGGTATTGACGAAGACGCTACTCCCGGCGTTGGATTGATCGACATGCGCATCCGGGCACTGCAGGCAAATGGAACGCTGTCGATACGAAAGGGCGAGAACGGTTGCGGTACGGTAATCGAGCTGAGAATTCCCCTCCCGCGATGATGCCTCTGGAGACGCAACGCGAAATCTGGCGAAAAAATTTTCTATTGCTGCTACCGGAACTACGCAGCGGCGAATTTCTTCTTGCTCAGGATTGGATCGCCCAGGACATCTTCAAATATCGTGTGATATGGGAAGGATGTCGAGCCATAGAAAAGAAAATATTTTTTTGTCTCGATGAAATGGATGGCATGGCAGGAATATGGTGATTGAACTTGCGTTCATCCTCTGACACATCTCAGATCCTGCGTACGATAGGCTATCAATGATCACCGGTTTTGCGTAAGCTTACAGAACCACATTGAATTTTCCCTTGATGCGCATGATCTCGCAGTCCACTTGCGCGGCACGGCGTTCGATCACGAACACATCCGCGCCGCCGATGGTGATCATGGGATGATGCCAGACGCCGCGCCTGAGCGTGACGCCTTGGCCCGGTTCGACGATGAAAGCCTGAATCGCGCCTTCGTCCGGCATATCGCCGCCTTGCGTCACCACCACCAGTACACGCCCCTGCCCCATCGGCACGAAGCTCTGGCTGCCCAACAGATGACGCTCGAACATGGTCAGCGCATACGGCGCGACGTGGGTGCCATCCTGGGTGCGGAAGATCGCCACGCACGCCTCGCCGCCCTGCTCGTTCACATCCAGTTGCGTCAAGTCGTCGAAACGTTGTGCGGTGCCTTCATTGATCGGCCTGCTGCCGGACTGCGCCTCGGATTGCACCGTTTCCGCTGCGATGACATCGCCGAACGGCGCGAACGCCGCCGCTGTCAGCGCCCGCGCCACGATGACTTTGCTTGCGGCTGATGCCGGTGAATCAGGCAAGTTCATCGATGAGCTTCCTCGACAAGCGAATCAAGGCCTGATCGCTGCCCAGCGGCCCGATGATGGAGAAGCCGAAAGGCGCGCCGTCGAGCGTCATCAGCGGCAGCGAAATCTGCGGGCAACCCGACAGGCCGGCCAGGCACAGCATGCGCACGGCCTGGTTGCGGTAGTTCTCCAGCACCTGTTCCGATTCGCTCAGCAGCGGCGCGACGTCGGGCATGGTCGGCAAGACGATCACGCGATCGCTGCCCAGCAGGCGCAGGAAATCTTCGCGGAAACGGTCGCGCACATTGCCGTGCTCTTCCATCTGCTGCGGCGTGATCCGGCTCGACCAGGCAAAACGTTCGGCCACGCCGGGGCCGAGTTGCAGGTCGTGGCGGACGATGGTCTCGCCGTGGCTTTGCCAGGCTTCATAACCCTGGATGTAACGGAACGACCAATACAAGGCTTCGAACGACGGCGTCGCGGTCTTGACCGGCAGCGGCGTGCCGATCACGCCGGCCAGACGTTCCAGCGTCTGCATGAACACCGCCTGCACGCGCGGCTCCAGCAAGGCCAGCACGTCGGCGGCGACCAGCACCTGCGGCATGGCCGGCGCACCGTCGGGCAGCAGGCAGGTGTCTTCGCGCAGCAGCACTTCGCCCACGCGCGAAAAGCTGTCGATATCGCGCGCGAACCAGCCGCAAGTATCGAACGACGGCGCCAGATCCATGCAACCCTTGAGGCTCACGCGCGCATGCGTCGGACGCAGGCCGATCAGTCCGCAGTGGCTGGCGGGAGCACGTACGGAACCGCCGGTATCGGTGCCGAGTGCAACGTCCGCCAGCCCGTTGGACACCGCCGAGGCCGACCCCGAACTGGAGCCGCCTGGAATCCGGTCAGGCGCGCCGCCGTTGCGCGGCGTGCCGAAGTGGGCGTTCTTGCCGTTCATCGAAAATGCCAGCTCATCGGTGTAAGTCTTGCCGACGAATCTGGCGCCCGCCTGCGCCAGCGCCACCACCGACGGCGCCGATGCGGTCTTCACGCCGGACATCGCCAGCATGTGCGGGTTGCCGCAGCCGGTCGGAAAACCGGCAACGTCGAAAATATCTTTTACCGCAAAGCGGATGCCGGACAGCGGACCTGCCGAGATCGCCGTGGAAGTGGGTGCGGGATAGGGAACGAAACAACGTGCAGCTTGTGCGTCGGTGGACATGGGTGATTCTTTCGAACGTAAAAGGATGATGGATGGCGCTGATTGTTCACCACATACTCAACTTGCGGGCGCGTTGACCGCAGCGTTGACGTCGGTCGCAGCGCTTGCAATCTGATGCACGCGCAGACAGCTCACGACGTGGCCGGACGACAGCGTCTCTTCGCGCGGCTGCACGCTGCGGCATTCGGCGACGGCGTATTTGCAGCGCTCGGCAAAGGCGCAGCCGGCCGGCAGATTGCTCAGGTCCGGCGGGGCCCCGCCTATGGTTTCCAGACGCTGGCCTTTTTGCATGGCGCCATGGCTGCGGCTCTTGAGCAGCGACAAGGTGTAGGGATGGCGCGGCCGCGTCAGCAACTCCGCCGCCGGACCTTGTTCGATGATCTTGCCGGCGTACATGACGGCGATGCGATCGGCCACTTCTGCCGCCGCGCCGATGTCGTGGGTGACGAAGACGATGGACAAGCCCAGCTCCTTCTGCAAATCGCGCAGCAAGAGCAGGATCTGGATTTGCACCGTGGCGTCGAGTGCCGTGGTCGGTTCGTCGGCCAGCAAGACCTTGGGCGAGCACGACAAGGCCAGCGCAATCATCGCGCGCTGGCGCATGCCGCCGGACATTTCGTGCGGATAGGCGTCGAGCCGGCGTTCCGGGCTCGGGATGCGGACTTTTTCGAACAGGCGCAGCGCCTGCTTGTGCGCTTCGGCCTTCGAGACTTTTTTGTGGCGGCGGATCGCTTCGACGATTTGTGCGCCGACGGTGTAGACCGGATCCAAGGCCAGCAGAGGCTCCTGGAAAATCATCGCCACGGTGTCGCCGCGCAAGGCCGCCAGTTCGCGCTGCGACATCTTCAGCACGTCCTTGCCGTCGACGTCCAGGCCACCGCTGATGCGCGTCGACCGTTCCGAATGCAGGCGCATGATGGAACGCAAGGTGACGCTCTTGCCCGAGCCGGATTCGCCGATCAGGGCCACGACCTCGCCCTGGCCGACGGTGAGATTGACGCCGTTGACGGCGCGGATCAGTTTCTTCGGCGCGAAGAACTGCACCTGCAGGTCGCGCAATGAAATCATGTCATGCATGGCTGACCTCGCCGGCAAACAAAGAGGCGGTGTCGGCTTCATAACGCAGGCAGGCGACGCCGTGACCGCTGTCGTCGTTGGCGAACACCGGCGCGCGCTGGCTGCACACCGGCTGGGCATAGGCGCAGCGCGTATGGAAGCGGCAGCCGCTCGGTGGATTGATGGGGTTGGGCGGATCGCCCGCCAGCGGCGCTTCCATCGTGCGTTGCAGCGGATCCATGCTGGGCATCGATTTGAGCAGCGCGCGCGTGTAGGGATGCCTGGGATGATCGAACACCTGGTCGGACGAACCGATCTCCACCACCTGGCCCAGATACATCACCAGCACGCGGTCGGAGATGAAACGCACGACGTTGAGATCGTGGCTGATGAACAGATAAGTAAGACCGAACTCCTGCTTGAGATCGAGCAGCAGATTGAGCACCTGCGCCTCCACCGACTTGTCGAGCGCCGATACCGCTTCGTCGAGGATCACCAGTCGCGGCTCCAGCGCCAGCGCACGCGCGATGTTGACGCGCTGGCGCTGACCACCGGACAGCTCGTGCGGATAGCGGCCGGCGAAACGTTCCGGCGCCAGGCCGACGCGCGCCAGCAGATCGCGTGCGCGGGTAATCGCTTCGCGCGACGGCACGCCATGCACGGTCGGTGCGAAGGCGATCGAGTCTTCGATGGTCATGCGTGGATTGAGCGAGGAGTAGCTATCCTGGAACACCATCTGCGTCTGGCGGCGGAACCGGCGCAGCGGCAAGGCGCGCGAACCGACCGTCTCGCCGTCGAACACCAGCTCGCCGCTGTCCTGGTTGATCAGTTGCATCAGCACGCGCGCCGTGGTCGACTTGCCGCAGCCGGATTCGCCGACCACGCCGAGCGTCTCGCCCTTGAGGATGTCGAAATTGACGCCATCCACTGCGCGCACGGCACTGCGTGCCGAGGCGAAAGGAAGGCCCTTGCCCTTGAGCGGAAAATGCTTGAGCAGATCGCGCACCTGCAGCAAGGGCTGGCGCGGTCCGCCGATATCGCGTTCGTCTGTCATTGCTTGACCTCCATCGCCGAACGCAAACCGTCGGACAACATGTTGAACGAAATCGATGTGATGAAAATAAAAGCCCCCGGCAAGGCCGCCACCCAGGGCTGCGTATAGATCGCCGTGCGCAAGGTGTTGAGCATCAGGCCCCACTCCGGCTCCGGCGGCTTGACGCCGAGACCGAGGAAGGACAAACCCGAGGCCAGGATCATCGACACCGAGATCAGGCTGGTCGAATACACGAAGATCGGTCCGAGCACGTTGCCCAGCACGTGCGCGCGCACGATGGTGAAGGCGCTCGCCCCCGACGCCCGCGCCGCATCGACGTAATCGCTGCGGCGCACCTGCGTGGTGACGCTTTCGGCGATGCGCGCGATCTGCGGAATGAAGACGATGGTCAGCGAGGTCAGCGCATTGACGATCCCTGCGCCCAGCGCACCCGACAAGGCGATCGCCAGCAACACCGAGGGAAAGGCATACAGCACGTCGATGGTGCGCATGATGGCGGTGTTGATGAAGCCGCCCGCATAACCGGCGAGGATGCCGATGCCGCTGCCGATCACGAAGGCCATCAGCACCGGCGTGATGCCCATGAACAGCGACAGGCGGCCGCCCAGCATCAGGCGCGACAGCAAATCGCGGCCGAGTTCGTCGGTGCCGAACAGATGATCGGGGGTGCCGATCGGTTTCAGGCGCGTGAACATCGAAGTGGCGAAAGGATCTGCCGGCATGATCCACGGCGCGAACATGGCGATGCCGATCAGCGCCAGCAGGATCACGGCGGCGATCATCGCCAGCGGATTGCGCACGATGCGCGCCGCGACGTTGGCCCAATGGCCGCGCGAGCGCTTGTACGCCGTCAAGGATGAGGAGGAAACAACAGCAGTTGCTTGCATGATCACGCTCTTTCTATGCGAGGATCGAACACGGTTTGCAGGATGTCGACCAGCAGGTTCAGCGACACGAAGAACAGCGCCAGCACCAGGATCGTGCCTTGCAGCAGCGGCAGGTCGCGCTGGAAGATCGCCTGGTTCAGCAGGAAGCCGGTGCCGGGCCAGGAGAACACCGTCTCGATCAGGATCGAACCGCCCAGCAGGTAGCCGAGCTGCAAACCCATGACCGCCATCGCGGTCGGCGCACAGTTCTTGACCACGTGGCGGAATACGCCGAACTCGCCGAGGCCGCGCGCCTTCAGTCCGATCACGAATTCCTGCGACAGGATGTCGGCCACCAGCGCCCGCACGGTGCGTGCGATGATGCCCATGGGGATGAAGGACATCGTCACGGCCGGCATGATCAGATATTTGACGTGCTCGGCATCCCACACCCATGCACCGGAACCGTCAGGTCCCGCGCCGGTGGCGGGCAGCCACATCAGTTGCGACGAGAAGACGATGACCAGCACCATGCCCAGCCAGTAGTGCGGCACGCTGACGCCGATCACGGAGATGAAGGAGGCGATCTTGTCGACCCAGGAGTTGCGGAAATAGCCGGCGACAAAGCCGAACAGCGAGCCGAAGAAGAAACCGATCAGTGTCGCCAGCGCAGCCAGCATGAAGGTGTTGCCGACGGCCTTGAAGACTTCTTGCGCGACCGGCCGTCCGGTGGCGATGGAGCTGCCGAGGTCGCCGTGCACGGCACGCCAGACCCAGCTGAAAAATTGTTCGGGATAGCTGCGATTGAAACCGTAGAGTTCCATCAGCTGCTTCTGCAGATCGACGGAAGCATCCGGCGGCAGGATAGCCACCAGCGGATCGCCCGGCGCGATATGGACCAGCATGAAGCACAGGAAGGCCACACCCAGCATGATGGGCAAGGCATACAGCACGCGGCGGATCAGATAGGAAATCATGGGGATGTCTTTATTCAGTCACTACCTGCTGCCGGTATCGCCCTCGCGACGCCGGCAGCAATCTTCACAACATCAACGCAGCGTTAATCCATCGACATCGTGGCGATATCGATGAACCAGCTTTGCGGCTGGACCACGCCCTTGACCTTGGCCGAAATGGCGCGCGGACCGGTGTCGTGCGCCACCCAGACGAACGGCGCTTCATCGACGATCTTGGCGTGCAGTTGCGCCAGCAAGGCGTCGCGCGATTTGGCGTCAAACGTGGTGCGCGCCTTGGCGACGATGGCGTCGACTTCCGGATTGCTGTAGAAGCCCCAGTTGTTCGATACCGGCGGCGCTGCCTTGGAACTGACGAAACGCACCATCGCGAAGAACGGATCCATCGCCGCGAAGCTGATGTTGACCGCGTCCGATCCGTGCGCGCTCGGATCCTTGGCGCCGATGCGCCAGTTGGTGTACAGCGTGTTCCACTCGATCACGTCGAACTGCACGTCGAAGAAGCAGGCTTTCAGGTTTTGCTGCATGAACTCGTTCATCGGCAACGGCTGCATCTGGCCGGAACCCGACGCCGAAATCTGCACCTTCACCTTGAGCGGTTTGGCCGCCGAGTAACCGGCTTCGGCCATCAGCTTGCGCGCACCGTCCGGGTCGTACTTGATATGGAAGCTGGGGTTGCCGCGCCATGGGTGACCCGGCTCGACGGTGCCGGTGGCTTCGCCCATCAGGCCGCCCAGCAATTGCTTCATCGCGGGACGATTCACGCACAGGTTGGCGGCGTAGCGCACGCGCTTGTCCAGCCATGGCGAACCCGGGATGAAGGACAACTGCCACGGCCACACGTGCGGCTGCGGGTTGGAATAGATCTTGAAGCCGCGCGCCTTGATGGTGTCGAGCGCGTCAGGCGCCGGCGCTTCGATCCAGTCGACCTGGCCGGACAACAGCGCCGCGGTGCGCGAGTTGGCTTCCGGCAGCGGCAACATCACGACCTTGTCGATTTGCGGACGGCGTTTGGCGTCCCAGTATTCCGGATTCTTCGCCAGTTCCAGACGCTCGCGCGGCACGAACTTGGTCATCTTGAACGGGCCGGTGCCGGAAGCATCTGCAGCGAATGCCGCCCAGGCCTGCTTGGCGCGCTCGGCCTTGTCGGTCACCGAACCAGGCACGGCGGCCAGCTTCTTGGCCCATTGCAGCGGCGAGGCCATGAACAGGTTGGTCAGGTTGATCGGCAGGAAGGAGTCCGGCTCGGAGGTGGTCAGCTCGACGGTGAGGTCGTCGATCTTCTTGGCCGAACGCAATGTCGGCATGCGCGATGCCGTCACGCCGACCTGGCTCGGATCGAAGTTGGGAGCATCCTTGTCGAGCACCTTGTTGACGTTCCACACCACGGCGTCGGCGTTGAAGGCGGAACCGTCATGGAACTTGACGCCCGGACGCAGCTTGAAGATCCACTTGGTCTTGTCCTTGGCGTCGACCGCCCACGACACGGCCAGGTCGGGAATCACTTCGCTGGGTTTGTCGGCCTTGCTCAAGTCCCATTGCGTCAGGCTGTCGTACATCGGGATACCGGTGAAGCGGTTGCCTTCGAAGCCCTGGTCGGGCTGGCCCAGCGTGCGCGGGATGTCGCCCGCGGTCATGGCGATGCGCAAGACTTTCTCGGCGTGCGCGCCGACGCTGGTCAGCAAGCCGAAAGCCAGCGTACAGGCCAGGGTGAGCGCGCTTGGTTTGGTCAGTTTCATGTTGATGCTTCCTTTACGAGAACGACGTGATGGAGGACTTGGTTTTTTACTGTGGATCAGAGGTGAAGCAAAACGGTCATGGCTGCAAAAAGGAAATCCCGGCGCGCGCAGCCGTGTGCAGCAAGTGCGCCTGCATCGCCGCCCGGGCGCCGTCGGCGTCGCCCGCCGAAATCGCCGCGGCGATGGCGCGATGTTCTTCGGCCGGCTCCCAGATGCGCGAATGGTCGGCGAACGGCAGGCGCAGGCTGTGGCTGATGCGGGTTTCGAAATCGCGGGAAATCTGCAGCAGGCCGGAATTGCCGGACAACTCGGCGATCAGTTGATGGAAGGCCAGATCGGCCTGCGACGCGCTGACCAGATCGACGGTCTTGAGCGCATCTTCAAAGCGCGCCTGCACGCCCCACAGACGCGGCGTGGTATGCATGTTGGCGACGCGCGCAGCGAGTGCGGCGGCATCCGGCTCGACCACGTAGCGCAGTTGAAAGGTGGATTGCAGCTCTGCCGAAGAGGGTGCGGCCGAAGTCGCCTTTTCCTTGGCGGCGGGATGGCCGCGGCCGGAGGTGACCAGCGTGCCCTTGCCCGGCATGGAGCGGATGAAGCCCAGCGCTTCCAGCATCGACAAGGCTTCGCGCAAGGACGCGCGGCTGATGCCCAGCGACTCGGCGAGGTCGCGTTGACCGGGCAGCATCTGGCCGGTCTTGTAGGTCCCTGACAAAATCTGGCGTTGCAATGTTTGCGCTGCGATATTGGGCATGCTCATCGATTTCCCCTTTTTGGTCTGACTGGTCAGACCGCAAGAATCGATATAGCAATTGATATGCCACCTACTTCGAAAAATGGCGATTACATAGACAAAACAAGGCTTGATGCGTTGGAAGATGGCGACGTGCCGACGCGCGGCGAGCGGTAAAGAACCGCCCCGAAAAATACCGCCGCACACATTTCATGCAGGCGCGTGCGCAAAAGCGTGCACGGGAAAACGGAGATGAGAATGAGGAGATGCGACGAACAAGTGGGCGCCAATTTTCCCGCCCGGTGCACGATCACTACATGCCGTCGTCCTGACGAAAGTCAGGACCCAGTGTTGTATCAACCGTTTTCACGACACTGGGTCCCGGCGTTCGGTGGGACGACTGCAAAAGATAAGAAGATACTTTGGCCGAACGCCATTTATACAGCTCAAGCCTGACGCGGCACCGTCTGCATGGTGTGGCGCGCAACATAGCGATACAGCAGCAAGGCGGCGACACCGCACACCGCCATCACGGTCACCAGCGGCAACGCCGTACCGTCGTGCCACAAGCCCATCACCACGCCCGACAACATGCCGATGCCGAATTGCAGCGTACCCATCAGCGCCGCCGCGGTGCCGGCCTGCTTGCCCTGCTGCGCCAGCGCGATGGCCGAGGCATTGGGGCCGACGAAACCGTGGCAGGACAGGAAACCGAAGAAGCCGATCAGCAGCAGCGGCAGGCTTTCAAACCCGCACGCCACCAGCAGCGCCACGATCGTGGTCAGGATGGCCGGAATCCAGATGATCTTGCCGAGCACGCGGTCGGCGCTGCGTTTGATCACCAGGCGCGCGTTGATCTGCGAACAGGTGATCAGGCCGATGGCGTTGGCGCCGAAGACGAAGCCGAAGTTTTGCGGCTTGATGCCGTGCAGTTCGATCAGCACGAAAGGACCGCCCGAAATATAAGCGAACAAACCGGCCTGGATCAGACCGCCGCACAGGACGTAGGCCATGAACTGGCGATGCCGCAACAGACCGAGGTACTGGCGCAGCACGCGGCCCAGATGCAGCGGCACGACGTGGACCTGGTCGCGCGTTTCTTCCATCACGCGGTGCGTGCAGATCAGGCAGATCGCGCCGAACACGGTCAGCGTGGCGAAAATCGCGCGCCAGGTCGAGAAAGTCAGCAGCAAGCCGCCGATGAAAGGCGCGAGAATAGGCGCCAGCCCGAACACCAGCATCAGCATCGAGAAGGCGCGGGCGGCGCCTTCCGCTCCCATCTTGTCGCGCACCACCGCGCGCGGGATCACCATGCCGGAACTGCCGCCCAGGCCCTGGAAGAAGCGCAGCACCAGCAGCGTTTCGATATTCGGCGCCAGCGTACAGCCGAGCGAGGAGACGACATACAGGCAGATGCCGAAATACAGCGGCGGCTTGCGGCCGAAGCGGTCGCTGATGGGACCGTAGAACATTTGCCCGAACGCCAGCCCGATCAGGAAGGTCGACAGCGTCAACTGGATGGTGTTGCTGCCCACGCCGAGATCTTTGGCGATGAAGGAGAAGCTGGGCAGGTACATGTCGATCGACAAGGCGCCCATCGCCGTCAGCGCGGCCATCAAGATCAGCCAACCGGGAAGGCGTTTGCCCTGAAAAGGCGAAGAGTCTGTATGCATGAAAAATGACAAATGCCGCCTGATGCCAAAGACGGACAAACAAGAAAAGAAGGGAATGCCTGGCGCAAACAGAGTACGGCGGAACGGATGCAGCGCCCGCCATTATACCGCCTGAGGCGCAAAGCTTCCGGCACGCGCCGCGACCAATGACGGAGCAACAACGAAGCCGTAAATTTTTCTGCGTAACCCGCAACATTCGCCTGCAAGTTACGTAAAAGATGGCACACTGAATGTTGAATAAAAAGTTGGCGAACACCTCTCCGTACTACGCGGGATGTTTCATCAGTAGCCACATCGGGGAAGTCTTCAGGAAAGATTCATGGGTCACGCAGCTATAAAAAGAACCTCGGGTGTTTTCACCGCGTTTGCCGTCATCGCCGTTCTCTGCTGTTGCAGTCTGTTGTCGGCCTGCGACCAGGCCGCCGACCAGACTGCCGTCGCACCGGCGCCTGTGCCGCAGACGCGGCTTACCGCGCTGATATGGGCGCCCGACTGGCCTGAGGAGATGCACAAGATCGCCGATGCCTTCCATCGCGAGAATCCCGACATCGTGGTCGACGTGCAGTTCATGATCGGCAACTCGGTGGAGGAAAACCTCAAGCCCAAAGTCGCCACCCACAACCTGCCCGACCTGATCTCCATCAATCCGAACGCCTATGCCGCCGAGCTGGCGAACCAGGGAATCCTTGCCGACGTCGGCGACAGCGCCGCCTGGGACAACATGCTGGACTCGCTCAAGCCCGACTGGACCAGCCGCCACGGCAAGCGCTTCGGTATTTCGGGGGGCGTCGCGGCGACGCTGATCTATTACAACAAGGAGATGTTCCGCAAAGCCGGCATCAAGACGCTGCCGGCCAACTTCGAGGAATTCCTCGTCGCCTGCGCCGCGCTGCGCAAGGCCGGCTTCACGCCGATCATCTGGAACGGCGCATTTCCCAACATGCTGGCCAACGGTCCGTTCAGCTTCGGCTTCGCCAACAACGTCGCGGCGCGTCACCCCAACGACTGGAAGGCCCGCATCGCCGACGGCAGCCTCGACCTGAACACCAGCGACGCCGTCGACATCTTCGCCAAGATCAAACTGATCGCCGACAAAGGCTACGTGCAGCGCGGCTACATGAACACCAGCTACGACGAAGGCATCCGCCTGTTCGCCGAGGGCAAGGCGGCGATGGCTTTCCAGGGAACGTGGTCGTCGGGGCAATTAATGCACGGCAAGCATTTCACCACCGGCACCTTCGTGCCGCCATGGAATGCACCGGGCAAGACCGTGGTGCCGGTGGTCGGCAGCGAGACCGGCTTTGCCGTCTGCGAGACGCGCAACAAGAATGCGGCGATGAAATTCCTAGAATTCATCTATGACAGGGGCTATCCGATCCTGCAGAACAAGCGGCAAAATGTCTCTCCGTTGAAGTACGTCGGCGGCAAGACCGTCACCGATCAGCAAATCGTCGACTACGTGCAGCACGTCACGCAAGCGCCGCTGACGACGGGACCGTATTATTCTTATCTGCCTACCAACACCATCGACATGCTGCATCCGCTGCTGCAAGACGTGCTGTTCGGCAAAAAGACCCCGCGCCAGGCCGCCCTGGCGCTGGAACAATCGATCCGGCATGAAGCCAGAACGGAGAACAGATAAGCGATGCCAGCCTTGTCCGCGATGAACGCATTCTCACCCTGCCCGCGTCCGTGCTTGCGTCCGGCCGCCGCATGCGGAAAGTTGCCGTCATGAGGAAAATGCTGGATTTCCTGTCGCTGAAACTGTTGCGCAAGATCGAGATCCGCCATCGGCTGATCAATTCTTTCGTACTGGTGTCGCTGGTGCCGCTGCTGATCGCGGGCATCGTCGCCTACCGCGAGTCAAGCAGCGCTTCGCAGGAAAAAATCCGCATCTTCGCCGGCGAAGTGGTCAAGCAGGTCGCGCAGAACATGCTGCAGCAAATCGAGAAGATCGAGTCCTCCAGCGAAGAGCTGGCGGTTTCCGACCGCATGCAAGGCGCACTGGCGGCTTATTACAACGGCAACGAAGCGGACCGCTCCACGGCGCGCGCGAAGATGACGCGGCTGATGCTGGAGAATTACGGCTCCTTCGAATACGTCAACCAGAAGTACGTGCTCGACCGCAAACACAAGATCATGGACTCGCAGGTGTTTGCGCAGCTCGGCGACGGCGTGGCCCGTTTCGTCGACGACGCGCCCGACATGAAGGGCCGGCCTTACTGGAGCACCTACGGCACCGCCACCGGCCAGAAAAGCGTGGTGATGCTGCGCGACATTCTCTTCAAGAGCAACAACCGGCTGGCCGGCACCCTGTTCGTCGGACTCAAGCCGACGCATTTTTCGCGCATCTTCGATGCGGTCGATCTCGGTTACGGCTCGCGCCTGTTCGTCATCGACAGCCGCGACGGCCGCATCGTCGCCAGCGGCAGCCAGGACGACAGCGATGCAGCGGAAACCGGCCTGGTGGCCGCCATCGCCCAGGCCGTCGCCAAAGGCAGCAAGGATTTCGTATCCTATGACGGCAGCGACAGGAAAAAACATCTGGCGGCGTTCGCACCGGTTCCGCATACCGACTGGATGGTGGTCAGCACCACGCCGCTCAATGCGCTCAACGCCGAGGTACGCTCGATCCGCAACAAGATCATCCTGATCGGCGTGCTGTGCTTCATCGTCTCGTTCGCACTGTCCTTCATCATCGCGCGCAGCATTTCGCTGCCGCTCAAGCAGCTGGTCGGCGTGATGAAGGAAACCAAAACCGGCAATTACCTGATCCGCATGGAGTACGAGGGCAAGGACGAAATCACCGTGCTGTCACGGCGCTTCAACGAAATGGCCAGCAAGGTGTACCAGCACAACGAACACCTGGAAGAACAGGTCGCCGCGCGCACGCGCGAGCTGGAGCTGGCCAACCGCAAGCTGGAAGCCCTGAGCGCCACCGACAGCCTGACCGGCATCGCCAACCGCCGCCGCTTCGACGAAGCGCTGGCCAGCGAGTTGCGGCGCGCGGTACGTTCGCAAAAGCCGCTGGCGCTGCTGATGCTGGATGTCGACTTTTTCAAGAATTACAACGACCGCTACGGCCACCTGGCCGGCGACGATTGCCTGCGTGCCGTGGCGCAAATCCTGCACGCCAGTTCGCGCCGCGCCACCGACCTGGCGGCGCGTTACGGCGGCGAAGAGTTTTCCATCATCGTCGCGGAAAGCGACAGCGCTCACGCCATGCAACTGGGCGAGAACATCCGCGCCGCCATCGAAAACCTGCGCATCCCGCACGAAGACTCGCCGTTCGGCTACGTGACCTGCAGCATCGGCGTGACCGCCGTGCAGGTCGACGACGGCATGAGCACCGACACCGTGCTGCGCATGGCCGACGAGGCGATGTACCTGGCCAAGTCGCAAGGGCGCAACCGCGTCGTGCTCAACGACCGCGAAGGTATCGCCGGCCCACCGGCGGCATGATGGTGTAACGATGTCCGGTTTATCGATGACGCAATTGACCTGTCCGGCATGGCCAATTTTCCGATGCGGCATCGCGTTGATTTTTCAATAACGAAACACTACATCGTCGTGCCGTAGTCTGTTACATCGGCCATAAAGCCCCGCTTTACCGGCCTTTTCACCGGATTGCAGCCCCGCGCGCTGGACTAGTATGCATGTTTCCCCCGTGCATCCCCGCGCGGAAAACGACAACAATATCTGGACGAGACAAACATGAAAAATATCCGCATTGGTTCGCGGCTGGGACTTGGATTTGCCATGGTGTTATCCCTGCTGGTGTTGATGACCGTCATCGGCGTGTGGCGCCTGCAGGACATCGGCAGCCGCACCGCCAGCATGATCAGCCAGGATCTGCTGAAAGAGCGTCTGGCCTCGGAATGGGCCGCCAACATCGACGCCAACGGCGTGCGCACCGTGGCGCTGATCAAGAGCAGCAACCCCGATCACCAGAAGTTCTTCAAGGACCAGGTGGCAGGCACCGTGGACCGCACCAGCGCCGTCCAGAAGCAGCTCGACGAAATGGTCAAGTCCGATGAAGGACGCAAATTGTTCAACGCGCTGCTGGAACAGCGCAAGGTCTACAACGACTTGCGCAACAAGGTGTTCAAGATGAAGGAAGCCGGCGACGAAGCCGGCGCCCTGGCCGAACTCGACGGCAAACTGATTCCGGCCATGAAGGAATATAGCGCGCGCGTCAACGCTGTCGCCGCTCATCAGAAGGATGTCATCAATCGCAATGCGGCCATCGTCGACGACCAGTACCGCTCCGGCCGCGTCATTCTGATCGCCGTCGGCGTGCTGGCGCTGCTGGTGGGCATTCTGACCTCATGGCGCCTGGCCGAAGGCATCACGCGTCCGCTGCACCGTGCGGTGCAAGCCACCGCCGCCGTCGCGGCAGGCGATCTCAGCAAACATGTGGTGGTGGACCGCAAGGATGAAATCGGCCAGTTGCTGCAAGGCCTGCACGACATGACGCAAAACCTGCTCAAGACCGTGCGCGAAGTGCGCTCCGGCGCCGATACCATCGCCACTGCCTCATCCGAAATCGCCACCGGCAACCTCGACCTGTCGTCGCGCACAGAACAACAGGCCGGCTCGCTGGAAGAAACCGCTTCCGCCGTCGAACAGCTGACGTCCACCGTCAAGCAAAATGCCGACAACGCGCGCCAAGCCAATGAGTTGGCCTTGTCGGCCTCCAGGGTCGCAGTCGAAGGCGGCACCGTGGTCGGACAGGTGGTCGACACCATGGGCGCCATCAACGAATCCTCGCGTCGCATCGTCGACATCATCAGCGTGATCGACGGCATCGCCTTCCAGACCAACATCCTGGCGTTGAATGCGGCGGTGGAAGCGGCGCGCGCCGGCGAGCAGGGCCGCGGGTTTGCTGTCGTGGCGAGCGAAGTGCGCAGTCTGGCGCAGCGCTCGGCGTCGGCTGCCAAGGAAATCAAATCGCTCATCGACGACTCCGTCGACAAGGTCGGCTCGGGTACCCGCCTGGTGGAACAGGCCGGAAAAACCATGGCCGACGTCGTCAGCAGCGTCAGGCGCGTGAGCGACATCGTGGCCGAAATCAGTTCGGCCACGCAGGAACAGAGCACCGGCATCGGCGAAGTCAATCACGCCATCACGCAAATGGATCAGGTCACGCAACAGAACGCCGCGCTGGTCGAACAGGCCGCCGCTGCTGCCGGTTCGCTGCAGGACCAGGCGGCACGGCTGGCACAGGTGGTGAGCGTGTTCAAACTGGACGCCAACAGCGTAGCCGTCGCATCGTCATACGGACCATCGGCTGCTCCGGTCAGGAACATCACGCCGCAACGTGCGGCGATCGCAACCGGCACGGGCAAGCCTGCCGCGCGCCTGATCCCGCCGCCACAGCCGGCCAGAAAGCCGGTCAACGACGGCTCGGAAGATTGGGAAACCTTCTGACCGCGCATTGCCTCACGGCTTGAAACCAAAACGGGCGCCTGTCAAAGGCGCCCGTTTTTTATTGGAGGCGGCCGATCTCAGACGGCGTCAGGCATGCCCGAGCTTGAAGTGCCGTGCCGCTTCGGCCAGCTTGCCGGCCTGGGCCTGCAACAGTTCCGAAGTGGCGCTCGCCTGCTCCACCAACGCGGCGTTTTGTTGCGTGGTGTTGTCCATCTCGGTGACGGCCTGGTTGATCTGTTCGATGCCCTGGCTCTGTTCCTGGCTGGCGGTGGCGATCTCGCTCATGATGAGCGTCACGCGCTTGACGCTTTCCACCATCTCGCTCATGGTGACGCCGGCCTGTTCCACCAGCCGGCTGCCGGAGCCGACCTTTTCCACCGAGTCGCCGATGAGCATCTTGATTTCCTTGGCCGCCGCCGCGCTGCGTTGCGCCAGGCTGCGCACTTCCGAGGCCACCACGGCGAAGCCGCGGCCCTGTTCGCCGGCGCGCGCCGCTTCCACCGCCGCATTCAGCGCCAAGATGTTGGTCTGGAAGGCGATGCCGTCGATCACGCTGATGATGTCGACGATCTTGTTCGAGGAGGCGTTGATGGCGCCCATGGTGTCGACCACTTGCGAGACCACGCCGCTGCCCTTGACGGCGACGTCGGACGCGCTCTGCGCCAATTGATTGGCTTGCCGCGCGTTCTCGGCATTCTGCTTGACGGTGGAGGTCAGCTGTTCGATCGACGCCGCGGTTTCTTCCAGCGAACCGGCCTGCTGCTCGGTGCGCGAAGACAGATCGAAATTGCCCGAGGCGATTTCGTTGGCCGCGGTCGAGATCGACTCGGTGCCGGTCTGCACTTCCGACACGATCTTGCGCAGCGCCTCGTTCATCTCGTCGAGCGCCCGCATCAGTTCGGCGATTTCGTCCTTGCCGTGTTTTTCTATCGTGGCGGTGAGGTCGCCGGCCGCCACCATCCTGGCGACTTGCAGCGCGCGCTTCAAGGGCGTCGTGATGCTGCGCGAAATGATGATCACCGCAACCACGCTGATGGCCACCAGCAGCGCGCCCAGCGCCATCATCAGCTGCATGCCGCGCGTGTTGGTGCGGTCGATGTCGACGGCCATCTGGTCGATGGCCTTGCGCTGCATCGCCAGCAGCCCGTGGACCTTGTCCGCATAGGCCTTGGACGCCGGTTCGAACACGTCCTTGTAGGCTTTCTCGGCGGCGGCGGCGTCGCCGGTCTTGCGCGTATTCATCACCAGTTCCTTGGCGGCCTGGTATGTATTGCGCGCGGCGATGATTTGCTTGAACAGGGCTTTCTCGTCCTCCGAACTCAGGCGCGGTTCGATCTGCTTGATGATGCCGCTGCCGGAAACCACACTGGCGGCGATCGCTTCCTTGAAGGTGTCAGCCAAATTGACGTCGGAGCTGCGCGCGATCATCGACGTGCGCACGATCGCCGAATACGTCAGCACGAACCAGTCGGCGACCAGCCTTTCCTTGGCCAGCGGCAACTCCATCATGGCGCGCGTGGATTCCGCGTTACGCTTGGCATTGATCAATCCCATCGAGGTGGAAATGATCGCCAGGATGAGAACAATGGCAAAACCGAAAATCAGGCGGCTGGAAATCCGCATGTTGGAAAGTTGTTTCATGGTGATATCGCCCCTTGCTTGCTATCGTTTTAATGTGTCCCCCGGCCCTGTTTCCTCCTCGAGCTCCAATGCAGATTACCGCGTTTTAAACCGACCGAAAATATATATTGTCCGGAAAGCTACACTGCTGCTGTGCAACATGCCCCCCTCTTTTTCATCCCTCGATGGCGTTCTCAAGCGCGCCGCAAATGCACCTCGGTTTCACGCTCGACATAGGTCCATTCGGGAGTGTTGCGTAGGGCAAGGAGAAGCTCGCCGAAGGCTTTCGCATGCTCCGGCGCGAACTCGAACCAGGTCAGGAAATCGTAGCCTTGCACCGTGGCAAGATCGCGACAGTGATGCAAGCGGCGGGCGATCGGCGGCAGGTACCGCAGGCCGATTTCGATGTGGCGTGATTTGGCTTCGAGAATGTCGCGGCGCTCGTCCTGCGTCAGCGCCCACCAGGCGGCATTCTTGCGAATGGGAATCAACGCCGCCTGTGTGGAGGAAGGGCGACCCGGGTCCTGCTGGACGACAGCGAGTTTTCGTTTTTCATCCTGTTGCACGTAGCGCTCGTTGCTGGTGACGCCTTGCAGCGTCCATACGGCAGGCCCGGACGGCGCCCCGTTGACGATGTCGAGTCGTGCTGCCATGGCCAGCGATGTGCCGGTGACGGCCTTGACGTCGGTAACGCGCCATTGCCCGTGATCGCCGCCGGAAAAACTCCAAAGCCGTTCATTCATGTCTGCCCTCGCTGATGATGTTCTTTCCTGGTTCTGCTTGGTCGCGCCGCGGCGGCGCTTCTTACATCAGTCAAGCAAGGGCCATGCCCCGGATTTCAGGCCGAGAGGAAGGGCAAACGCCGTCCCTCGGCATCGCTGCGGATGGCGAGGTCGATGATGTTCATGACATCGACCGCATCGTGCGCCGCCACCGGGAAAGGCTTGCCGTCGAGCAGCGTCTCCGCCAGCGCGCGATAGAAGCCGGCATAGTCGCCGTCCTGCGTGGCGCAGGCCGACTGTGCATCGCGCTCGCCATCGGCTTGGCGCAGCAGGCCGGGAGGATTCTTGCCGAAGCCGGCATCGCCGGGGCGCAGGCCGGCCTTGAGCTGGTCTTCCTGCACGTCGAGGCCGTTGATGACGTAACTGCCGCGCGTGCCGTGCACGGTAAAGCGCGGCGGCGGCAAGGCGGTCAGCGCGCTGGCGTGCAGGATGACTTCCTTGTCGGCGTAATGCAATTGCAAATGGACGTAGTCCGGCACCTGGGCATTGTCGCGTTGCTGCCTCACCGTCGCCGAGAGGGATTGCGGCGCGCCGAACAAGGCCAGCGCCTGGTCGATCAGATGCGGTCCCAGGTCGAACAGCAGGCCGCCGCCATGCGCGGCTTCTTCACGCCAGCGTTTTGGAATCGCCGGACGGAAGCGGTCGAAGTGCGACTCGTAATGCGTCACGCGTCCCAGCCTGCCGTCGGCAATCAGCGCGCGCAAGGTCATGAAGTCGCCGTCCCAGCGCCGGTTGTGGAATGGCGCGAATAGCAAGCCGCGCTGCGTCGCCAACTCCGCCAGCGTTTTTGCATCGGCGCCGGACAAGGTCACCGGCTTGTCGACCACCACATGCTTGCCGGCGTCGAGCGCGCGGCGGGCCAGAGCGAAGTGGGTGTCGTTGGGCGTGGCGATGACGATGCAAGGAATATCTTCGCGCGCGAGCAAGGCGTCGAAATCCGGCACGATGTCGACGCGGGCAACACCGGCGACGCCGGCGGCATCGGGATAATCGGCGCGGACACGCCCGGCCTGCGAGGTGGCGACCGCGGCGACGGCGGTGCGGCCGCTATGCGCGATCACCGGCGCGTGGAAGGTCGAACCGGCAAAACCGTAGCCCATCAAACCCAGCTTCAATATCTCGGACATGGGAAGTCTCCTCGTTTTTCGTTCTGCGTTCTGCGTTGCTCAGACTTTTTTGACGAACTCGGTCTTCAGGCCCATCTGGCCGAAACCGTCGATCTTGCAATCGATGTCGTGGTCGCCGTCGACCAGGCGGATGTTCTTGACCTTGGTGCCGATCTTGACGACGCCGCCGCCGCCCTTGAGCTTGAGGTCCTTGATCACGGTGACGGTGTCGCCGTCCTGCAGGATATTGCCGGCGGCGTCGCGCCATACCTTGGCGGCGTCTTCCGCGACTTCCGTCGCTTGCGCCGACCATTCATGCGCGCATTCGGGACAGATGTAGAGCGCGCCGTCTTCGTAGGTGAATTCGGACTGGCATTGCGGGCAGGCTGGCAGGGTACTCATGATGGCTTTCTTGATGATGTGGCAAGGACGCGGAAAAACGCCGGATGCCGGTTGCAGAATGCGCAGTATACAGCGCCGGCAATCGGCGCCGGAGATGCGCAGCCGCTATACTATGGAACTGCAAATCGGTTCTGGTTGAACGTCGAAATTCAGGAGTTGGCATGCTGCAGTCGCTTTCCGGTATCCCCATTCGCAAGGAGTGCCCGCCCGGCGCGTGCGTGTGCGATCGCGAAAGTTTGCTCAACAATGCCGGTGCCGACACCGATCTGCGCATCCTGACGCTGACCCAGGAACAGGAACGCAGGCTGATCGAGCGCATCGACCGCATCCACAGCTACGAAGACCTCCAGCACGTCATCGGCCTGCTGTACAAGCAATTGGGCGTGATCCTCCGTATTACACCCAGCCCGCGCGAAGTGCGCACGGTGCGCGGCTTCATGATCCTGCTGGAAGACCGACCCGGCCTGTGCAAGAAGACGCGCCAGGCGGTACCCGCCGCGATTCGGAAATGCCTGGAAAACCATCCCGAAATCGCTTTCACCATCCTCAATGCGCACGACCTGCTGGGCGACGCCTGATCCCCACCTTATCGTCCCCGCATTGAGGATATGCAGAAATCGCCTAAGCATCATCGAAAGCATTCGTTCTGCATCGCCATCGATTTGTTTAGTCTTGACGCCCACCACATTCTACGGGGCAGGACATGACAACATCGAACAAGCGCCGCCTGATTTTGCAGGCGACGGCTGCGGCAACGCTGGCGGGGGCGGCGGCGTGGAGCAGCGCGGCCGAAGAGCGCACGCTGCGCATCGGCTACCAGAAGTTCAACACGCTCAATATTCTCAAAGGCACCGGCAACCTGGAAAAGGCGCTGGCGCCGCTGGGCTGGAAAGTGAAGTGGTTCGAATTCGCCGCCGGGCCGCAGCTGACCGAAGCGCTGAACGCCGACGCCATCGATTTCGGCCACGCCGCCGACACGCCGTCGGTATTCGCCAATGCTTCCGGCGTGAACGCGGTCTATCTGGCCGCCGAGCAGCCCTATCCGAAAGGCATCGGCATCTTCGTCGCGCAGGATTCACCCATCCGTTCGATCAAGGAATTGAAAGGCAAGAAGATCGCGCTGGGCCGCGGCTGGAATGTGCAATACCTGCTGGTGCGCGCACTGGAAGAAGCCGGACTCGGCTACAACGACATCGTGCCGGTGTATGTCTCCAATGCCGCCGATGTACGCGCGGCCTTTCAATCGGGCAACGTCGACGCGGCCGGTTTGTGGGATCCCTTCCTGGCCGGCCAGGAACTGGCGACGCGCCCGCGCATCCTGCGCGACGGCACCGGCCTGTCGAACAACCGCACCTTCCATCTGGCCACGCCGAAGTTCGTCGACCAGAACAAGAACATCGTCCGCATCCTGTTCGCCGAGCTGAAGAAGACCAACAGCTGGACCCAGGCCCATCCGCAGGAAACCGCCGACCTGCTGGCGCCGCAACTGGGCGTCGACGCCAAGGTGCTGCGCCTGGCGACGGAACGCCGCAACTACACCACCGTGCCCATTGATGCCGGCATCATCCAGGAACAACAGCAAATCGTCGAAGCCTTCTACAAACTGAACCTGATCAAGAACCAGGTGCAGGTCAAGGACAAGGTCTACGGCGAAGCGCTGCTGTAAGCCGGTGTCATGACCATACATCTCGCCGCCTTTCTCATCGCCGGCAACGCCGCCCACAGCCAGGTGCTGTGGCGGCATCCGCAGAGCCGGCCGGGCGGCTTCCTCACGCTCGATTACTACAAACACATCGCCCGGACGCTGGAACGCGGCAAGTTCGACCTGCTGTTTTTTGCCGACCGGCTGGCGGTGTCGACGCGCTTCGGCGGCGACCATCGCTACGGCGTGGCGTACGGCGATCAGGATGCGACGCGCATGGATCCGTTGCCGGTGCTGGGCGCGATTGCGGCGGTGACGTCGCGCATCGGCCTGGGCGCCACGCGCTCGACGACGTATTCGCAACCGTACAGCCTGGCGCGCGAGTTTTCCACGCTCGACCATCTGTCGGCGGGACGCGCGGCATGGAATGTCGTGACCTCGGTCAACCAGGGCGAGGCCGACAACTTCGGCCTGCGCGAAACGCTGGGGCATGACGAGCGCTACGACCGCGCCGACGAATTCCTCGAGGTGACGCACAAGCTATGGCAGAGCTGGCAACCGGAAGCGCTGTTGCTGGAGGCGGAGAGCGGACGCTACGCCGATCCCGACAAGGTCAATCCCATCGATCATCACGGCGCACATTTCAACGTGCGCGGCCCGCTGAACATTCCGGCATCCCCGCAGGGCGGCCCGGTGATCATCCAGGCCGGATCCTCGCATCGCGGGCAGGATTTTGCGGCGCGCTGGGCGGAGGTGGTGTTCGGCATCCAGCCGGATCTGGCGCGCATGCAGCGCTTCTATCAGGATCTGAAAAGCCGCGCCGAAAAGTTCGGACGGCGACCGCAAGACATCAAGGTGCTGACCGCGGTCATGCCGTTTGTCGCCGCCGGCAAGGAGCAAGCGGAAGAGCAGCGCGCACGCCACAACGCCGTGGTCGATCCGGCGGTCGGCCTGTCGACACTGTCGAGCCACATGAACGTGGATTTTTCCAGATACGCACTGGACGCGCCGGTGGACGACATCCAGGTCGAGGGCATGCAAGGCTTGTTCAAACTGGTGAAGGAGCTGTCGCGCGACGGCAGCCTGACGCTGGCCGATATCGGCCGCCTCTACGCCGGCGGCGTGCTGGTGCCGCAAGTGGCGGGGACGGCGACAGACATTGCCGACTGGATGGAACACATCGTCGCGCAGCAAGGCGCAGACGGTTTCGTGATCACGCCGACGCATCTGCCGGAAGGCTTCGACGATTTCGTCGACCTGGCGGTGCCGGAGTTGCAGCGGCGCGGGCTGTTCCGCCGGGATTACGAGGGCGATACCTTGCGCGGTCATTTGCGCTGAAGTCCTCGCTCTTTCCGTACATGCGCCATCGCCGTCGTCCTGACGAAAGTCAGGACCCAGCGGCGTATCGGCCGTCATCACGACACTGGGTCCCAGCGTTCGCTGGGACGACGGTAACAGATCGAAAAGGCTGGTGGCGGCAGGGCGAACCGAACAGCTGCATCAAAAAAAACGGCGCGAAGTCACTCGCGCCGTTTTTCATTTCACCCTACTGATTTACCTCAGCTTACCCAGGCTTGCCGCCCTTGCGATGCGGCGCGGCTTTGCCCGAGACACGCGTATCAGGGCGTGCATCCCGCTTGTCGGAACGCTTGTCGCCCGGACGGCCGGCGCGCGCGCTGCTGTTGACCTTGGGCGGCGTGGAATTCTTCGCCGGGGTCTTGTCGTGGTGCTCGGTGCCGGTGCCGATGATGCTGATGTTCATCTTGCGGCCGTCGATTTCCACCGCCTTGAGCTGGTGCAGCAGCGGCTTGGGCATGCCGGCCGGCAAGTCCAGGGTGCTGTGGTCGTCATGGATGTCGATGCGGCCGATGTGCTTGGCGTCGAGCCCGGCTTCGGTGGCGATGGCGTTGACGATGCCGGCGGGCGTGGCGGCATGCGCGCGGCCGATTTCGATGCGGAAGGTCTGCATCTGGAACTCGGGCTTGCCCTTTTCCTTGGTCTTGGTTTTGCGCGGTTCTTCGACCGGCGCGTGCTCGGTGCGCTCAGCGCGTTCAACTCGTTCCGCACGCGCCGGATGATCATCGCCGCGATCGCTGCGCGGACCGCGTTCGGCGCGCAGCATCGGCGGACGCTCGTCGGTCACGCTGATCTTGAGTTGCTGACCGGCGACCCAGACCTTCTTGAGGTGTTGCAGCAAATCGTCGGGCATGTCGCCCGGCAGATCCAGCACGCTGTGGTCGTCGAAGATTTCGATGCGGCCGATGTGCTTGGCGTCCATGCCGGCTTCGTTGGCGATGGCGCCGACGATGTTGCCCGGCTTGACGCCGTGCTCATGGCCGACTTCGATGCGGTACGTCTGTGTCGTGTGGGCGGCGAAATCGGCTTTGGTCGGGCGCGGACGCTCAGCGCGTTCCGGACGTTCTGCACGTTCAGCCCGCTCGGTGCGCTCAATACGTTCCGGACGCTCCTTGTGCTCGCTCCGTGCGGCACGCGGCGCAGCGGTGGCGTTGCCGTCGTCGCGGCGAATCTGCAATTGCTGACCGGCGACGCGCACCGATTTCAGATGGTCGATCAGATCGGCGGGTATGTCGTCCGGCAAATCGAGCACGCTGTAGTCGTCATAGATTTCGATACGGCCGATGTGCTTGGAATCCATGCCGGCTTCGTTGGCGATCGCGCCGACGATGTTGCCGGGCTTGACGCCGTGCTGATGGCCGACTTCGATGCGGAAGGTCTGCATGCCGGGATCGGCGGCGCGGACGATGCGCTCCTTGGCGGCGTAGCTTGGACGCTCGGTGCGTTCATTGCGCTCGCCACGATCACCACGCTCTGCACGCGGCGAACGGTCCGGACGTTCGCGCGGAGCGCGGTCGTCGTTACGGACAAATTCAGGCTCGCGCTGGTTCTTGTCGAGCAGCAGCGGCACGTCGCCGCGCGCCATCTTGGCCAGGGCGGCGGCGATGTCGACCGCGGTGACGTTCTGTTCGCGCTCGTAGTCTTCGATCAGCGAGCGGAAGACGTCGAGACCGCCGTCGGCCAGCGTTTCGCCGATCTGTTCCTTGAAGCGCGCCACGCGCACGTCGTTGACGGCCTGCACGCTCGGCAAGGTCATCTGCGTGATCGGCTGGCGCGTCGAACGTTCGATGCTCTTGAGCAAATTCTTTTCACGCGGGGTGATGAACAGGATGGCTTCGCCGCTGCGTCCGGCACGACCGGTGCGGCCGATGCGGTGGGTGTAGCTTTCCGGATCGTAGGGCACGTCGTAGTTGATGACGTGGCTGATGCGTTCGACGTCGAGGCCGCGCGCGGCGACGTCGGTGGCGATCAGGATGTCGATCTGGCCGTCCTTCAATTGCTGGATGGTGCGCTCGCGCTGTTGCTGCTGGACATCGCCGTTGATGGCGGCGGCGGCAAACCCCCTCGCCTGCAGCTTGCCGGCGAGTTCTTCGGTGCCGAGCTTGGTGCGCGAAAAAATGATGAGGCCGTCGAAGGGTTCGACTTCGAGGATGCGCGTCAACGCGTCGAGCTTGTGCATACCGCTGACCAGCCAGTAGCGCTGGCGGATGTTTTCGGCGGTGCCGGTCTTGGCGGCGACGGTGATTTCCGCCGGATCGCGCAAATAGGTCTTGGCGATGCGCTTGATGACGGCGGGCATGGTTGCCGAGAACAGCGTGGTCTGGCGCGTGGCCGGGGTCTTTTGCAGAATCGATTCGACGTCGTCGATGAAACCCATGCGCAGCATTTCATCGGCTTCGTCGAGCACCATGGTCTTCAGCTGCGACAGATCGAGCGAGCCCTTGTCGAGGTGATCGATTACGCGGCCGGGGGTGCCGACCACCACGTGCACGCCGCGGCGCAGGGCGCTCAGCTGCGGGCCGTAGCTCTGGCCGCCATAGATCGGCAGGACGTGGAAACCGGGGATGTGCGTGGCATAACGCTGGAAGGCTTCGGCCACCTGGATCGCCAGTTCGCGCGTCGGCGCCAGCACCAGCGCTTGCGGCGCGGTCTGGCGGATGTCGATGCGCGACAGGATCGGCAGCGCGAACGCCGCGGTTTTACCGGTGCCGGTCTGCGCCTGGCCCAGCACGTCGCGGTTGTTCAGCAAGGTGGGGATCGTGGCGGCCTGGATCGGCGAGGGTGTTTCGTAACCGAGTTCTTTCAGGACGCGCAGCAGCGGTTCGCTGAGATTGAGATCGGAAAACTGAGGGAGAGGTGCTTCGGACATGGTGAGACTCACAGGTTCTTTTAGGCCGCAGGGCGCGGCCGGATGGTGACGCAGTTTACTCGCTTGTGACGGAATCAGCGAAGTTAAGTTGCAACACCGACAGGGAAGCTGCTTCCGCCGACCCGTCGCCGGCAGGGATCTTACGAGAGAAAAATGCTGCGGCGGACGTCAAGTCCGCTACTAGAACGCATCTCACGCCTATTGATGAAATGAGTTCTGATAAGTGCCGGACGGCAATCAAGCCGCGACGATCGTGGCGACCATTCCCGGCGGCGATTGCGTGCAATAGTTGGTGTTATTGAAAGGTATTGGGAGTCAGTTGCAGCGGTGTGCCCTGCACGCCGGCACGCACCATGCGGCGGGCAACGCCGGTGATGTTGGGTTCGAGTTCGCGAAAGGTTTGCATCGGGCCGATGGCGGTAAACATCTGCGAGGCCAGCTTGATCAGCGCTTCGTTGGAGATGAAGCACTCGCGATTGACGAATTCGACGCAGACGGAAAAAACGATGCCCGCTTTGGTCATTTTCACTTCGGTTGACGCTTGAGACATGGCAGCTCACTTTCAATCGTAGAATCAGGTTATAGTGCGCGCAAGCGTCGCCAATAGCAATTAAAATCGGCAAACGGCGGGCTTTCCTACCCCTTTTTTCGGGCTCCGCGCGGGCTTATCCGGCCGCCGCCGCGCCAACAGGGTATAATAGCGCCTAGTCGGGCGATTCGCCCTTTTCCAGACTGGCCTGTCGCATTGCCCGTCTCCACTCTTTCCGGTCGTGCTTCTGTCGTTCCCGAGCAGTCGGCCCGTCCCGTAGTAACCGTCCTGTGCCGGCAACGTTGCACCTCCGGCGCAAAAGTCTTTTTGTGTGTCCTTGTTTGGGCACCTGAACGAAAAGCAAAATCGCACTGGTCCGCTCGCGCGGCAACCGGTCTCTTTTTTCTGCGTTCTCTGGCGAATGCCGTGCAGCTCGATTGCTGCGTGCCTGTTTCGCCCGTCGAGCGCCTTACCTGGAAACCACCATGGCTAAAGAAGAATTACTCGAAATGAACGGCCTCGTCGAAGAAGTCCTGCCTGACTCGCGCTTTCGCGTCAATCTGGAAAACGGTCATCGACTGATCGCCTACACCTCCGGCAAGATGCGCCAAAACCATATCCGCATCCTGGCCGGCGACAAAGTCACGCTGGAACTGTCGCCTTATGACCTGAGCAAGGGCCGCATCACTTTCCGTCACCTGGAAAAGCGCGGACCGGTCGGCGGCGGACAACAACGTCGTCGCTATTGAAGTTGCCTGACATCCACACTGGAAACCGCGCCATGTCCGACACCATCATCGAACGCTCTGCAGGCGCTGCGGCGATTTCCGCCAAGGCGCTGTCCATCGCGCTTGCGCTCGAGGTCGAAATCGCCGATTGCGTGTGGGACATCGGCGCCGATCTCGCGCATGAACATGCGCATCGCCTGGAATTGGTGACGGCGGCAAAATCGGTGCGCGTGTATTTTCGCGAGCTGGAATTGACCACTGCGAACAATGCCTCGCGCAGCAAGCGCATCGATGAGCGGCTGCAACGCGCCATCGCTCAACTGCAACAGCGCGCACCGGCGCCGACCTACGGCTATAACTGAATAACTAGGCTGAGCTTTACGGGCCGGCCTCAAGAAATAATTTTCCATTTTTGACGATATGCTTAGGCAAGTCTCCGATTTACCTGTATATTGAATTCTGCACTTACATCAAGTCGTCGTTATTGTCGGTCTCTCTCCCTTGCGCTTGTTCACAAGCCATCTCTGTTTGACTCTCTTCGGTTACATCTTGCTTGATCTCGGGTGCGCTTCGGGCGTCGTCCCTCATTTTTTCAAGGAAGTAAAACATGTCTACATCACAAACCGGCACAGTCAAATGGTTCAACGATTCCAAGGGCTTCGGCTTCATCACGCCTGATCAGGGCGGCGACGATCTGTTCGCGCATTTCCAGGACATCCAGTCGACCGGTTTCAAGAGCCTGGCTGAAAACCAACGCGTGTCGTTTGAACGCGGCACCGGTCCCAAGGGCGAAAAAGCAACCAACATTCGTCCTATCTGATCGCATGTTCTGACGCGGAGACGATGTTCTCCGCGCAAGCAAGTCCGGATTCAACAGGTTGCCGGTGACACCACGCAGATAGCATGGGTCATTGCCGATCGGATCCGGCACCCTGTGGGAAGCCGCAGATAAAAAGAGCTCGCTGCGGCGAGCTTTTTTTCGTCCCATGCTTTCCGGTCTGTCAACGCGCTTGCGCTCGAAGTCGAGATCGCCGATTGCGTGTGGGACATCGGCGCCGATCTCACGCATGAACATGCGCATCGGCTGGAGTTGGTGACGGCGGCAAAATTGGTGCGCGTGTATTTTCGCGAACTGGAATTGACGACCGCGGACAATGCCTCGCGCAGCAAACGCATCGATGAGCGCCTGCAACGCGCCATCGCGCAACTCACGCAGCGCACCCCGGCGCCGACCTATGCCTATCGCTGAGATTGCCGCCTGATATTGAAATGGCGCGCCGCTTGGATTCTTGCAACCGATTGTCCTCGATTGCGGAAGCACACCGGCTCTCCTGCAATCCGAATTGCCCTGTACTTACCACTTCATGCGGGCGCCGATCCTTGCACCGATGGAATAGCTATCCCCGAAGCCCTGCAAGCTGGTCCGCACCAGCGCTTCGCCATACAGCGTGTAGCGCTCGTCATCCCAGTTCAGCGATCCGCCCACGCCTATCCCGCCCCACAGGGCCGGCTCCTTGCTGGTCACGCTGATATCCGAGACATGGGACGACGTCCCGTTCATGAAATCGTAATAAAGATTGGCGACACCATACGCATGCGCCCGGCGAACCTTGCCGTTGCTCGCCAGCCCCTTGGTCTCGTGGTCCAGCGACACCCCCAGGCGCGTCACCAGACTGTTGCCGCTGTCTGGCGAAACGGCGGCGCCATACTTGTCCGTGAACGAATGAAAGCGCACTTGCGACCAGGCGAGTTGCACTTGCGGCGTCACCGACCAGTTGCCGCCGATCGGAAGCTTATGGCCGGCCTCGACGCCGGCGGCAAAGCCGGTGCTGCCGTTGCCGGTCGCGACTTTGGCGCCTGTCGTTCCCGAAAGAAGATCCGTGTCGTACCAGTTCACGGTCGCCTGCGCGTCCACATAGGAGCCGTTGTTGCCGTACCAGGTCAGGGCGCCGCCGATGCCGTATCCGGAGACGTCGATCGATCCGCTGCCCATTGACGACGAAACACTCGCCGACGCGGTGCCGTAATGAACGCTGGGGCTGGCCACCAGCGTGCCGTCGTTGTTTTCGTAGACCGGCATATCGAGGCCGGCCTCGAACTTCCAGGTGCGCACGTTGTAGTTGCTGTCGAGCGTGCCGGAGGACGGATCGATGTGCGTGTTCGAGCCGTCGACCCGCGCCCACGGACCTTGACCGGCAGCGATCTTGCCAGTTTCGCCCGACGCCGCTGCGGGGGACGACCACGAGCGATTTCCTACCCGTTGCCGGAACGAATCCAGTTCATTGACATGCCGCATCACACCCGCATAGGCCTGATAGACCGGCACCGTCGGCGCAATGGACGCCGAGCGCAGATACCAATCGCCGTCGGCCGGCGTGCTGATGCCGTTCTTGAACAACTGATAGGTATACGCGCCGGCCACGACCGCCGGTTTGCCTGCCAGCGTATAGTCGCCGGCCAGCGTGAAGTCGGCATTCGACGCTCCTTGCACGTCGATGATCTTGATTCCCTCGGCGGTGCGCGCGCCCAGGCCGCCGAGGTTGACGATTTGCACCTTGCCGCTGCCGGACGTATTGCCGGTGACGACGAGGCGTCCGACGGTGGAGTTGTCGCCGCCGAATTGTCCGCTGATGCGCACCGCGCCGCCGTTGCCGATGTAGTTGCCCGCAATCGTGAGCGCGCCCGGGGCGCTGCCGGGCATCACGGCGCCGCTGTTGGTGACGTCGCCGTTCACCGTGCCGCGACCGGCCAGCGTGCCGGCGGCGTTAACCGTCACCGCGCTGGTGATGGAGCCGTCGATGGCGAGCGTGCCGAGATTGATTGTGGTCGGACCGGTATAGGTATTGGCTGCCGTCAATACGGTCGTGCCGGAGCCGGCCTGGGTCACGCCGCCCGCCCCCGAAATGAGGCCGCCGTACGAATAGGTGTCGGAGCGGTTGAAAGCCAGAGTAGCGCCCGCATTGACCGTGACATCGCTGGCGAGACTGCCGCTGGCGCCGCCGTTGCCGATCTGCAGCGTGCCCTGATTCACCGTCCATGGTGTCGTGCTGGTGCCGGTGCCGATCAGAGCCCAGGTGCCGGTGCCGGTTTTTTGGAAAATGTCGAAATTGCGGTACTGCGCGCTTGCGCCGACCGACGAGATGTCGAACACGCCGTCCGCCGAACCGCCCAGGCGCAGCGTGTCATTGGCGGTGGTGCCGGCGACGACGTTGCCGATGATGGTGGAGCCTTGCTGCAGTTCGAGTACGATCACGGCAGTCGGCTGGCCGACCACGATGGCGTTGTCCTGGCCGGCGCCGGCCTTGATCGTGCCGCTGTTGATGATGTTCATGGTGGAGACGGCGTTCCCCGTGATGGCAACGCCGAGCTTGCCGCCCTCGATGGTGCCCGTATTGGTCACAGTGCCGGCGCCGGCTCGCATGAACACGCCCACACTGCCGGTACCGACAGGAACCGTATCTGCGAGGTTGGAGCCGCCACGGATTGTGCCCCTGTTGACCAGCGTCGCGGTCGTCCCGGCAGCACTCCCCAAATCGACGCCGATCCCGGCAGTTCCTCCGGCCGAGTCGCCCCCTTGGACGGTGCCGTTATTGATAAGCGTCGTATTTTGCCGCACCTGCGCGCCCGTGCCGGCGCCACCGGTGGTCGACGTTCCGCCAAGAATCGTTCCGCTGTTCGTAAACGAGGTCGTCCCGACGCTCAAGGAAAGACCGGTTCCGCCACTAGTGCCGTTCCCGCCGGTGATCGAGGCGCTGCTGACGAGAGATATACCAACGGCTCCTGCCGATATGGCAAATCCGACTCCTCCGGTGCCTCCCGGGTTGGCCGCCCCGGCAAATGCGCCAAGCAGGGTCGTTGTTGCACTCGCGCCGCCCCAATTGCTGCCGGTGATCGTATTGCCCTGGGTATCGATGGTCACCGCCCGCGCCGGCAAGGTAAGCACGCCACCCGTGATCGAGAAACTGCCGGTGATCTGGATCACGACACTGGCGTCGGTGTCGGCATTGGCGGCGATGATGGCGGCACGAAGACTTGCATCATCGTTTGCCGTGTGTACCGCCGCTGACGCGCCCAATGGAAACAGCAGGGAAACCGCCAGGGTCATGGGCGATACGCGGAAAATGCGTGAAGCTGACGAGGCAATGTGCGGTTTTTTTCTTTTTTGCAACATTATTCTCCAGAGTACGGCTATCGATCCTTAGTTTATCCGCAAAATATTTACATAATATTACAATCTGGCAATAAATTTTTTATGAAACATTGATAAGACTTCGCTGCCTGCGGCGAAGGATGACCAGAAGTCACATTTCGCATCGGTGTATTTTGTGGATTTCATGGCGGCGAGATGCCCGACTCCTGGCTACGACAAACATAAAAAAAACCGCTTCCGCTATCATCGCGCTTCCTTCAATCCGACCTTTCCCCCATGCATTTTTCTCTGCACGACTGGCAACCGAAGCTCATTGCACTGGCCGAGGAATTTGCCTGCAACGACGGCGCACACGACATCGGTCATCTGCATCGCGTCTGGCGCACTGCGCAAACCTTGTTGGATGCGCATCCCGAAGCGGATGCACTGATCGTGCTGGCGTCGTGTTATCTGCACGATCTCGTGAACCTGCCGAAGAACCATGCGCAACGGCACACCGCTTCGAAGCAAGCCGCGCGGCTGGCTTGCCGCCAACTGGAGGCACTGCGTTTTCCGGCCGGCAAACTTGCCGGTCTGGCGCACGCCATTGAAGCGCACAGCTTCTCCGCCGGCATTCCCCCGGCAACGATAGAGGCGAAGATCGTGCAGGACGCCGACCGGCTTGATGCGCTCGGCGCAGTCGGGTTGGCGCGCTTGTTCTATACCGCCGGGCGCATGGGCAGCCGGCTCGCCCATCCCGACGATGCGCAAGGAGCGCGGCGCACGCTCGACGACAGACAGTACGCCCTCGACCACATCGCCTGCAAACTGGAGACGCTGCCGGCAAGCATGCAGACCGTCGCCGGCCGCAGGCTCGGCGAACAACGCATGCAATGGCTGCGCGATTTCCGTTCGACGTTTGCGGCGGAATGGAACGGCGTCGGCGCCGCCTGAAATCTCTTTCTGGAAATGCTGCTAGAATCGATCCATCGTTTTTTACATCACGCATTGATCTTCATGATTATCGTCACCCTGTCCTGCCTGTTGTCGCTCAGCCTGTTCGTCCTGGCTGCACAGACACGCGCTCGCGCAGCGGTCGCCGGTAAACAAAAGAAACAGTCGCTCATCTGACCGGGGCGCGCTGTCCTGTCAGGTGGGCTGACAGGATGGCAAACGCAGACCGGACTCGCTCCCCCTCGCCAGCTCTTCCTTGCACCTGCCGACAGACATTCGACGGTCTGTAATGCAGTACTTCAATGGAGAGCAGCAATGACATCTTTCGACGGAATCTGGATCCCCCTGATCACGCCGTTTCACGACGGCCGTATCGATTTTCCCGCCTTGCAGGCGCTGGCGCGCGGCATGGTTGACGCCGGCATAAGCGGTCTGGTGGCCTGCGGCTCGACCGCCGAAGCCGCCGCGCTGGACGACGATGAGCAACTGGCGGTGCTGGACGCCATCATTGCCGCCGTGCCCGACTGCCCTGTCGTGATGGGACTGGCCGGCAACCGCCAGGCGGCCATGCTGGAAAAGATGCAGAAAATCCAGCAGCGCCGGATTGCCGGTCTGCTGATCCCGGCGCCGTATTACATCCGCCCTTCGCAAGAGGGCCTGCGCGCTTTTTATCTCGCCATGGCGGATGCCGCCACGGTGCCCGTGATCGTCTACAACATCCCTTATCGCTCGGGCATCAACATCGACAGCGCGACGATACTCGCGCTCGCCGAACATGACCGCATCGTCGCCGTCAAGGATTGCGGCGGCAGCATGAGCGCAACCATGGACCTGATCACGCATGGCGGTTTATGCATCTTGTCCGGCGAGGATGAACAAATCTTCACCACGCTCTGCCTGGGCGGCAGCGGCGCCATCACGGCAGCGGCACATCTGCGTCCGGACCTGTTCGTACGCGTGGCGCAACTGGTGCGCGCGCAGCGCATCGATGAAGCACGCGCCGTCTTCTACGATTTGCTGCCGCTGATTCGCCTGCTGTTTGCCGAACCCAATCCGGCGCCGATCAAGACGGCGCTCGCATCGATGGGCATGGTGCGCGACGAATTGCGCGCGCCGATGCAGGCAAGTTCGCCGGCATTGCGAGAAAAACTGCAGCGTGAATTGCTGCGACTCGGTTGCTTGTAAGCACGCATCGAAAAACCGAAGCGCCGGCCGGCTGATGACGGCGCAAGCTCGTCGCTCGCATTTTGCCGGCGGTTTCTCGCATTGCCGGATTGGAAACGCGATGCAGGATAAATCCGCCATTGTTACAAAAGGCTCATCTTTCTTTGCGAACCAAGCCGTTTTCTCATCGTCATATTTCCATCTCACCATTGTCGAGGAGTTATCGTGGTAAGTCAGGAACAGCACCATCAACCGCGCTGGAGCATCGCCGACCTGGATTTTTCCCGCATCGATCTGCGACGCGTCCGCAACGACGAAAACACCTTCTATCTGGTCGCCTGCGCCTCCTTCGTCGAAAGCGGCTCCGACCTCTATACGCATAACCTGCTGGACGTCTTCAGCGACAACGCAGAAGTTGCAGCCTGGCTACGCGGGCAGTGGGAGGCGGAGGAACTGCAACACGGCCGCGCCCTGCGCGCTTATGTCGAGCACGTCTGGCCCGAGTTCGACTGGCAGAGCGCCTACGACAGCTTTCTCGCCGAGTACGCCACTTACTGCAAGGTCGAGCTGCTGGAGCCGACCAAGGCGCTGGAGATGGCGGCCCGCTGCGTGGTCGAGACCGGCACCGCCACGTATTACCGGGCGCTGTCGCGCAGCGTGCAGGAACCGGTGCTGCGCGATCTGGCCGCGCGCATCTCCAATGACGAGGTTAATCATTACAAGCACTTCTATCGCTACTTCCGCCAATACCGCGCGCGTGAAGGCATCGGCCGTTCACGCGTGCTCGGCACCCTGAGCCGCCGCACGCTGGAAATGCGCAACGAGGACGCCGACTGCGCCATCCGCCATGTGCTGAAATTCCGCGATCCGGCGCGTGCCAATGACACCGCCTATTTAAGAGAACTGAGCGCGCGCATGAGCGCCACCGTGCGCACCAATTTGACGCCGGAGATGACGCTGAAGATGATCATGCGCCCGCTGGAACTGTCGCCGCGGGTGCAAGCCTGGGTGCAATATCCGATACAACAGCTGATGCAGCACGTGTTTTTGCGCTAAAAACAATCACCCCTTCCCCGATTTGCACCAAATTGCTCATGTTTGGGGCAAATCGCGATCCACCGCACCGCTGCCATTTCCGTCATCACTAAAATGGTGCGCCAGCGCACGCCCCTTCCTGCAAAGACCGAAAAACCGAGAGCAATTGACGAATCGTCATTGGCACGCAATCTGCTAAAGCAGAGAGGCAGTCAACCAACTCTCATTGATTCTTCTAACTGTAGGAGCACTTCATGTCACGTCGCACTATCCTAAAAGCAACAGCACTCGGCGCGTTCGCACTTGCAGCATCCTCCTGGCTCCCAGCCGCGTTCGCCGCGGACACCATCAAGGTCGGCATCCTGCACTCGCTGTCGGGCACCATGGCCATCTCCGAAACATCGCTCAAAGATGTGGCGCTGATGACAATCGATGAAATCAACGCCAACGGCGGCGTCATGGGCAAGAAGCTCGAACCCGTGATCGTCGACCCTGCATCCAACTGGCCACTGTTCGCTGAAAAAGCGCGCCAGCTGATTTCGCAAGACAAGGTCTCCGTCGTGTTCGGCTGCTGGACTTCGGTCTCGCGCAAATCGGTGCTGCCGGTCTTCAAGGAATTGAACAGCCTGCTGTTCTACCCGGTCCAGTACGAAGGCGAAGAGCTGGAAAAGAACGTGTTCTACACCGGCGCGGCGCCTAACCAGCAAGCGATCCCTGCCACCGAATACCTGATGTCGAAAGAAGGCGGCGGCAGGGATC
>Ga0209759_1000511_pt1 | contig 42029 bp, 35 predicted proteins | sample AraplaCL_Col_mMS_FD_184261 | JGI IMG/M metagenome (GOLD analysis project Ga0209759, IMG submission 184261) | Arabidopsis root microbial communities from the University of North Carolina, USA - plate scrape CL_Col_mMS (SPAdes) (version 2) | ecosystem: Host-associated > Plants > Roots >...
GGTTGCGCCGGTCCCAGCCCTTCACCGCGCCCGCCGCGAGCGACAGCGACGGATGCGCGACCACCCGCTTCGGATCGAAGAAGGTGATCTGGCCGAGCCCGTCGCATTCCGGGCACGCGCCCATCGGATTGTTGAACGAGAAGAGGCGTGGCTCCAGTTCCTGCAGCGAGTACGAGCAGATCGGGCAGGCGAACTTCGAGCTGAACAGATGCTCCTTGTCCGTGTCCATTTCGAGCGCGATCGCGCGGCCGTCGGCGAGACGCAGTGCCGTTTCAAACGATTCGGCCAGACGCTGCTTCATGTCGGGGCGCACTTTCAGGCGGTCCACGACCACGTCGATGGTGTGCTTGTCGTTCTTCTTCAGCTTCGGCAGCGAGTCGACTTCATAGATCTTCGCGACGCCTTCGTTGGCGGTGCCGCCGCCCGAGCGCACGCGGAAGCGGATAAAGCCTTGCGCCTGCATCTCCTCGAACAGTTCGACGTGCTCGCCTTTGCGATTCGCCACGACGGGCGCGAGAATCATGAGCTTCGTTTCTTCCGGCAACGCGAGCGCTGCGTCGACCATCTGCGAGACGCTTTGCGCTTCCAGCGGAATTTCGTGGTCCGGACAGTAAGGCGTGCCGACCCGTGCGAACAGGAGCCGCAGATAGTCGTGAATCTCGGTGACGGTGCCGACCGTGGAGCGCGGATTGTGCGAGGTCGCCTTCTGTTCGATCGAGATTGCCGGCGACAGGCCTTCAATCAGATCGACGTCCGGTTTCTCCATCAATTGCAGAAATTGGCGCGCGTAGGCGGAGAGACTTTCGACGTAGCGCCGTTGCCCTTCCGCATAAAGCGTGTCGAACGCCAGCGACGATTTGCCCGAGCCTGAAAGGCCCGTGATGACAACGAGCTTGTGACGGGGTAGATCGAGGTTGACGTTCTTCAGGTTGTGGGTGCGAGCCCCACGAATACGGATTTGTTCCACGGATTTATTCCATGAACTGGCGGAAAGAGGAAGAGGCTAAACCTGCTACTATAACGACTTTTCAAGACCGCCGTTACGGCTTCCTGACAGCCTGAAGAGGCGTTGAGGCGTGCTGTAAGGCAAGCGGTCCAGCGCCGCGGGAAGAGGTCTAACTGGGGCCGTTTTCCGCAAGTACAAGGCAACTGCAAGACAACCGCGAGGCACCGCGAGGCGCCAGCGGGAATGCAGAAAGGCCGTCGGCTCGAGCGCCGCGCCGCTGCCCGCCCGCGTCTTGCGGCAAGCCGCGCGGTCGTGGCCTCTCAGCCGCTGTGCCCGTCCGCGGTGTGCCGCCCAGCTCAATCAACGAACGCTCCCGATGTCCAATCCGTCCGCCACATCCTCACGCATGAGCGCGCCTGAACTGCGCGCGACCGTGTCGCTTGCCGCCATCTTCGCGCTGCGCATGCTCGGTCTCTTCATGATCATGCCGGTGTTCTCGATCTACGCGAAGACCATCCCCGGCGGCGACAACGTGCTGCTGGTGGGGATCGCGCTCGGCGCGTACGGCGTGACGCAGTCCATGCTGTACATCTTCTACGGCTGGGTCTCCGACAAGGTCGGCCGCAAACCGGTCATTGCGACCGGTTTGCTGATTTTCGCGCTCGGCAGCTTCGTCGCGGCGGGCGCGCACGACATGACGTGGATTATCGTCGGGCGGGTGATTCAGGGCATGGGCGCGGTGTCGTCGGCGGTGATCGCGTTTATCGCCGACCTGACCTCCGAGGAACATCGCACCAAGGCCATGGCGATGGTGGGCGGCAGTATCGGCGTGTCGTTCGCGGTGGCGATCGTCGGTGCGCCGATCGTGTTCCAGTGGGTCGGCATGAGCGGGCTGTTCACGCTCGTCGGCATCTTCTCGATTCTGGCGATCGGCGTGGTGCTGTGGATCGTGCCCGATGCGCCGAAGCCGGTGCACGTGCGCGCGCCGTTCGCCGAAGTGCTGCACAACGTCGAACTGCTGCGTTTGAACTTCGGCGTGCTGGTGCTGCACGCCACGCAAACTGCATTATTCCTCGTCGTGCCGCGCATTCTCGAAGCGGGCGGCTTGCCCGTTGCATCTCACTGGAAAGTGTATTTGCCGGTCATGGGCCTTTCGTTCGTGATGATGGTGCCCGCGATCATCGCCGCCGAGAAGCGCGGAAAAATGAAAATCGTGCTGCTTTCTGCAATTGCTCTTATCCTGATCGGACAGTTGTTATTGGGCGTCGCTCCGCATACGATTCTGAGTGTGGCGGCGATCCTTTTTGTGTACTTTTTGGGCTTCAATATTCTCGAGGCTTCGCAGCCTTCGCTGGTGTCGAAACTGGCGCCGGGAACCCGCAAGGGCGCGGCGGCCGGTGTGTACAACACCACGCAATCGATCGGTCTTGCGCTGGGTGGCGTGGTCGGCGGTTGGCTGCTGAAAGTGGATGGGCAGAGCGCAGTCTTCTTCACCTGTTCGGGGCTCGTCTTGTGCTGGCTTATAATCGCCGCAAAGATGAAACAGCCGCCGCGCAAAGCGTAAACCGGCGCATCCCGAACTTACCCAGAACTCACCCGGCGGCGGGCAGAGGCGCAGTTCCGGTCTCGGGCCTGCCGGCCCTGAAACGCGAAACCGTGTATTGCCGCGCCGCCCGTAACGGAATCAACAGGAGAAACTCATGGCATCCGTGAACAAGGTCATTCTCGTCGGCAATCTCGGAGCCGATCCGGAAGTCCGTTATCTTCCGAGCGGCGACGCAGTGGCGAACATCCGCCTTGCAACGACGGATCGGTACAAGGACAAGGCGTCCGGCGAAATGAAGGAAGCGACCGAATGGCACCGCGTGTCGTTCTTCGGCCGCCTCGCGGAAATCGTCTCCGAATATCTGAAGAAGGGCTCGTCGGTGTACCTGGAAGGGCGCATCCGTACCCGTAAGTGGCAGGCGCAAGACGGCACCGACCGTTACTCGACGGAGATCGTCGCGGAACAGATGCAAATGCTCGGTGGCCGCGGCGGTTCGATGGGCGGCGGTGGTGACGAAGGCGGCTATAGCCGTGGTGAGCCGTCGGAGCGCAGCGGCGGCGGCGGTGGTGGCGGCCGCGCGGTGTCGGGCGGCGGTGCGCGTGGCGGCAGCGGTGGTGGCGGTGGCGGCGCGAGCCGTCCGAGCGCGCCGGCTGGCGGCGGGTTCGATGAGATGGACGACGATATTCCGTTCTGAATCATCCGCACTCGCACCGAACTGATGCAAAAAACCCCGCTTAACCAGCGGGGTTTTTTTATTTGCGCCACGCTCAGTCAACTCAGACGTAACCCCGTCGCTTCCGCCCCTGACCACCCGTCAGGGATAAACCTGGTCACAAGCACCGGCATGCCTTAGCGGCGCATTTACGCCGGTTGTGCGCCGTTTGCTCGAATACCGCCTTGACATTCAACCCTCCAAAGGCAATACTCGAATCACACTTTGTACGGACAAAGTAACAAAGTCAAGCAAACTGGTCGAAACAGGAGACAGGCATGGAGTCCGACGTCGCAGTCAAAAATCGCATTCGCGCCAGCTACGGCCGCTACCTCGAAGATTTTCAGGTGGGCGATATCTACGAGCACCGGCCCGGGCGCACTATTACCGAAGCCGACAACATTCACTTCTCGCTGCTGACGATGAATTTCCATCCAATGCATTGCGATGCCGCCTACGCTGCCAAAAGCGAGTTCGGCCGCCTGCTCGTCAATAGCGGTTTGACGGTCGCCGTGGTGCTGGGTCTGTCGGTGAACGACGTCAGCGGCAAGGCGATCGCCAACCTGGGCTGGAAAGAGATTCGTCTGACCGGCCCGGTATTTTGCGGCGACACGATCTACGCGGAATCCGAAGTGCTCGAAAAGCGCGAATCGAAGTCGCGTCCGGGGCAGGGGATCGTTACCGTGCAAACCCGCGCGTTCAAGCAGGACGGCACGCCGATCATGGACTTCGTGCGCAGCGCGCTGGTGCCGGCACGCGGGCACGGCGTCGGCGATTGAGCGACGCGTTGCCCGGCGAGAACCGCCGCATGTTCGGGGCGAACGCCCGTACAGCCTGAGCACGACAAGCAACACAAACAGCGCCCAGCTGCCACCAAGAGCAGCCTGCGCGCAGATTCCGGCGGCGTCCCAATCAGGCGTCGCGATGCGGCGAGCGCATAGGCAAACATTGCGCAGCCGCATGCACACCAAGGAGACAAAGGTGGCTATCGGTATCGTCAACTCGGGCGCGCGACTCGATCGCCTGCCCATCGCGTCCTTTCACTGGAAAATTCTCGGACTCATCAGCGCGGGCGCCTTTCTCGACGCCTTCGACATCTATCTCGCCGCCGGCGCGCTCGGCGCGATGGTGAAAGCGGGCTTCTCGGATCTGAAGCTGAACGCGCTTTTCATCTCGGTGACCTTTCTCGGCATGCTGATCGGCGCGGGCTTTGCCGGTTATCTCGGCGACCGTTTCGGCCGCCGTTCGTCGTATCAGACGAACCTGCTGATCTTCGGCATTGCGTCGATTGCCGCGTGTTTTGTGCCGAACATGATGTGGCTGATCGTATTGCGGCTGATCATGGGCGTCGGCCTCGGCGCCGAACTGGTGGTCGCTGCCGGCACCTTATGCGAATTCATCCCGCCCGCCTCTCGCGGACGCTGGACCGCGTTGCTCGCGCTCATCATCAATTCGGGCTTGCTGGTGTCGACGGCGGTGGGCTACGTCGTGATTCCGCTTCTGGGCTGGCGCTATATGTTTGCGATCGCCGGCGTCGGCGCAATCGTCGTGTGGGTGCTGCGGCACCGTATGCCGGAGTCGCCGCGCTGGCTCGAATCGGTCGGACGAAGCGAAGAAGCCGAGGCCACCGTCTCCGCCATCGAAACCGAGGTGCAACGTCAGAAAGGCCCGTTGCCGCCAGTCGAGCGCACCGAAAGTCTCGAAGTACCGAAAGCGCCATTCTCCGCGTTGTTCTCGCACACCATGCTCGGCCGCACGCTGGTCGCGATTCTCACCGCGGTCGCCGTGAATATTTCGGTGTACGGCTTTGTCGCCTGGCTGCCGACCTTCTTCGTCAAGGAAGGCCTGACCATCGTGCAATCGCTCGGCTTCACGACGCTGATGGCGTTCGGCGCGCCGGGCGGCGCACTGGTCGGCTTCTTCTGCGCGGACCGCATCGGCCGGGCACGTGGCCTTGTGATCTTCGCGATCGCCACGATCGTGGTCGGCTTCATCTATCCGAACATGCATGCGGGCTGGGCGATCAGCAGCGTCGGCTTCGTGTTGATCACCTGCATTTACACCGTCACGACGTTGGGCTTGTTCGCCTACATCCCCGAACTCTTTCCGACTGAGCTGCGCTTGCGCGGCACCGGCACGGCCGGCGTATGTGGCCGCGCTGCCTCCATGAGCACGCCGTATCTGGCCGTGCTGCTCTACAGCTCGTTCGGCGTGTCCGGCGTGCTGGCCATGGTGAGCAGCGTCCTCGCGTTGCTGGTGTTCGGGATTCTGCTGCTGCGTGTGGAAACCAACCAGCATGCGCTCGAACGGATCTCGCCGAGCCTCGACACCGACTCTGATTCGCTACCCGCTACCCAGCAAGGTTAAAGCCCATGACTTCACTCGATACCTCCGGCACCCTGTCCGACCAGTACGCGCGCTTCGGCCTGGGCCTGCAATTGGGCGACGTACCGCGCGCGGTGCAGACGCGCGCGAAGCATCTGATTCTCGACGCTGTCGGCATTGCATTCGCGTCGCGTGGTTACTCCTATGCGGATGTCTCGCTCGCTGCCTTCTCCGAGCTTGGCAGCGGCGCTTCACCGGTAATCGGCTACGGCCGGCGGCTCGCCTTGCGCGATTCGGCGACGATGAACGGCGTGCTGATTCACGGTCTCGACTTCGACGACACGCATTCACGTGGCGTCATTCACTCGACCACCAGCGCATTGCCTTGCGTGCTCGCGCTCGCCGACCGCGACGGTCTGAGCGGCGCGGACTTGCTGGCTGCGTACATCGTTGCCATGGAAGTGTCGACGCGCGTCGCATCGGCGGCGAAGGGCGGGTTTCACGACGCCGGGTTTCATCCGACGGGCCTGGTCGGCGCGTTCGGCTGCGCGGTCGCGGCATCGCGTCTGCTGCAACTCGACGAGACACGCGTGGCGCACGCACAAGGCATCGTTCTGTCGATGGCGGCCGGCAGCCTCGAATTCCTCGAAGACGGCGCGTGGACGAAGCGCGCTCATCCGGGTTTCGCGGCGGCCTCGGCGATCACCGCCGCGACGCTCGCAAAGCGCGGTTTCACCGGCCCGCGTTTGGCCTACGAAGGACGCTTCGGTCTCTACGCCAGCCACCTCGGCAAGCCGCTCGACACAGCCGGCCGAGAACTCGCCACCGAAGGCCTCGGCAGCACGTGGCAAATCGACGAAGTCGCGATCAAACCGCTACCGGCATGCCACTTCACGCATGCAGTCGCCGACGCGGCGATCGCACTCAATCGCGAACATCGCTTCTCGGCGAATTCGTTCGACTCGATCAAACGCGTGGTCGCCAAAGTACCGCGCGGCACGGTCGAAATCGTGTGCGAACCGGTCGACGCAAAGCGCAAACCGGTCACGGCCTACGACGCGCAATTCAGCGTGCCGTACATCGTCGCGACGGCATTGCTCAAAGGCCGCTTCACGCTCGACGAACTCGAACCCGCCGCGCTCGCCGATCCCGCAGTGCTGGCGCTCGCCGCAAAAGTCGATTACGAAATCGACCCTGACACGACCTTCCCGCGTCACTACACCGGCGAAGTCGTGGTGGAACGCAGCGACGGTTCGCGCGTCGCGCATCGCGAGGCGATCAATCGCGGCTGCGCGGACCGGCCCGTGAGCAACGACGACATCGTCGCCAAGTTCTACGCGAACGCGCAGCGCAGCGTCTCGCGCAGCGCCGCCGAACAGATCGCCCAAGCCGTATTGCAACTCGACGAGCAGCCGGCCCGCTCGCTCGCCGACACGCTTGCCGGACACACCGCATCCTAAGGACGTCATCATGACTGCAACAGAACTCGACACGCTGGAAAACGATCAACTGATTCTCGACATGCTGGACCGCTTTCTCGAAACCGAGGTGCGTCCTTACGTTCACAAGTTCGATCACGACGATATCTATCCGGCGGAGATCGTCGAGAAGATGAAGGAGATGGGCCTGTTCGGCTGCATCATCGATCCCGAGTATGGCGGGCTGGGTCTGTCGACGCGGACCTACGCGCAGATCATCGCGCGCATCTCGCGGGTGTGGATGTCGGTGAGCGGCATCATCAACTCGCATCTGATTCTCGCAATGCTGGTGCAACGCAATGGCACGCCCGAACAGAAGAGCAAATACCTGCCGAAGTTCGCCACCGGCGAATGGCGCGGCGGCATCGGCCTTACCGAGCCGGATTGCGGCACCGATCTGCAGGCGATCCGCACGACGGCCAAACGTGTCGGCGACGAATACATCGTGAACGGCAACAAGACGTGGATCACCAACAGCAAGCACGGCAACACGCTGGCGCTGTTGGTGAAGACGGATACGACGGCGCAGCCGCGTCATCGTGGGATGAGTTTGTTGCTGGTGCAGAAAGGGCCCGGCTTCGAGGTCAGCCGGCAACTCGAAAAGCTCGGCTATAAAGGCATCGATACGTGCGAGTTGTCGTTCAACGATTATCACGTGTCCACCGATGCCTTGATTGGCGGCGTGGAAGGAAAGGGCCTGCAACAGATACTCGGCGGCCTCGAACTCGGCCGTATCAATGTCGCGGCGCGCGGCGTCGGTGTCGCGCAAGCCGCGCTCGATGAATCGGTGAGCTATTCGCAGCAGCGCAAAACCTTCGGCAAGCCGATCTGCGAACACCAGGCAATTCAGTTGAAGCTCGGCGAAATGGCGACGCGTGTCGAAGCAGGACGTCTGCTCGTCGACGCCGCCGCGAAGAAGTACGACCGCGGCGAGCGCTGCGACATGGAAGCGGGCATGGCGAAATACTTCGCCACCGAAGCTGCGCTGGAAAACAGCGTCGAGGCCATGCGCATTCACGGCGCGTATGGTTATTCGAAGGAGTACAACGTCGAGCGCCTGTATCGCGACGCGCCGCTTCTTACGATCGGTGAAGGCACCAACGAGATGCAACGCATCATCATCGCCAAGCAGTTGATCGAACGGAGCCCGATATGAGTCTGCCTCTTTCAGGTGTGCGCGTGCTCGCCATCGAACAATACGGCGCCGGTCCTTTCGCCACTCAACATCTCGCAGACCTCGGCGCGGAGATCATCAAGATCGAGCATCCGAGCAATGGCGGCGACGTCGGCCGCGCGGTCGGCCCGTACTTCTTCGGCGAAGGCGATAGCCACTTCTTCGAAGCGTTCAATCGCAACAAATGCAGTCTCACACTCGACCTGAAGAAGCCCGAAGCGCGCGCAGTGCTGCTGGACCTCGTCGCGAAGAGCGACGCCGTGTTCAACAATCTGCGCGGCGATCTGCCGGCGAAACTCGGGCTCACTTACGCACACCTTTGCGAGGCGAATCCGAAGATCGTGTGCGGGCATCTGTCCGCTTATGGACGAACTGGCAGCCGCGCGGCATGGCCGGGCTACGACTATCTGATGCAAGCCGAGGCCGGCTATCTGTCGGTCACCGGCGAGCCTGACAGTCCGCCGGCGCGCTTCGGCCTGTCGATCATCGACCTGATGACCGGCACGACCGCGGCGATGGCGCTGCTCGCCGGCCTCGTCGACGCGAAGACGTCGGGCAAAGGGCGCGACATCGACGTGAGTCTCTTCGACGTCGCGCTGCATAACCTCGCCTATGTCGCGACGTGGTATCTGAACGGCGGCGTCGTGACGGGGCGCGAGAGCCGCTCGTCGCATCCGTCGCTCACGCCGAGCCAGTTGTACAAGACGCAGGACGGCTGGATCTTCCTGATGTGCAACAAGGAGAAGTTCTGGGGCGTGCTCGCCGAAGTGATCGACAAACCGTCGTGGGTGACCGATCCGCGCTTTTGCAACTTCCAGGCGCGTCTCGCGAATCGCGAGCTGGTGCAGACCGAGCTCGACGCAGCGCTGTCGACCGCCACCACGGCGCAATGGCTCGAACGCTTCGGCGGACGCGTGCCCGCTGCGCCGGTGTTCGACGTCAAGGAGGCGCTCGAGAATCCCTTCGTCGCCGAACGTGAATGCGTGGTGGACGCGGAGCATCCGCGCTTCGGCAAGGTGCGCGGCGTGGCCGCGCCGGTGCGGATCGACGAGCCGCTGCCGACGCGCGCCGCGCCGGATCTCGGGCAGGACACGCAGCGTCTGCTCGACGAACTGGGCTACGGCGCGGAAAGGATCGCTTTGCTGAGGGAGGCGGGTGTGGTGCAATAAGGCCGGGCGGGCAACCGTCCGCTCTTTCACTTTTTGCACATCCAGATGGCCACGACAGTCCTTGGGCAGCAGCCGCGCTACATGCAACTGGCACAGACGCTTCTGAACGAGATTCAGGGCGGGCAGTTTCCCATCGGCACGCTGCTGCCGACCGAGTTCGAGCTGTGCGAGCAGTTCGGCGCCAGTCGCTTCACGGTGCGGCAGGCGATCAAGCAGCTCGAGCAGCGCGGTCTGGTGGACCGGCGGCCCGGCATCGGCACCCGCGTGAAAGCCACGCAAAGCGAGACCGCGTACCGTCAGGTGATGGAGCGCCTGAGCGATCTGCACCGTTATACGACCGATACGGAGTTGGAGATCGCGTCGACGCAGACTGTCGAGATCGACGATCCGGACCTGATCGAGCGGCTCGGCGCAAAGCCGGGCGAAACCTGGCTGCTGGCCGAGGGCATTCGCCTGTCGCCGGAGAGTGTCGAACCGATTTGCCACACCGAGGTGTATATCCACCCCGCGTTTCGCTCGTTGACGGGCCTGAGCGGCCGGACGCACGTGCCGATCTACACGATGATCGAAAAGCAGTTCGGCGAGCAGATCGCCGAGGTGCAGCAGGAAATCCGCGCGGTCGCGCTGCCGGCGAAGCTGGCGCAACGTTTGAACGCGAAGCCGCGTTCGCCCGCGCTGTGGTTGTGCCGCCGCTATCTGAACCGGCGCGCGCAAGTGGTCGAGTTGACGATCAGCGTGCACCCGGCGGATCGCTACAGTTATTCCGAAACATTTCAACGCGACTGGCACGCGAATTAGCAATCTTGCGCCGCGTGCCGTTCAGGAGAACAACATGGACGCACGCAGCTATCTTTTCGTGCCGGGCGATCGCCCCGAGCGCTTCACCAAGGCGCTCGACACAAACGCGGACGCAGTGGTGATCGATCTCGAAGACGCGGTCGCGCCCGCGGCGAAACAAGCTGCGCGCGAGGGCCTGCAACGCTGGCTATCGGCGGCGGACGTTAGGCGGCTGATCGTCCGCGTGAATGCGGTGGGCACGCCGTGGCATCTCGATGACGTGGACATGGTGAGCGCGTCCGGCCTTTCCACGATGATGCTGCCGAAGTCGGACAGCGCATGGCAACTCGCCGAGGTCGCCGCGCGGCTGCCATCGCAGATGCGAATCGTGGCGCTGATCGAAACCGTGGCGGGCGTAGTGGCGATGCGGGAGATTGCCGGTGCGCCGTCGGTAATGCGGCTCGCTTTCGGCACGGTGGATTTTTGCGGCGACGCCGGGATCGAAGGGCTCGGCGTCGAACTGGATTATGTGCGCTCGCAGATGGTGATCGAATCGCGCTATGCGGGTCTGCCCGCGCCGATCGACGGTGTGACACTGGAACTCGACGATCTCGCGCGTCTGACGGAGCATGTCGCCACCGCAAGGCGCTTCGGCTTCGGCGGCAAGCTGTGCATTCACCCACGACAGGTGGACCCGGTCAACGGCGGCTTTGCACCTAGCGAGAACGAGCGACGCTGGGCGTCGCGCGTTCTGGCGGCTTGCCGCGAGCACCCGGAAGGCGCGTTCGCGGTGGATGGCAAACTGGTCGACCGGCCGGTGATCGAACGGGCGCGGCGGATTGCGGAGTTCGATGCGCTCCTGCCCTGACGTACGCGCGGGCCGTCACCGCCTCAAGTGGTCCAGCGCATCTCTCATCGGTGAACTGGAGATAACGATCGGCCCCGTAAACGGCGTATCCAGATCCACAATCACATAGATGGCCGAAGCAATCGACACCGCGCCCAGCGAAATCGTGACCAGCGCTAGCGCGTTGCGCGGCGCGATCAAGCCGAAACTCAGAAAAATCACGCCCAGCCAGAACGTCAATGTCGTGAGGAACGGCCGGGAAATCGAACTGTGCGCTTCCTCGATGAGCTTCCACCGGGCATCCACGACGCGGCGGTATTGCTTCAGTGCATCGTCGAGCGCGCGCTGTTGTAGCGGGTCGCGCGTGCGCAACGTTCGCAACTCCTGGCCCACGGCGGTCAGCGTGTCGCCGAGCCGCACGCTTTCCAGTTTCTGCGAGTTGTCCGGCGATCCTATGTCTTTCGGATAGTCGCCAGTAGGCGGTGTTTCGGCAGGCCAAGTCGATGCGATCGCTGCCGCGGTGTACTGGCGCAACAACTGCCGGGCCGGCCCGGTATCCGTGCCGTATTCGCGCAGGGTGGTGTCGAACTCGATCAGATCGGCGGCGTAGGTGCGCAAATCATTCGACGAGGTGTCGAAGCTGGATTTCGCGGACGCGGTCATCAAGCCCAGCACCAGCGCGGCGAACGTCACCAGCATGCCGATCACCAGCTGGATCAGCTGCACTGTCTCGTGCGCCTTGTGCTCCTCGGGCAGAAGGGGGCGCACCCACACACCGATTCCGGTCACGGCGAGCAGGAGAACGAAAACCACCAGCGCCGAGTCTATTTCCGACATCGCCATGCTCCGTAGACACATTCCCGCCACTTTCCATCAAGCGCCGCTCGCCGAGAACCCGGGTAGTCCCGCAACGTCCAGCGCAAATCGTCCTTCATATGCGCCTGTATGTTGATGTATCGCAAGCCCATACGCCATCCACCATAAAGTTTTTTGTGATTGAGCCGTAGTCCTTATATGTGGCGTTCGCTTAAATTTAGACAAGAGTTGCGGACCTGGCCGACTCGGCTTGGGCGCAGCACGCGTGGCCGAGGCATCTACTGAACATTCGGTCAGGCAGCCCAACGGAGACAAGCCCGATGTTGAAAAATCTGTCGATTCGCACCTGCCTCACCCTGATGATCGTGTTCTTCGGCGTCGTGCTGCTGTTCGGCGCCGCTGCCGGCTTGCTGTCGCTGCGCTCGAGCAATGCCTCGCTGCAGCAGATGTACACCGTCGATACGCCGGCCGTCGCCGACTTGGAAGGCAGCGCCGGACAGTTGCTGCGCCTGCGTCTCGCACTGGCGACCTACGCATCCCTCGTCGAGCTGAACGATCAGGACGGAGCGAATGCCGTGCTCAAGCGTTTTGATCAGTACCAGAAAGCTTCCAACGACCGTCTTGCCCACTATATGAGCCGCGCAAGCACGGACGCCGATGAACAGCGCCTGATCAAGGATATGCAGGACAAGCGTGACACCTTCCTGCGCGAAGGCGTCGAGCCGGCTCTCGCCGCGCTCAAGGCGGGCGACAAGACGGCGTTCCAGCAAGTGCAGGCACACAAGCTGCCGTCGCTCTACAGCGCGTACGAAAAGGCGATGCTCACGCTCGAACAGTTGCAACTCGATCACGGCGCGCAGCGCTACCAGGACGCGCAGGATCTGTTCTATGCGATCTGTATCGCGGTGGCGATCGGCATGGTCGCGTCGCTGCTGGGTTCGTGGATCGGCCGCGCGGTGCTGGTGCGTGCCATTGTCCGCCCGGTCGATGCCACCATCGCGCAGTTTCAGCGCATCGCCAATGGCGACCTGACCGGCCAGATCATGGTGTCCAGTAACAACGAAATGGGCCGTCTCGCGGCCGCGCTGCGCAAGATGCAGGAATCGCTGATCGCCACGGTGAACTCGGTGCGTCAAGGCACGGAATCCATCGACACCGGCGTGAGCGAGATCGCCGCGGGCAACACCGATCTGTCGCAACGTACCGAGGAACAGGCCGCGTCGCTCGAAGAAACGGCGGCGAGCATCGAACAGCTCACCTCGACGGTCAAGCAGACGGCGGACAACGCCAAGCAGGCGAGTTCGCTTGCGCAGGGCGCATCCACGCTGGCCGCGCAAGGCGGCGATCTGACGGAGCAGGTGGTGGGCACGATGCATGGCATCGTCGACGATTCGCGGCGGATTGCCGACATTGTCGGCGTGATCGAAGGGATCGCGTTTCAGACCAATATTCTGGCGCTGAACGCGGCCGTTGAGGCTGCGCGCGCCGGCGAGCAGGGACGCGGCTTCGCGGTGGTGGCGAGCGAGGTGCGCTCGCTCGCGCAGCGTAGCGCGGCGGCAGCGAAGGAAATCAAAGGCTTGATCGACGAATCGACGGCTCGCGTGCAGGCCGGCTCGCAACTCGTTCAGCGCTCCGGCTCGACGATGACCGAGATCGTCAACGCGATTGCACGCGTGAGTTCGATCATGGGCGAGATCGCCGCGGCCGCGCTCGAGCAGAGTACCGGCATCGATCAGGTCAATCTCGCGGTCGCGCAGATGGACGAGGTGACGCAGCAGAATGCCGCGCTGGTGGAACAGGCTGCGGCTGCCGCGAGTTCGCTGGAAGAGCAGGCGCGGCGATTGACGTCGGCTGTGTCGGTGTTTCAGACCGGGGGCGGTGCGGCGTCTTCGGCTTCGTTTGCCGGGCGGCGCGACGGTTCGGCCGCTACGCAGAAGATGGCCGCTGCAGGCGAGTTCGCGACGGCTTAGTATCAGCGCTTGTTTTGCGCGACGGGGTGCTGAGCCGTCGCGAGAAACCACGTCGCACAAACAAAGCGGCTGCTATTGCATAGCCGCATAGTATTTCGCGACGCTATCAATTTCGGCAGGCGTCATTTGCCGTGCCACATTGCGCATCTGTTCATTGATGTCGTTATGCCGCGCGCCGGAAGCAAAGGCGCGCATCTGCGCGGCGAGATAGATCGACGATTGTCCGCCCAGCCACGGCGCCGCGCCCTTGCGGTCGAGCTGTCCGTGACAAGCGGCGCAAGGCGCGATATTGCGCTGCGGATCGCCCTGCATGGCAAGCTTCACCGCGTTCGCATCCGGTTCGACGCCAGTCGGCAGCGTTTGCGCCGCAGGCGCTCTCGGCAGCGACGCGTAGTAAGCCGCCAGATCGTGCAGATCCTGATCGCTGCGTGCGGCGATGATCGGTTGCATGATCGCGTTCTGGCGCACGCCGTTCTGGTAGTCGCGCAACTCTTTGTAGACCACGTCGGCATATTGACCGGCCAATGCCGGCGCGGTCACCTGCGATGTGCCGAGCACGCCATGGCACATCGAACAATTTTGTGTCGCGATCGTCGCGCCGCGACCGATCGAATTCGCGTCAGCCCGCGCGCGCCGCAACGGTGGCAAGACCACGACATCGCTAGGCGCCGGGCCGGCGAGATTGGCGCCGCCATACCAGCTCGACGGCGCCCCCGCCGCGCTGCAGATCGTCGCCCAGAGGCTGCGGTCGCCGAACGCATTACTCGCCGAAGGCAGCCAGATAAAGCCGATCAGTATCCCGACGACGGCAATCGCAATCGTGCCGCCCACGCTCACTGTGAACCATGGGTTGCGCAAGCTGAAGACGCGTTCCTGATTCATCGCTGCGCTCCGACGACGACTGCCGGCACGGAGGTCTGCGGCAATCTGAGCAACTGCACGATCGGCACACTGTAATTGACGACCGTGAGTCCGATCATCAGCGCCACCCACAAGCCGAAGCTATTGAGCGCGGCCGGCACACGGTCCACCGGTTGCACCGCGCTCGCAAAGCGGAAGCTTTGCTGCTGAACCAGCGGCCCGAACTGCGACTTCACGAGAATGTAGATAAACAGCACGCCGGACGCCACGAGGATCAATCCGCCCACCGCCGACATGCCGACCCAGAACGCCTGAGACTGCAAGCCGAGCGCGTTGTAATCGTAATAAGCCATGCGGCGCGGCGCACCGAGCAGGCCGACGTAGTGCCACGGCAGCGTCACCACCATCATGCCGATGAACCACAGCCACAGTTGCGTACGCACCAGTTTCACCGACGCGATCGCGCGGCCGGTCAGTTGCGGCCACAGCTCATAGGCAATCGCGAAGTACATGATGACGATCGCACCGCCGAAGATCAGATGGAAGTGCCCGGTCACCCACTGCGTGTTGTGCACGGTCGAGTTCAACTGGTAGCTCATGTTGATCAGCCCGCCCGCGCCGCCGAGACCCAGCATCACGAATGAAAACGCAATCACGAGCATCATCGGGTTCTGCCAGGGCAGGGCGGTCAGCCAGCCGAACGCGCCCTTGCCGCCGCGCAGTCTGCCGGCGATTTCGACCGACGCGCAGATCGTGAACACCGTGAGCAGCGTCGGCACCGACACCATGCCGGTGAACACGGCGTGCAGGAACTTGAAGCCGGAGCCGACCTGCGGATCGGCGAACAGATGGTGGATGCCGATCGGCATCGCGAAGACGAGGAACAGGATGAACGACACGCGCGCCATCGAATCGCTGTAGAGCCGTCCGCCGATCGCGCGCGGCACCAGCGTGTAGTAGGCGATATAAGCGGGAATCAGCCAGAAGTAGACGATCGCGTGCAGCGTCCACGAGAACAGGATGCGTGAGAGGCCGGCGTCGATCGTGTTGGTGAGGCCGAATGCGACCGGCAGGATCTGGAACAGGATCTCCAGCGCCGCGCCCACGGCGGTCCACGCCCACAGATACGCGCCCGCCACGTTGGCGAACATCGCGAGCGGCACGGGTTTGCCGGGGTTGGCGCGCTTCCAGACGCGCAGGTTCACATGCATCAGCGCGACCCAGATCCACGAACCGACCACCACCAGCACCACGCCGAGGTAATAGAACGGGCTGCCGATCATCGGCGGATAGAAGGTGTAGAGCACCGAGGCCTGGCCAAGCGCCACCGGCACCATCGCCATCACCGCGCCGACGGCCAGCATGATGAACGCGGCCCACGCCCATTTGAGACCGACGAGACGCTGCGCGAGAGCCAGTTCGACGATCGCGTAGCCGAAGCCCATCGACACCAGTGTTGGCATCACGTAGGCCATCACCGAACCGTGCGCGGTTACCGAGCGATAGTAGAGCTCGGGGTCGCCGACCCACGGCAGGAACGGGCTGCGTACCAGCATTTGCCAGGCGCCGAGCAGCAGCGCGATCAGAAACGCAATGAAGGCGAGCCAGAAATGCGCGAGAACGAGTCGCTTAGCGTGAAACACAGCGCAGCCTCCGGGATTGTCGGGCCTGCTCGAAGAAGGCGGCTTTGTCGATGACTTTCACGTGTGCCCACATGGTTTGGTGGCCGAATCCGCAGAACTCGTGGCACGGCATGGTGTGATCGGCGGGCGCGTCGAAACGCGTGTTGAGCGTGGCGACATAGCCGGGCACGACCATCGTGTTGATGTTCGTGTCGGTGACGAGCAGGCCGTGCACGACGTCGGCGCTGGTGGTGCGGATCGTGATCGGCGTGTCGGCGGGCACCAGCAGGCATTGCGGCGTGAACGAATACTGCTGCGCGATGAAGCGCACGACCACCGAGCCGTCCGGCTCGACCGCGCTGCCGAGATTGTCTTCGACGAATTCGCCGGACAGTTGCAGGCGCGACGGATCGATCGTTTCGACGCGCGAAGGCGGCATCATTGCCCAATGCAGCCCGGAGAACACGATGACGGCCAGCATCAGCACGATCAATGCGACGGCGAAGATGGCCCAGCGCCGTTCGGCGCGCAGGGCGACCGCGTGGCCGCCGCCCGGTTGATGATTGGAATCGGTCGACATGATCAGTGAACGACCCCGCGCGGCAGAAACACGACGAAGTAGAAGCCGAACCAGATCGCCATCACGATCAGCGTGGCGACACCGGCCACGGCGATCGCGCCATGCGGGCCGGCCGCGACGACGCGTTCCACTTCGTCATCGGTCGGCGGCGCGCTGTGGGTATCGTTCGCTTCCATCTAAAGTTTCTCCAGTGCAACGCTTCAATGCAGCGGCGCGTTGCGCAACTCGTTGACCTCGCGCGACGTCACGGGCTGGCCGTGATTGCCCCACGCAGTGCGGATATAGGTGACCACGGCGGCGGCGTCGGTGTCGTTCAGTTCCTGACCGAACGGCGGCATGCCGTACGGTTCCGGATTACGCCGCGTGCCCGGCGGGAATCCGCCGTTCAGCACAATGCGGATCGGATTGACCGCGGAGTCCATTTCGATCGACTGGTTGCCCGCGAGCGGCGGGTAATGCTGCAACTTGCCTTCGCCCTTCGCGCCGTGGCAGAGCGCGCATTTGTCGGCGTAGATTTTTTCGCCGAGCGCGAACACGTTGGTATTGGTGGGCGCCGACGGCCCGGACTTGCGGCCGCTCTTGTCCGGCAAGGTCTTCAGATATACGGCCATTGCCTTGACGTCTTCTTCTGTCATGTACTGAAGGCTGTGGTACGTGACTTCGGCCATTGGGCCGTACACGGCGCCGCGATCGGAAATGCCCGCTTGCAGCAGATCGACGATGTCCTTGATGCTCCAGTCGCCGAGGCCGCCGTCCTTGTCCGAGGTCAGCGACGGCGCGTACCAGTTCTGCACCGGAATCAGACCGCCCGCGAACTGCTCGCTTTGCGACGATCCGCCCAGCATGTTGATCTTGGTGTGGCACATGGTGCAGTGCCCGAGTCCTTCGACTAGATACGCGCCGCGGTTCCATTCGACGGATTTCGTCGGGTCGGGCTGGAACTCGCCCTCGCGGAAATACAGCGTGCGCCAGCCGTACAGCAGCTTGCGCTGGTTGAACGGGAAGCGCAGCGTGTGCTTGTGATTCGGCTCGCGGACCGGCGCGATTGTCTTCAGATACGCGAAGATCGCGTCCGAGTCTTCGCGCGTGACCTTGGTGTATTGCGCGATCGGCATGGCCGGGTAGATCAACGTGCCCTCCGGCGTGCGGCCGGTGCGCATCATCTTGAAGAAGGCGTCCTGACTCCAGGTGCCGATGCCGTACTGCGCGTCCGGCGTGATGTTCGGCGAGTACAGCGTGCCGAACGGCGTTTCCATTGCGAGGCCGCCGGCGAACAGTTTGCCGCGCGGCGCCGTGTGGCAGGCGACGCAGTCGCCGGCGCGCGCCAGATACTCGCCGCGTTTGACGATATCGGGCCGCGTGTCGGCGCCCGGCGTGGATGCTGTATTGGTCTCGGCGGCGCGTCCTTCGGCGATCAGCACAGGCATCGGCCATGCACGCAGAAGCGCGGCGCTGCCGGCCACGAGCAGGCCGCCAACCAGCAGACCCGATACGAGCGACGCCGGTCCGCAACGGCGCTTCATCAAGGTGACCAAAGCGGCACGCAACGTGCTACGAGCGCCCGGAGAGCGAAAGATCGGCTTCATTGCGGTTGGCTCCCGCAGGCGAGAGGCAGCCGTTCCGCGGATGGCGGCGCGGGCCGCGGATCGGCAGGACGCGGCTGACGCGCAAGCCAGCTCGATACCGCGGTGATGTCTTTGTCGGTCAGCTTGACGGCGATCGAATGCATGCAGTCCGGCGCGAGCGCGTGCCGCGTGCCCGAGCGCCAGGTGCCCATCTGTCCGGCGATATAACTCGCGTGCAGACCGAGCAGGCCGGGTATGCCGGGTTGCGTGCCGGTCATGCGCGCGCCATGGCAGGCAATGCATGCGGGTATCTTGCGGGCCGGGTCGCCCTGCGTGACGAGGCGCTGTCCGGCGGCGAGCACGGCAGGCGCGACGTTGCTTTGATCGGCGTTCGGGTAGGGCGGCTGCAGATCGGCGAAATACTGGCTGATCTTGCGCAGATAGTCGTCGGGCAGGAAGGCGAGCAGATAGCCCATGGGCGGATAGGTGCGGCCGCCGTCACGGAACGCGGTCAACTGATTGAACAGATAGTTGGCCGGCTTGCCGGCAATGCGCGGAAAGTAATCATTGTTCAGGCCTTGGCCCTGCACGCCATGACACGAGGTGCAGGCGCGCACGCGTTCGTCCATAGCCGAGGGCATGGCGCCGGACGCGTCGGCGGCGAGCGCCACGCCGCTCCATATCAGATAAAGCACAAACAGAACCGACGATCCGATAGTTCGACGATGCACGCCAGGCCTCGATTGGGGAACGTTCTATGTTCTCGATTATCTTTCACGCATTCGCGTGTGGATTCGCTTGTGAAACCGACGGATGACGTATGTCAACTTTTGTCGATATTTTTCTTGTATAGCGACTGCAAGAACAGCAAATCGAAACGGACTTGTTGTGGACGGCGAGTGGTGATTCGCTACGGCGATGCGATTGCTTTATATAAACAACGATCTGCCTGAATGCGCCGGTGGGTGGCGGCTTTCGGGCTGCGGGAATTAACGCCTGAAACGTTCAGCAGCGTGTATGAGGTTGCAGGAATTCAGTCGAAGCGTCAATAGCAATCCAAAGCTCATTCGACGGGACACTGATCATCATAGGCGTCGCTCGAGGGGCTTTCAACATTTGCAATGTGAATCGTCTCGCCGCCCGACGTTATCGCGCGAATGTGATTGTTTGATGATGAGCCGCCGGTTTCGGCGAAACGGCGTGAGCCCGTCATCGAGGCGTCAACTGAAAAGTGCCATCAAGGCGGTGCGAGCATTGCTGACGAGTTCGGTTTCGCCGATTCGCCCAGGCAGCAGATGAAACTCGACGGCGGGCAAAGCGGGCAAGCCCACGCTCGCCGGACAGGCCACGACGCCGCCGCCAATCGACGATTCGTTCAGACAGGATATGCCGAGCCCGGCCTTCAGCGCGAGTTGCAAACCGGCCACGCCTGATGCGGAGTGCGAGACCACGTACGGCACTTTGTGCTCGTCCAGCAGCTTCACGACAAAGCGCTGCAACTGGCAGCTCGACGGCAGCAACACGAGCGAATAGGGCGTGGCCGGTCGCAGGCCCGAATCGGCCGCGCTGACCCACAACAGTTTCTCGCGCCGCACAACCGTGCTTTGCGCGCCGGTGCGGCGGCTCGCGGCGCGCGCGTTGTCGGTGACGAGCCGCAGCGAGAGCCCGATGTCGAACGACGCATCGTCGCCCGCGTTGCTGTCGATTACCGCGCTCGGCAGCACCGTGACGTGCAGCTTCAGGCGCGGGTGCTGTTCCGAGAACGTTTTAAGAATGCGCGCGATGTCGTGCGGACGGTAGTAGTCCGTGATGGCGATGCGCAATTCGCCGTCGAGCGAGCGGCCTTGCAGGTCTTCGAACGCGGCCTCGCTCATTGCGATGATGCGCCGCGCGTGGTCGAGCAGCCGGCTGCCGGCCGGCGTGGCGCTCACGCCCTGCTTGCTGCGCACGAACAGCGGCTGGCCGGCACGCTCCTCGAGTTTTTTCAACTGCTCGCTGACCGAGGACTGCGACAGGAACACACGCTCCGCGCCCGCCGAAACGCTGCCCGATTCGGCGACGGCGACAAAGGTCCGCAACTGCGTCAGGTCAAATCCACGCTGGGTCATGATTCGGTATATCCGATGGAAGTCATCTGAAATTCCGGCTTTTCCGATGGAAGCCTCAGCCGTAGGATACCCCCAGATTCTTTGCGGAGGGTGTCATGGGAAACGAAACAATTGTGGGCCTGGGTTCGTCCGGCGGGCGAACGGCGAGTCATCGATGGAAAGTGCTGGGCGTCGGATTCGCCGCGAACGCGAGTTTTTCGGCCGCGTTCTCGGGAATTCCGACGACGGCGGTTTTCTTGCGCTCGGGATATCACCTAGGCAATGACGGGCTGGGCCTCGTGCTCGGCATGCTCGGCCTCGGCATCGCGGTCAGCGAATTGCCGTGGGGCTTGTTGACCGACCGGTGGGGCGACCGGCGCGTTCTGCTGCTCGGACTGCTTTCGACCGCGGCCGCGCTGGCCGGCCTGGCGCTGTTCGTCGTGCCGTCCGCTGCGCATGTGCCGAGCGTGACGATGCTCGCGCTCGGCCTGTTGCTGGTCGGACTGCTCGGCGGCAGCGTCAACGGTTCGAGCGGCCGCGCGGTGATGGCGTGGTTTCGCGAAGGTGAGCGCGGCCTCGCCATGAGTATCCGCCAGACGGCGGTGCCCGCGGGCGGCGGCTTGGGCGCACTGCTGCTGCCGGTGCTCGCGTCGCGCTTCGGGTTCGCGAGCGCCTATAGCGTGCTGGCGCTTGCCTGTGCGATCACGGCGGCGTTCGCGTGGCGCTGGTTGCACGAACCTTCTCATGCCGATGCGGACGGCGCGCGGGAAGTTCGCGACACGGCAGCGGCGAGCGGCGTGCCGGCCAGGGTCTCGCCGTTGCGCGACATCGGCATCTGGCGCGTGGCGCTCGGCGCCGGCGCGCTGTGCGTGCCGCAACTCGCTGTGGTGACGTTCGGCACGGTGTTTCTCCACGATTTCAGCCGCGCCGGCGTGCTGGCGATCAGCGTAACAATGGCCGCGGTGCAAACGGGCGCCGCGATCGCGCGGGTCTGGAGCGGCGGTTGGACCGACCGGCGCGGCAACCGGCGCGCCTATATGCGCGCCTGTAGTCTGCTGACCGCCGTGCTGTTCGCCTCGCTCGCGCTGCTGACGGGCGTAGCCGGCATGCATCACATGGCGATGACGGCGGTATTCGCGGCGATGGTCGTGCTGGGCGGTGTGAGCGCGTCGGCATGGCACGGCGTGGCCTTCACGGAACTCGCCACGCTGGCAGGGACAAGCCGTGCGGGCACCGCGCTCGCGATCGGCAACACCTGTGTGTTTCTCACGCTGTTCCTGACGCCGCTGGCGATTCCGCCGCTGTTGTCGATCGGTTCGTGGCCGATGGTATGGGCTGTGACCAGCGTCTGCGCATTGGTGGCGTTGCCGGTGTTCCCGCGCGCGGCGCGCGAAGCCAAAGTGGGTACGGCGCGCGCTTGCGACGCAACTCGATGAACCGCAGCGCCTGTCGTCGGCAATACCGAGGGCGGGCGCGGCAGTCTCTCAAGTCGTTGGGCGAGACGGCGCGGCGGAATTCCGCGGCGAATGATCGAGTCGCCAGGTTTTCACGGAAATCTCGCCACTTAAAAAATAGAAATATTCATTGTGGATATTTAGGTTTCGCTTTTTTCGGATAGATCCGCAATGGACTATTAGTTTCTCCGCAGGATTCAGAACGCTCCGATTTTCTTAGGGTTATAGCGGTGATTTTATGGCCGCCTTGGTGCGCTATGCGTTCTGAGGGGCCGTTAAAGCAGGCGCAGAGTCATTAAGATTTTTCTGCGTATACGCATTCACTCCTACAACAAACGAGAGAAAATCCTGGTGAGTATTCGAATTATCCTGGCGGACGATCATCCATTCGTAATCCTTGGCGTCCGCGCCGCGCTGGAAATGCAGGCCGGCGTCACCGTCGTCGATCAGGCGACGGATCCCGTTTCGCTGATCGAATGCTTGCGGAGCACGCCCTGCGATATGCTCGTTACCGATCTCTCGATGCCGGATCATTCATTCGCCGTCGACGACGGTCTCAATCTCGTGCGACGCATCCGCAGCGGCTGGCCGCAATTGCGCATCGTGGTAATGACAACTCTGACAAACCCCGCGATTCTTCGCGCTATTGTGTCGGACGGCGCCGTGAGCATGGTCGGTAAAGCTGAGTCGATGGACGAACTTCGACAAGCGGTCTTGGCGGCTCGAGATGGTCACGCGTACCTCGGACGTTCCATCATCGAAGCACTGGCGCATCCGCAGGATTGCGAGTGCGAACGACCGCCGGCGCCGCGTTTGACGGGCAAGCAGGCCGAAGTTGTCAGGCTGCTGGTCAGTGGCCAATCGATCTCCGACATCGCGGCTGCGCTCGGTTGCGATCGCCGCACGGTCACGCGGCAAAAACGCGAGGCAATGGCAAAATTAGGCGTCACCAATGATCCCGGTCTTTTCTCTTACGTGCGTGCTTATGGAATTCTTAATTTTTAATTGTATATCTAAGCATTTTATTTTGTGAATTAAGTGAGGTTGTTTCGGAGCGATCTTATGGTTATTCTCGGAGAAGTATTTAATGATCGCGAGAAGAGCCGTTTTGTTCGTAAAGAGGCAGCAGTTAATTTGGGACGGAGGAGAAATAAAAGATGCGCGACACCGCCGAGGTAAGCACCCCCGTTCGCGCGATCATCGCGGACGATCACCCATTGGTGCTGTTGGCGATTGAAAACCTGATGAGCGGCTATCCGAATATGGAAATTGTCGGTCGTGCAGCCGACGCCACCGAACTCTTCGCGGAAATCGATCGCAGTTCATGCGACCTTGTGCTCATGGACCTCTACATGCCGGGCGGTTCGGATGGCAGCGGACTGGAAGCCGTCAGGCAATTCAAGACGCGGTACCCGGACATCGCGCTCGTCGTGCTCACCATGGAAACCGAGGCGGCCGAACTTCAAAAGGTGATTTCGCTCGGCGTCGAAGGACTGGTGAGCAAACGCGACCGGATCGACCTGATCCACGTGGCCGTCATCACGGCGTTGGCGCGCGAGTGCTATGTCGGGCCCGCGGTGCGGGCGTTGATCGCGGACGCAACGGCGATCCAGCGGCTCGACTATGTCCGGAAGGTTCTCTCGCGCCGCGAACTCGAAGTGTTCACCCAGTATGCGTCGGGGTACGGCGTGACTGAGATCGCCGCGCGTCTGGAGCGCAGCGTCAAAACGATCAGCGCGCAGAAGTGCACTGCGATGCGCAAGCTCGCCCTGCGCAGCGACGCGGAACTGTTCCGGTTCGCGGTCGAGTACGGCGTGATTCCCGAGGAGCGCATCCCGAAGCGGCGATGCGCCGGGCAGTAAGTCAGTGACGTGTCGCGTTGCCGCGCGACGAATAGAAGATGTGTTGGCACCGCCCGGGGAAGCACACCGCGTGCAGGGCGTGCCAATCGATAAGACAACAGAAAATGAGACAGAAGATCCGCGTCATCATCGCAGACGATCACGACTGCGTTCGCGTCGGCGTCAAGCGCGTGCTGCAAGCCGCGCCGCACATCGAATGTGTCGGCGAAGCGGCCGATACGCAGGGGCTGGCGGAGTTGCTCGACGACCGCGCGTGCGACGTCGTCGTTTCCGATATCAGCATGCCCGGCGTTCATGGCGGCAGCAACGCGGTGTCGTTTTTGCGCCGCCTGCTGCGGGGCCAGTCGCATCCTTGCGTCGTGGTCCTCACCATGATCTGTCATGCACACATGCTGTCCGGACTTTTGCATATCGGCGTGGGCGGAATCGTCGATAAACGCGAGACTGTCACCGCATTGATCGATGCGATCGAGGCCGCTTTTGCCGGGCACATCTATCTGTCGGAACACGCGCGGGTCGCAATCGATGCGGCCGACGCGCCGCCGCAACTGCGCGCCGGCATGCTGAGCGCACGCGAGTGGGAAGTATTCCAGCTTTATGTGCAAGGTCTTGCCGTCCATGAGATCGCGCTGCGACTGCAGCGCAGTGGCAAGACCATCAGTACGCAAAAACGTAGCGCGATGCGCAAGCTTGGGCTGGAAACGGAAGCCGACCTGATCGATTATGCGCGGCAGATTGGATTGGCCTGATTTGATCTGATATCCGGCGGGCATATTGCATTGCGCCGTCAGCAAATAATTTTGGAGAACCAGGAATTTAGGAGTCTTCTGATTGGTTGCAGGACGTTGCCGTCTCATAGTTCTCAATTCACTGCGGCTTTATTCCGTGCTCACCTGATGAAGCAGTCGTTTCGTCAAGCTGACCGATGCCCGGGCCGTGAGAATACAGGCAGATTGGTGATGGTAATCGTGCGACACCGTCTGCCTGGCGGACAGAACCAGGAGGCGGCATGGATGCGTTAGGTAAGCGGTTGTTATTCGAGGGTATCGGAACGGCGTGGCTGGTGTTCGTCGGCTGCGGCAGCATCGTGTTGAACGTCGGTGCGATCCAGCAGGCGGGCGGTGTGCTGGAAGTCGCGCTGGCATTCGGCCTCGCCCTCGCTACGGCCATCTATTGCTTCGGCGGCGTGTCCGGCGGTCATTTCAATCCCGCTGTCACCGTAGGCTTCACGGTCGCGCAACGTTTTCCGGTCAGGGATCTGCTCCCCTATATTGCGTCGCAAATTCTCGGTGCGATCGTTGCCGCCGCGCTACTGCTTTACGTGGCGGGCGGGCGTCCAGGGTTTGATCTGGCCGCGAGCGAGTTCGCGGCAAACGGCTTCGGCGACCATTCTCCTGCCGACTATCAACTGCATTCTGCGGTGGCCGTCGAGTTCGTGCTGGCCTTCGGTTTCGTCATGGCAAGCCTGTTGATCGCCCACAGGCGAGACATGGCGCCGATCGCGCCGCTGGTCATCGGCGCTTGCCTGGTCCTGGTCTATCTGGTGTCGATTCCGGTGACCAACGGCTCGGTCAATCCCGCCCGCTCCACGGCCCAGGCGCTGTTCGTCGGCGACTGGGCGCTGGATCAGCTTTGGCTGTTCTGGGCCGCGCCGCTGTCGGGCGGTGTCATGGCTGGGGCGCTCTTCTCGTTGGTGCACGGCAAGGCAGACCTCGCCGCCGCCACGCTCGCCGACGGGCGCGGCGAAGTTGCCTGAGTGTTGCCAAGTACCATCATCGTGTCTGCCGTCAATTTCGTGCCGGGCGTTGCAATGAGGCGTGTGCTTGCACGCATCTCGCTGTGTCTGTTTGCATGGCTCTCATTGGTCGCCGCGCAAACAACAGCCGTTGCCCAATCGTTCGACAATCGCTCGAACACTCAGGTTGTCGCCAATTTTCCCGCGAAACTGACCGTCGGCGTTCTCGCTAACAGCTGGCTGCCGTTCGACGCCCTGCAAGACGGCCAACTCACCGGTATGAGCGTCGACTATCTGCGCGCCCTTGTCGGGCCGAACGTGGTGATCGAAGCCAAGGCGTTTCCGGACCTGCTGCAATTGCTTGCCGCCGCTTGCGCCGGACAGGTCGATCTGCTGACGAGCCTTGCCCGCACCCCCGAGCGCGAGCGGTGCCTGAGTTTTACCGCGCCTTATTTCCGCTCTTCCTCGTCGGTCGTGGTGCGCCGGGACAGTAACAGTTATGGCAATCCCGCCCAGTTGGCGGGAGCGCGCATCGCGCTAGAAAAAGGTTTTGCGATCGAGCGTGTGACACGGGAGCGCTTCCCGCACGCCCAGATCACCACGTTTGCCGCGACGCGCGACGCACTCGCCGCCGTGATCCAGGGCGACGCCGATGTTTATCTCGGCTTCACTGCGGCCGTGCAATATGCCTTGTCCACCGACGAGTTTCGTGGCTTGCGGGTGGCCTTCGAGGAGAACACCAAAACTTCCAATTTGCGCTTCGCAGTGCCTCGGAATCAGACTGCGTTGCGGGATCAGCTCGATCGGGCACTCGCGTCGATGAACCCGGCCGACGAGGCGGCGATCCGCATGCGCTGGCTATCCGGCAACTTCGACGCGAAGCCTGTGCCCGCCACGCCGCGTCTCGCGCTGACGCCGCAGGAGCAGGCCTGGCTTCATTCGCTGCCGCCGTTGCAAGTTGGGTTCGATAACAGTTGGGCGCCCTTCAGTTACGTCGACGGTTCCGGCCGGCCCGCGGGCATTGCCGCCGACTATCTGACGTATTTGAGTCGCACGCTCGGCGTCGTGTTCAATCGCGCAAGTACGGCTGACTGGCCCGCCGCGATCAATTCATTTCAGCGCGGTGAACTCGCGATCCTCGCCACCGCTTCGAGTCACGATCCACGCCTTACGAAGGCGCGGCACACCAGCGCCTACGAGAGCTACCCACTGGTGCTCGTCGGGCGCGAGGACGAGCCGGCGGCTCGCTCACTGAACGATTTTGCGTCACGCCGCATTGTCGTTTCGTCGCATGTCGCTGGGGCGCTTGCGCTGGCGTTCCAGCGAATTCCGGCGGACCACGTCGTGGTCGCGCCCAGTCTCGACGAGGCGCTCAAGATGGTTGAGTCCGGCGAGGCGGACGTTCTGGTGGGCAACGTGGCCGCCACCGATATCCTGCTCAAGCAACAGTACGGCGGCGTCCTCAAGATCCTTGGCACGGTTGGCGATTCCGACGCGCTCGACTTTGCCGTACGCCCGGACCTGAGCCCACTCGCTGGGTTGATCGACCGTGCATTGCTGGCTATGCCGCCCGCGGAAAAGCAGCGCATCCGGCAGAAGTGGGTCACGGGCAATGCACCGGCGGCAGGCACATGGAGCGTGACCGCGGTGCGTCTGCTGCCGGTGCTGATCGGCGTCTGCGTCGTGCTGCTGATTACTCTGCGTGCCTATCTGTTGCTGCAGCGTGAAGTCCGGCTGCGCAAGAAAACGGAGCGGGAACTGGAACTGCAACTGAACTTCCAGGAAACGTTGATGAAGACAGTGCCTTATCCGCTCGTCGCCAAAGATCTCGACGGCTGTTATCTCGCAGTCAACGAAGCCTATGAGCAAGCCTGCGGGTTGAGCCGCGAGGCGGTCGTCGGACGAACCAGCTTGCAGGTGCAAACGTGGGGCGAGGCCAATAGCCGCATCCTGGACGAGATGACCCGCGAGATGCTGAACGGCGGCGAGACTGCGCAGGTGGAGTTGCAGTTCGAGCGCGGCGCGGGCAACGTGCGGCATGGCCTCTTCTGGACCCGAATCTGTCGCGGCAGTGACGGGCAACCGGCTTGCGTGCTCGGCACGATGGTCGATATCACCGATATCCGGCGCGCCGAAATGCGTGCGCGCGAAACCGAGCGGCGCCTCTTCGACGTGACGCGCTCGCTGCCGGCCGTCGTGTTTCAACTGCGTCGCACGGCGGACGGAGCGTATACGTTTCCGTATATCAGCGGCGACGCGCGTCATCTGCTGGGTGGGCGAGGCAGTTTGCAGAACGTCAGCGATCAGGTCGATTTCCAACGGGTGTGCGAGGAGGATCGGGCGTTCGTGCTGGCTGAACTCGAACGCTCGGCGCATAGCGAAACGCCGGTCAACATGGAGTTCCGTTTCGCCGGCGACCAGGACATTAAGTGGGCGCGAGCCGAACTGGTACCGCGCCGCGAATCAGATGGAAGCGTCGTCTGGAGCGGTTACTGGGTGGACGCCAGCTTGGAGCACGCGCGCTCCGACGAGCTTGCGCGAGCGCGCGACCTGGCCGAAGCGGCCTCCCGTGCCAAGGACGATTTCTTCGCCATGATGAGCCATGAAATCCGCACGCCGATGAACGGCGTGCTCGGGCTCGTGGAAGTGCTCGAGCGCACGCCGCTCAACGCGGACCAGGGCGAAATGCTGGGCATGATCCATGAGTCGGCGGGTGCGCTGCTGCAGATTCTCGACGACCTGCTCGACTATTCGAAAATCGAAGCGGGGCGGTTGACCATCGAGGCCGAATCCATCGACTTACGTGAACTGGTGGACAACGCTGTCGGCCTGCTGGCTGGCCGCGCCCATGAAAAGGGCCTGAAAGTGCGCGTAGATATCGGGCCCGACGTCGCTGCCACCCTGCGCGGCGACAGTGTCCGACTCCGGCAGATTCTCTTCAACCTGCTAGGCAACGCCATCAAGTTTACGCCGCAGGGCGAGGTTGACGTGTGCGTATCGGTCGTTGCGGAAGGCGACGGCATTCAGACGCTCGAAATGGTCGTCGAGGACACCGGCATCGGCATCGCGCCAGAAGTGCAGGCCAAGCTGTTCGAGCCGTTCGTGCAGGCGGAATCGTCCACCACACGGCGTTTCGGCGGCACGGGCCTCGGTTTGACGATCTGCCGCAAGCTGATCGATCTGATGAACGGCTCGCTCACCTTGCGCAGCGAACCAGGTAGCGGCACGCGCATGACCGTGCGGCTCGCCATGCCTGTCGAAACATCGCGGTATTCGGTCAACGGCTTGCGCGGCAAACGTGGAATCGTGACAACCGGCGACGCGCGCATCGCACAGGCGCTGATGCACTTTGGCGAGGCGCTTGGACTCAAGTTGCGCCATGTCTCGCCTGATGCGCCCGAACTGCGCGATCGCGCTGCACTCGCCGAAATCGATCTACTGTTCTTGAGTGAAGATGTGATCTTGCCGGCGGACATGAGGCCGCGCGCGCGATTCATCTGTCTGACTGAGAAGCCGAAGCCGACGGGTTACCGCATTCTCGACGACAACGTGCGCGTCAGCATCAATCCCATTTCGTGGCGGGGTCTCGGCGCCGCGTGCGCCGCTGCGATGACGGGGCTGCCGTCGGCGGGGCCTCGATCGGCGGCCATGCCGCGCACGCCGGAATTCGGCGCTTCGGCTCCGGATCGGGAGCGGGCCATTGCCAGTGGGCGGCTGATCCTCGTCGCAGAAGATCATCCGGTCAATCAGGAGTTGATCCGTCATCAGCTCGCCTTGCTCGGTTTTGCCTGCGACGTGGCGAACGACGGCGCCGAGGCGCTGGCCGCGCTGGAACATACGAGTTACGGCTGTCTGATCACGGATTGCCATATGCCGAACGTGTCCGGGTACGAGCTCACGCGCCGTATTCGTGAAAGGGAGCAGGACGGCGCATATCGCCTGCCCATTCTGGGGATCACGGCGAACACCGCGCCCGAAGACCTGAATCTGTGCCGTGACGCGGGCATGGACGATAGCCTCGTGAAGCCGACCCGGCTCGCCACGCTGCGTGATTATCTGAGCCGTTGGTTCGGCACTGACAGCGCGTGGCAAGCCGCGCCTTCGGAAGCAGTCAGCACGCCGGCGGTCGCTGTGCCTGATGTGCGTGGCGGTGCGCAACCGTTCGTGCCGGTCGACCTCGCGCACATGACCCAACTGTGGGGCAGCGAATCGACCGTCAAGGCTTTGCTCGACTCGTTCGTGTCGTCCGTGCGTGAGGACGTACAGTCGTTGTCGCCGTTGCTCGAGCGAGTGGAGTCCGAACGTACGGAAGTGGAATGTGTGCGCGAGTGGCTTCATCGCGTGGCGGGGGCGGCGAGCGTCCTGCAATATCCACCGCTGCTCGACGCACTTGAAGACTATCGGCGTGAAATCACCATCAAACCGCCGGAACGTGTGCGTGATGACGGGATGCTGTTAATCGACAAGTGCAATGCCATGCTCGACGGAATTGAACAGCAGGCCGCCTTGCTCGTATAAGGTACCGTTCCCGCGAATGTGATCGCTTCGAAGCGCCAGCGCCTCTGTAGTTCAGGGCGCGACAAAGAGGCCAAGCGGGCCAAACAGACGAAAAAAAACGCGGCCGAAGCCGCGTTAAAGATTTGGAGACTTCCCTCGATGAAGGAGTCACTTCTCGCAAGCAGAAGCATAACCGGGATATTGCGATTCATTCATTACAAAATCCGCAATTAACTGTTTGAGGAAATCGATTAAAACGTCACCCGGACGCGTTCGGATCAATATCGCATGCACGTATGTGTGTCTGAAACGCCCGATTAATCACTACGGACACCTACAAACTAGCCGCGCTTTTCGGCGCGCCTGAAGCAAGCGCACTAAACGAAGTCTCACTAAAAAAACGCGCGATGCCACGCGCGCTCCAGCACAAACATATTTGACGGATTTGCACTAGTATGTGGTGGCTTCGCGCGCGGCCGAGTGTCGGTGCGGCGGTGCATCAAGTCCGGAGAAGACCATGATTGCGCTTCGAAAATTGAATCTTGCAGTGGTGTTGTGGGCGTTGGCGTCGGGCGTCGCCTTCGCGGATACGGTGGCACTGAAGGCGGATCTCGAGCCTTCCAGTGAAGTGCCGCCTCGCGTGAGCCACGGGCACGGCATGTTGGACGCCACCTTCAACACGTCGACGAAATCCCTGCAATGGACGGTCACCTATGAAGGCTTGAGCGGCCCGGCAACCGCCGCGCATTTCCACGGACCCGCGCCGGTGGGCCAAAACGCCAAGGTTCAGGTGCCGATCGACAAGGGCGCGCTCGCGAGCCCCATCAAAGGCTCGGCGGCGCTGACCGAACAGCAGGTGACGGATCTGATGGCGGGGCAGTGGTACTTCAACGTTCATACCGCGCAGAACCCGATGGGTGAAATTCGCGGGCAGGTTTTGCCGGCGAACTAGGCGAGCGGAAAGCCTTACCCGGCGCTGCCGGCGTTTTCAAGATTAGAAGCCGCCATCCACCGACGCAGCCGCGAACGCACGTAACATGACAGGACACAATCGAAGGAGCGTGTCCCGATGAGTTGGCAAAGCGCACTCGCGTGCTGGTTTCTGCGCCGGCAGTTTCGACCGGAAACCCTTAAGCCGCGCATCGATGTCGAAAGAGCGCGCGCGCTGACCGCCAGGCGCGCCTGGTCGCCGCGAGTACCGAGCGGCTGGCATCTCCGTGAGCTGTACAGCGCGGACGATGCGCCGTTGCGCGGCGAGTGGATCGAGCGCACCGACCGCGCGTCAGCGGCAAACGCCGGACCGACCGTGCTGTATTGCCACGGCGGCGGCTACTACTTCTGTTCACCGCGTAGCCATCGCTCGATCGTATTCGGTCTGGCGACGCGCGCCGATGGACCGGTTTTTTCCCTCGACTACCGTCTCGCGCCCGAGCATCGTTTCCCGGCGGCGCTAGACGACGCGACCGCGGCCTACCGTCAGTTGATCGCCAACGGCATCGCGCCGGAGTCGATCGTCATCGCGGGCGATTCAGCGGGCGGCGGTCTTGCGCTTGCCACGCTGGTGGCGCTGCGCGACGCGGGCGACCGTATGCCCGCAGGCGGCCTGCTGTTCTCGCCGTGGACCGATCTGGCCGCGACCGGTGCCAGCATCCGCGCCAACGACAATCTCGATCCCATGTTCAGCGGCTCCGCGATCGAGCGGGCGGGGAAGATCTATCTCGGCGACGCGCCGGCCACGCATCCTTACGCGTCTCCAGTTTATGCCGACCTGCACAGCTTGCCGCCGCTCTTCATCATGGCAGGCAGCACGGAAGTGTTGCTCGACGACTCGCGGCGCGTGGCCGACAACGCGCGCGCGGCGGGCGTCGACTGCGAACTGGAAGTGTGGAACAAGATGCCGCACGTCTGGCCGATCTTCACGCCGTTCATCCCCGAGGCAAATCGCGCGCTCGATCGCGCCGCCGCCTTCGTGCGGCGCGTGACGAGCCGCGCGGCTCAGCCGTCGAGCGCGATGTCGATCGTCTGATAGGCGGCCTCGATCGTCGCCTGGCCGTATTGCCGTTCCAGCCGACGCTCGGTGAAGTGACCGTGCGCGACCTGCTGGAAGTGGTCGATGAACACCGTATTGACCATCGCGCCGAGCACCGCGCCGATCGCTGGAATCGACTTCGCGGCGATCTGTTCGCTGACCTGCACGGAGAAACGTGCGGCGATCGTGTTGAGCAGGCGCAGCAAGGCCGCCGAACCATGCGCGGTGAAGCCCTTGGTGGCGATTTCGGATGACGCCTTCGACACCGCCTGCGCGAGCGCGCCGCGCATGATGAAGTAACCGAAATCGGCGTCATCGTCGGTTTTCGACGTGCCGCCCATGCCGAGCACCGTCAGACATTGCAGCTGCGTGTCGATCGACGTCAGATCCTCGCCCTCGCTGCGCGCGATATCGCAGATCGAGCGGAACATCAGCGTGGTCGTGACGGGCAGTTCGACGGGCAGCGCGAACAGTCCGAATGCGCCGCCGGCCGCGCCGGTGGTCGCCACGGCAAACTTGTGCAGCAAGTTGCTCGGCTTGTCGGGCACCGCCAGCGGCGTCGCGCCGTCCTGCCGTCCGAGCGTGCGCAGCGCGATTGTCAGGCACTTGCGTAGCGCCAACTCCGTCGCGTCAGTGACCTTTTCATTGGCAAACGCCGGCATGCGCGAGAGCAATTTCTCCAGCGGCGCGCCGACGATGCTCGCCAGCTTCATCGCCAGCGCGGGGCTCTCCAGTTCGTGTTTCGCGCGGCGCAGCGCCTTCAGGTCGTCGTCCGATAACGATTGTGTTGCGAGCGAACTCGGCTCCATGTGCCTCCCTGGCGTCATGTGATTTCATTTTTCCGTCGATTGCCGTGCGGCTAATCGCAGCGGCTTGTCCCGCTTAGAGCGTCGCACCGTGGTATGATTCCCAATCGTTTGACGTGTCAACTGTTGCGCTATCAAAAATGGCTGTCCATACCGCGGCCCACCATTCGAGTGGGCAAGTTTTACCGTTCCGTGAATCGCTGCTGGCGATGCTCGGTATCTCCTTCGTCACGATGCTGGTCGCACTCGACCAGACGGTGGTCGGCACCGCGCTGCCCACGATCGTCGCCGAACTCAAGGGTTTCGAGTTGTACGCGTGGGTCGCCACGTCGTATCTGCTGACCTCGGTGATCACCGTGCCGATTTTCGGCAGGCTCGGCGATTATTACGGGCGCAAGCCGTTCGTGATTGCGTCGATCGTCGTGTTCACCGCCGCTTCGGTGCTGTGCGGCATGGCCAACAACATGCTGTTTCTCGTGCTCGCGCGCGGCCTGCAGGGCATCGGCGGCGGCATGCTGGTCGGCACCGCGTTCGCCTGCATTCCCGATCTGTTTCCCGACTCGGTCGTGCGTCTGCGCTGGCAAGTACTGATGAGCTCGGCGTTTGGCATTGCGAACGCGGTGGGGCCGTCGCTCGGCGGGTTCCTCACACAGTATTACGGCTGGCGCTCGGTTTTCTACGTAAATCTGCCGGTCGGCCTGCTGTCGCTGTTTTTTGTCTGGCGCTTCCTGCCGCATCTGCGTCATGTCGAACACGAAGGCAAGATGCGCCTCGATTGGCCCGGCGCCGTGCTGATCGCCGTGGCGCTCGGCTCGCTGCAGTTGTTCGTCGAGTTGCTGCCGAAGCATGGCGTGACCTTGGGGGCGATCGCGTTGCTGGTGCTGAGCGTCGCGTCGGCTTACGCGTTGTGGCAGTGGGAAAAGCGTTGCCCAACGGCGATCCTGCCGGTCGACATGTTCCGCAACCGCAGTCTCGCCGCGCTCTTCACGCTCGCCGTGCTGGGCGGCTTTTCGATGTTCTCGCTGCTGTTCTACGCACCGTTGTTGTTCCAGGGCGGCTTCGGCATGTCGCCTAAAGAAGCGGGTCTCGTCATCACGCCGCTCGTCGTGTTCATCACGATCGGCAGCATCGCCAATGGGCGCATCGTCTCGCGCGTGCGCAATCCGAATTTGATGCTGTATATCGGCTTTACGCTGCTCGCGCTCGCGTGCCTCGGCGTGGTCGTTGCAACGCGCGCCATGCCGCAGTGGCTCCTGATGTCGTTCATGATCGTCGGCGGATTGGGACTCGGTTTCGTCATGCCGAACCTGACGATCTTCGCGCAGCAAACCGCCGGCCGCGAACACCTCGGTATTGCGACGGCGCTGCTGCAGTCGCTGCGGATGATCGGCGGCATGATCGGCACCGCGCTGACCGGCACGCTGGTCAGCCATATGTACGCGAGCGGCGTGCGCAGCGCGTTGGATAACGATCACGCGTCGCAATGGTTCGCGGACCTCGGCGATCCGCAAATCCTCATCAATCGCGACGCGCAAACTACTTTGCTCGGCCAGTTGACGGACGCGGGCCATAACGGCGCGATGCTGCTTGAGACCGCGCGCGAAGCGCTCGTGTCAGCGATTCATCTGGGGCTCGCCATGGCCGCGATCATCGCCGTGGTGTCGGTGTGGCAGAGCCGCAGGGTGCCGCCGATCAAGCTCCAACGCAAGCTCGAGCCCGTGATTCACGCGGACTGATTTTTTAGACTTACCGTTTTACTGACAGATCATGGAAGAACAGGACCGCGTCGCCGTCATGCAGCAATTCGGCCGCACATATCGGGCGTTCATGTCGGCTTTCGAAGCGCATGTCGGCCATCCGCTGCCGCGTTGGCGCATTCTGCTCGCGCTGCACGACCAGGGCGGCGAGTCGTCGCAGAAGCGGCTGGTGGAGCGCCTGCGCGTCGATCCGGGCGCGCTGACCCGGCAGCTGAAAACGCTGGAAGGTTTGGGCTGGATTGCTCGCAGCATGGATACGCGCGACAACCGCGTGACCAATGTGCGCCTGACGGAAGCGGGGCAGTCGGCGACTAAAGCCAGCTTGCCGCGCCGCAATGCGTTTCTGCACGACACGATCGCCGTGCTGCCGGACGAGGCGCTGAATGCGCTGTCGGGTGCGTTGACGATGCTCGAGGCGAGGATCGGCGAAGTCGCGGCGACGGCGAATGCAGCCGGAGCGGGCGAGGCGGCTGCCGCTCAGACGCCCGAGACAGTGGGGAGCGAAGCGCCACGTCAGCCTTGATTCAGCAGAAGGACGGGCGCGATTAAACATAGTAGTTCGGCGCAGCGGCGCTAGAGATCACGCGCTCCGCGACACCACGAAAGGCGCGCCTCGTTGCCCGAGAACGCGCCCTTCGCGAGCAGCCACATCAGAAGAACGTTTCGATCACTTCCGTGACGCGATACGCCGGATCGACCACCAACACCTGACGCCACTTGTCGAACGTCAGACATGGATGCGAAATGTCGAACGCGATCATGTCGCCCACTTTCAGGTCAGCGCCTGCCGGAATCCGCAGATACGCGTGCTGATCCATCAAACCGAAAATCTCCCAGCCTTCACCTGCAGCAATATCGCGCGGCGCTTCGTTGCCCGGACGATAGTGGCGTGCCGGTTCCGGCATGCCGGCGTCGAACGCCGAATCGCGCTTGCCGAGACCGATGATCGCGCGATCCGGCTCGGGAATCGACTGCACATAGGCCCACAATTGCAGCGCGGGAAGCAGCCCTTCGCCCATTTTCCTGGCGACCGGATTGCGCGCGAAAATGTCCGTCTGCGCCTTCCGATAGATGCCGACGTCGTGCGTCAGATAGCAGCCGGGGCGCAGCACGACTTCTACCTTGCCGGTCTCCGAAGCCTTCACGAATTCTTCCGCGACCACGTCGTACCAGGCCGAGCCCGCGCCTGACAACACAGCCGGCGTACGAGCAAAACGGCCTTGCTCGACGAGTTCGCGCGTAACCGCAACCGCGCTTTGCAGGAACTCGCGTACTTCGTGTTCTTCCTTGAGCACGCCTTCATACAATTCGACGCCGGCGAGCTTCAGCGTGTCCGGATAGCGTGCAATGGCATCGAGCACGGCATTGCGCTGCGCCGCGTCGCGCACGCCCGTGCGGCCGCCCGGCACGCCGAGTTCGAGCAGCACCTGCAACTGCTTGTTCACCGACTTGAAAAACTCGCCCAACTGCTCGACGCCTTCGACTGAATCGACGAGGCAGAAGAATTCGAAATCCGGATCGCTCAGCAACTCGGCGACCATCATCATGTTGTGACGGCCGACCAGCTGGTTGGCCATGAGAATACGCGAGACGCCGCCGTGATAAGCCGCGCGCACCTGATGCGCGGTGGCGAGCGTAATGCCCCACGCGCCGTTTTCGAGCTGACGGCGAAACAGCTGCGGCGCCATCGTCGTCTTGCCGTGCGGCGCGAGCTTGACGCCGTATTCCGCGACGAATGCCTGCATCCACTTGAGGTTGTGCTCCACGCGGTCCGCGTACAGCACGGCGGCCGGCAGGCTCACGTCTTCGTTCAGCAGGTTCCACTCGAGGCGCTTGGCATCCGTGAGTTGAATGCTGGTGCCCGGAACCATGCCCAAGCCCTTGCTATAAGGATCAATCGTTGCGCCCTGATAGTTTGTAACTTTCATGTCTCCTTGCTCCATCGTCCGGTTAAATTGAATCGAAGTTGACTTTAGCATGTTACCGAAAGTACGATGCATGGAGAAATGTTATTTAGTACCACGGCTTGCGCCAAGGCGCGAGGTTGAGGCCCCGCTCAGCCTTTGCGCAGCCTTCCATAGTCTGCAATGAACCTAACCGCCGAACCGCTGGCTTTCGACATCGTCGCGCGCATTGCCGAATGCGCGCCGGAGCTGCGCTCGGCTGAACGCAAAGTCGCCGCGCTGATTCTCGACGATCTGACGGGTGCCTCACGCGCCAGCATCGGCGCGCTCGCGCAGCAGGCCGGCGTGAGCGTCGCGACCGTGACGCGCTTTGCCAAGGCGGTAGGCTGCCGCGACGTGCGTGAGCTGAAACTGCGGCTCGCGCAGGCGGCCGCCGTCGGTCAGCGCTTCCTGCAGGCCGGCGCCCCGAGCGATGCGCCGGAGCCGATCGCAACCCGCGTGTTCGATGAATTGCAGACCGCGCTCGCGCACAACCACCAATTGCTGCGCCAGGCGCCGCTGGGCGATGCGGCTGCGGCTTTGCGCGGCGCGCGCATGATCTACGTGTTCGGCATGGGCGGCGGCTCGACCGCGCTCGCCGACGAGATGCGCTTCCGGCTCGTGCGCCTCGGCCGGCCTGTCGCGACCTATCAGGACGGCTTGCTGCAACGCATGGTGGCCAGCACTGTGTCGCGCGAATGCGTGGTGATCGCGCTCTCTACTACCGGGCGCGTGCCCGAGATGGTCGAGAACTGCAAGATCGCGCGCAGCTATGGCGCGACCGTGATTGCGCTGACCGCGCCGGCTTCGCCGCTCGCGCGGCTCGCCGATTGGGTGATTCCGATCGTCGCGTTTGAGACCGATTTCATTTACAAGCCGTCGTCGTCGCGTTACGCAATGATGATGGCGCTCGATGTCCTCGTCACCGAACTTGCCGTCAGTCAGGGTGACGAGAGCCGCGAATTGCTGCGCCGCATGAAGCATGCACTCGACACGCACCGCGGCGGCGGCGATCGACAACCGTTAGGAGACTGATCCATGCACTCGCATCCCGAAGCCGCTGATACGCTGATCGTCGGCGCGCAACTGTATGACGGCACGGGCGCGCCGCCTGTCGAACGCGATGTCGCGGTTCGCGACGGCCGCATCGTCGCGATCGGCAATCTGTCGAACTGGCTCGCCGAAGAAGTGATCGAGGCAGAAGGCCGCGCGTTGGCGCCGGGTTTCATCGACGTTCACACGCACGACGACACGCACGTGATCCGCTCGCCGCAAATGTTGCCGAAGATCACGCAAGGCGTGACGACGGTGATCGTGGGCAATTGCGGCATCAGCGCGTCGCCGGTTGCACTCAAAGGCGACCCGCCTGACCCGATGAATCTGCTCGGCGAGCGCGACGCATTCCAGTATCCGACCTTCGCCGCGTATGTCGAAGCGGTGAACGCGGCGCGGCCGGCGGTGAATGTCGGCGCGCTGATCGGCCATACGGCGTTGCGCAGCAACCAGATGGACCGGCTCGACCGCGCGGCGACCCCGCAGGAAATCGACGGCATGCGCGCCCAGCTCGAAGAAGCGTTGGCCAACGGCGCGTTGGGTCTGAGCTCCGGTCTCGCATACGGCTCGGCCTTCTCGGCGCCGACCGAAGAGGTGATGGCGTTGGCCGAACCACTTGCCGCAGCCGGCGCGTTGTACACCACGCACATGCGCACCGAATTCGACGCAATTCTCGACGCGATGGACGAGGCGTATCGCGTAGGCCGTCACGCGCACGTGCCGGTGGTGATTTCGCATCTGAAGTGCGCGGGTCCGTCGAACTGGGGGCGCAGCGAAGAAGTGCTGAAGTCGCTCGAAGGCGCGAGCCGGCTGCAGCCGGTCGGTTGCGATTGCTATCCGTACAACCGCAGTTCGTCGACGCTCGATGTGAAGCAGGTGACGGGCGATATCGACATCACGATTACGTGGTCGGAGCCGCATCCGGAGATGGCGGGCAAGCTCGTGAAAGAGATTGCGGCGGAGTGGGGCGTTTCGCAGCAGGAAGCCGGCAAGCGCCTGCAACCGGCGGGCGCGGTGTATCACAACATGTCCGAAGACGACGTGCGGCGCATTCTTTCGCATCCCGCGACCATGGTCGGCTCGGATGGTTTGCCGAACGATCCGCTGCCGCATCCGCGCTTGTGGGGCGCATTTCCGCGCGTGCTCGGCCACTATGCGCGCGACGCGGGCTTGCTGCCGCTCGAAGAAGCGGTGCGCAAGATGACCGGTTTGTCGGCGCGTCGCTATGGACTCACGCAGCGCGGCGAGGTGCATATCGGTTACCACGCCGATCTGGTTTTATTCGACCCGGCCAAGGTGCGCGACGTGGCGACGTTCGAGAACCCGCAACAGGCCGCAGACGGCATCGACGCGGTGTGGGTGAACGGCGTGTTGACGTATCGCGATGGTGAAGTGACCGGCGAACGCGCGGGTCACTTCGTGGCGCGCGGCGCGGCGTCGAAGGGCGATGCGCACGGCGCGTTCTGATTGTTTAATCGATTGATTGCGGCGCGCCCGGCGATTCTGCTGAACGCGTGCCGAACTTTTTAAGGAGTGTGATGATGAAGCGATATGGTGTTGAAGGCGGGAAGGGAACGGGCGGTCAGCATATGCCGTTTGCGCGTGCGGTCGAAGCGGACGGCTGGCTGTTCGTATCAGGACAGACGCCGATGGAAAACGGCGAAGTGATCAACGGTGGCATCGTCGAACAATCGCATAAGGCGATTCAGAACGTGTTCGCGATCCTGAAGGAAGCCGGCTATGGCGCGGAACATGTGGTCCGCTGCGGCGTGTGGCTGGATGACCCGCGTGACTTCGCGTCGTTCAACAAGGTGTTCCGCGAGTACTTCGGCGAAAATCCGCCGGCGCGCGCTTGTGTCGTTTCTTCGATGGTGATCGATTGCCGGGTTGAAGTGGATTGTGTGGCTTATAAGAAGCCCACGGCTTAACCCTGAATGAGGATTTAGCGGGTTTCGTTCGCCGCGGATTCACGATCAAATTGCCGCGGCGAACAACCCACTGATTATTGCCGCGCCAACCGCATATTGTCCGGCATCGGCAAGTTGTAGTTCGTGCGGAACGGATTGATGTCCAATCCGCCGCGTCGCGTATAACGCGCATACACGGCGAGCTTTACCGGCTTGCAAGCCTTCAGCACATCGAGAAAAATCTTCTCGACACACTGCTCGTGAAAACCGGTGTGATTCCGGTACGAGATGATGTAGCGCAGCAAGCCCGCGTGGTCGATCTGCGGGCCGACGTAATGAATCTGCACGCTGCCCCAATCCGGCTGCCCCGTCACCGGGCAATTCGACTTCAGCAGGTTGGAGACCAACGTTTCCTCGACGGGCGCTTCATCGAGCGCAGCCGTCAGCAATGAGGCATCGGGATGATAGACATCCGTATCGAGGTCCAACCGATCCAGCGACAAACCTTCAAACTCTTCCATCTGCAATTTGCCGAACTCATACGGCGCGGCCAGATGAACCGACACGGTCGCGCCGCAGGAGGCGGACACGTCACGCTTGATCGTGTCGCGCACTGTTTCCATCGACTCGAACGCGGTCTGCGCGAACGAGCCGAGGTAGAGCTTGAACGACTTCGACTCGACGATATTCGGCGAGTCCGCCGGCACGAAGAACGTGGCTACCGCGATCTGCGGCTTGCCGCGCGCATTCAGCCACGACAACTCGTACGCATTCCAAATGTCCGTGCCGAAGAACGGCAATTGCGCGCCGATGCCGATCGCCTCGCGCGCATTCTTTCGCGCGATCGGAAACAGCAGCGACGCGTCGTATTGTTCGGTGTAAGCGGAGGGCTTGCCCAGCGGGGATTGTTCGGGTGTCATGATGCGTTCACGATGCCACTCAGCACGTGCCCCGTCGCCGTCACGACGCGGGCCGATTCGCAGTGGCCAATTTGGTCGTCGAAGAAAAAGTCCGGCTCGAACTCACGCAAAAATGCGCTCTTGTCGAGGCCGCCGAGGAACATCGCTTCGTCGATTTCGATGTTCCACGCCATCAAGGTGCGGATCGCGCGTTCGTGCGCGGGCGCCGAACGCGCCGTGACCAATGCCGTACGAATATGCATCGGCGCGGCTTCGTCCGCGAGTTTTTGCAGCCGGTGCAGCGCTTCGAGCAACGGCTTCAACGGACCGTCCGCGAGCGGCAGATCCTTGTTGTGAATCTCGTGGCCGACAAACGCGCGCAGGCCATCCTTCTGGAACACGCGCTCGGCTTCGTCGGAAAACAGCACGGCGTCGCCGTCGAAGGCGATGCGGATTTCGTCCGGATACTTGCTCGCCATTTTCGCCGATTCGGGCAAGACGCGCGCGGCGGGAAATCCGGCGGCCAGCGCGTCGCGCACGTCCTGTTGATTTGCGGACAGAAACAGCGACGCGTTCAACGGCTTCAGATAGCCGAACGGCGCGCGTCCACGCGTGAATACGCCACGCTCGATGGCGAGTCCATGTTCCCGGCACGAATGAAACGCACGCAGTCCGCTGATTGGATCGCTGCGCGAGAGGATCACCACTTCGACGCGATGGCCGCCGGTGTTCAAAGCCAGCAACTTGCGGATCAGCGGAAACGCCACGCCGGGTTTGGCGGGCACGGTCAGGCGGTCGCGCTGCAACGCTTCATAAGCTTGCAGGTCGCCTTCCTCGTACACGCGGTTCTCTTCCTCGAAGTCGAACAGCGCGCGCGACGAGATTGCCACCACCAGTTTATCGACGAGCGAAAGAGCCATCTGCGCGTTTCAGTCCTAAGTAATCAAGCTAATCAAGCGAGAAACAGTCGATACACCGGATTCTGCGTCTCTTCCCAGTTCGGATAGCCGAGCGTGGCGAGAAACCTGTTGAACGCCTCGTTCTCGCTGTCCGGCACCTGGATGCCGACCAGAATCGAACTGTAGTCCGCGCCCTGGTTGCGATAGTGGAACAGGCTGATATTCCAGTTCGGCGCCATCGACGAAAGGAATTTCATCAGCGCGCCCGGACGCTCGGGAAACTCGAAGCGGAACAGACGTTCGTCGTGTGCCAAAGGCGAGCGTCCGCCGACCATGTAGCGGATGTGCTGCTTGGAGAGTTCGTCGAACGTCAGATCGACGGTGGCGAAGCCATGCGCTTCAAACGCGCCCGCGATCTGCGCCGACTCGCTGCGATTCCTGATCTGCACGCCCACGAAGATATGGGCGGAGTTCGCATCCGCAATGCGGTAGTTGAATTCGGTGACGCTGCGCGTGCCGACCAGTTCGCAGAAGCGGCGGAAACTGCCACGCTCTTCGGGGATCGTCACGGCGAACACCGCTTCGCGCGCTTCGCCGACTTCGGCGCGCTCGGCCACGAAGCGCATGCGGTCGAAGTTCATGTTCGCGCCCGACGTGATCGCGATCAGCGTCTGGTTCTCGATGCCTTCGCGCTCCGCATACTGCTTGGCGCC
>Ga0209759_1000512_pt1 | contig 41968 bp, 19 predicted proteins | sample AraplaCL_Col_mMS_FD_184261 | JGI IMG/M metagenome (GOLD analysis project Ga0209759, IMG submission 184261) | Arabidopsis root microbial communities from the University of North Carolina, USA - plate scrape CL_Col_mMS (SPAdes) (version 2) | ecosystem: Host-associated > Plants > Roots >...
CACCGCACCGCTGAGTCCGCAGGACTATGCAGTGAGCAATGCCGCCAACGCCGGCACTGGCCCCGCGGTCGGCCAATCGATTTATTTGTCTGGCATCGCCGGCCTGCCCGCTGGCTACTACACCTTGCTGCCGGCCGGCTACGCCACGTTGCCCGGCGCCTACCGCGTGGTGCAGAACACCAGCGCCATCGCGCAGAACATCGCGTTAGGCCAGAACGCAGTGTTGCCGGATGGCACGCTCAGTGTGACGGGCTATTTCGCCAATGCACTGGACGGCGCGCATCAATCCATCAACACCACTTTCCTGGTGCAGTCGGCACCGGTGTGGCAGCAGTATTCGCAGTATCGCTTTACCAATGCGGACAGCTATTTCACCGCGCAGGCCACCAATAACGGTGCAGTTGCGCCGTCGTTGCCCGCCGATGGCGGTCATTTGATCCTGAGCGCCACCCAGCAACTGCAACTGGGCGGTACGCTGGATAACGCGCCCGCCAGTAGCGGGCGCCCCGGCATGGTGGATATCGCCGCGCAACTGATTCAGGTGACCGGTGCGAACTCCACGCCGTTGCCTGGTTATCTGCAGATTTCCGCCGATCAGCTCACTGCGCTGGGTGCTGGCAGCCTGCTGCTGGGCGGCAGCCGCCAACTCACCAGCAACGGTTATCAGATCACCAGCACCGCCGACAGCGTAGTGCTATCCAACGATAACGCCGATCCGCTGCAAGGGCCGGAAATCCTGCTGGTTGCCGATGGCAATGCGGGCGCGCAAGGCATCACGTTGCAGCCAGGTAGCTATCTGGCAGCCATCGGCAGCAGCACGCCCAACAGCACGCCGCTGTTGTTCGGCAGCAATGCGGTGAGTGGCGGCAGTGCGGCAGTCAGCGGCAACGGCGCGCTGTTACGCGTTTCGCAGGATGGTGTGGCGCCGGTCACTCGCTACGACGTCTCCGGTACCACGCTGGGCAATCTCGCCATCGATGCGGGCGCCACGGTGCAAGGTGGTGCGTCGCTGAGCATGGACGCTACGGGCGCCACCAGCGTCGATCCGAATGCGGTGTTCACCGCGCAAAACATCCAGGCCACCGGCAACCTGATCAGCTTTGTGGGCAACGGTGCATCAACGGGTGCCACTGCCGGCGGCCTGGTGATTGGTCCCGATACTTTGAGCCTGTTCAACCAGGCAAGCCAGGTCACACTGAACAGCCGCGGCGCCATCGACTTCCTGGGCAATATCAGCATCGATCTGCCGCAGGCGCTGAATCTCAATGCCAACGCTTATGTCAGCGATGGCGGCATGGTCAGCATCAAGGCGGGCAAGTTGGGTTTAGGCAATGCAGTTGGTACGAGTAGCGCAAAGGCTGGTGCGGGTACAGGGCAGTTGATACTCACGGCGAACGAGCTGGATTTCACCGCAGGCAGCAGTGTCACTCAAGGTTTTGCCAGCGTCACCGCCAACGCCAGCCAGGGCATCACCGGCCAAGGCACCGGCGGCATGGATTTCGGTGCGGCCAACGTCAGCTTCAACACGCCGATCCTGCTGGCCACCAGTGGCGCGAACACCTCGCTCACCACCACGGGCGCCTTGGCCATCAACCACGCCACGGGCACCGCGTTGAGCGACGGCAACCTGGGTGGTGCGCTGACGCTCACCGGCGGCACGCTCAGTGTGGGCACGCAAGTGGATGCGCTGGCCGGCAACCTAAGGCTCACCGCTACCAGCGGCGACCTTACCCTGACCAGCGGCGCGAACGTTGATGTCGCCGGCGTCAACAGAACCTTCTTCGACGTTACCAGCTACGCGCCTGGCGGTACGCTTGCGCTGACTTCAAACCAGGGCTCAGTGACCGTAGACAGCGGCGCCGTGGTGAACTTCTCCGGTGCAGCGCAGGGCGGCACGGCGGGTAGCCTCAGCATCCGTGCGAACAATCTCGCGAGCTTGAATGGCAGCTTCCTGGGCGGCGCGTCCAATGGCTATCAGGGCGGTTATTTCACCGTAAGCAGCGGTGGCGCGCTGGATCTGGATCAACTGGCGCAACTGACCAGCAACGCGGGCACCACCGGCGGTATCGCCATCACCAGCGGCGCCGGCGACCTTCTGCTTTCCGCCGGACAAAGCCTGGTTGCGCAGGATGTATATCTCACCGCTAACGGCAGTACCGGCGTGGTGGATATCGAAGGCAAGGTCAATATCTCTGGAACCGCTGCCGGCGCCATCCAACTGTATGGCCGCAATGGCGTCACCGTCAACGGCAGTCTGTTGGCCGCCAGCAGTTTGCCTGGACAGTTCGGTGGCATCGTAGAGATCGGCACCTCCGGCATACCGGATGGTTCCCTCAACACAACCTATGGCTACGAAAACGTGCAGCCCGGCAACGCCGGCCGCATCATGTTCGGGCCGAATGCAGTGATCAATGTTTCTGGCGGTTCCAGCGACGTAGGCGGCCTGGTCAGTCTGCGTGCGCCGCTGCTGGCCAATGGCGATGTGCCCATCACCTTTGCCAACGCTGCCACGATCACCGGAGCGAGGAGCATCACCCTGGTGCCGTATGCGGTGTGGAGCACCACCGACATCCAAAACAAGGGGACTGCCAAATACTTCGACGGCCTGATCGATCCTGCTGGCTGGTATACCGCTGGTTCAAATGGCACACCACAATTGATGCCCGGCAGCTGGTATGACCAAGCGGGTACCGCGTTGCCAGCACCCACGACCGCTGCAATGCTGCAGAGTTATCTCGGTCAAGACTATTTCATACCGACGACGGTCAATGCCGCGCACCAGGATTTCTACGGTTATGCCGGCGGCATCATCGGAAATCCTGGCACCTTGATGGGCTATGTGGAGCAGCCGGGATACAGCTTCGGCAACCGCTACACGAGCATCGCCAATCTGCAGGTGCGGCCAGGCATCAGCCTCATCAATCCGGATGCCGGCACCAATGACGGCGATATCTCGGTGCTGACCAACTGGAACCTGGGCGCCGGAGTAACCGCGCCGGATGGCACGATCCAGTTGGCCTATCGTTATGGCGCCGATCCAGCCATCTCCGCGTCAGGCACCGCGCCTATGCTGAGTGTTCTGGCTCTGCACAATGTGAATGTGAAAGCCAGCGTCACCGATGGCTTCTATCAGCAGAACACGGGAGCAACGCTTGTGAGTCCCGTTAACCAGCCGTCGGGTGGGGCCACGGATCCACTGTATGTCACGGACAACGCGGACTACCAGAATACCGTCGCGTTTCTACAAAATGGCAATTCAATAGTAGGTATCGCCGCAGGAAGTGGTCAGTCCTTTTCATTTAATCTGTGGCTCGATGGGACAGCCTATTTCGGTTATGATGCGCCGTTGATTGGTGGTGTTGGAGCACCCGCAACAAACATAAGTGGCTTGTTGGGGAGTTCCGGGTTTTATTACCCGATAATGACGCCGCTGCAAGGTCAGCCTCATGAGTATTACGTAAACTACGAGTCGTACATCACTACGATTGGAGCAGGTCCATCGCTGCTGACATTATTTTCGTCAGGACAGCCTTCAGCCTGTCCAAGTTGGTCCGCGTGCTTCGATGCAGGGAATGCAATTGGTTTCCTTCCCTACAATTTGAATCAATCCGCACCGCAGATCAACGCTTCTCCAAATTACGCGGCATATGTGAGTGCCTATTTCAACTATTTGAATGATACTTCCACTTTCAATGCCGATACGGCCGGTTATAACGATCCTACCATCCCGCTTTCACAGATCCAGACGCCATCTCCGTTGTTGCCGCCTCTGCTGTCGGAGGTAAAAAATTACCAGCAATATTCGACGGATTACGCCACTTATATCGGTGCCCCTGCTACCGGCAATAACCCGGCCACGGGATTCAACTACTACTACAATTATGTCGCCAACAACCTCGGCAGCGCCTATGGGGCATTTTCCAGCGGCCTCGGCTCGCAGTTTTTCTGGGCGCCCTCCGCACCCGCAGGCGCAGTACCGACCATACCTTCGGCAGCAAACAATTCACCTTCCAATATGCCAAGCCTCGGCAATCCCGCATCGCTGGCTTCGGCCACCTTGCTAGGCGGATCGAGCAGCAGCTATCAATTGGTGGCTGGCGCCAACTTCGCCAGCGCCAACCCGCTTGCTGTCCTCACGAATGCCAATGCAGGCAATGTCAATCTCGACGGCCATTTCGTGGTGCAATACACGGCCAGCGGCGGCGATGGCAAGACGCTGGTCTTCCCCACCGTGGTGCGCACCGGTACCGGTGCCATCGACATCGTTGCGGCGGGTGATATCGACTGGAAGGACTCCACTGCACCAGCCACGGTCTATACCGCGGGCGAGCCGGCACCGGGTACCACGGCAGGTACTGGGGTGTCGGTGGTAACTGCGATGGGCAGTGCCAGCCCAACTCCTGATCTACTGGTCACCGATTCGGTCAATCCGGTCAACGCGGGCAATGTCCAGCTCAGCGCCGGCGGCAACATCAACAGCATCGAACAGGTCTACGACAGCACCGGTAGCATTACCGGTACATCGGGCGCATTGGTCAGCCAGTTTTGGTGGCCGTGGTTGCAGACTGGCAACGTCATCGACGCGAACGCTGGAGTCGTTACACGGAGCTCGATCAATTTCGCGAACTTCGATCAGGGCGTGATGAGCGCGGGTGGCAACGTCACGATTGCAGCGGGTGGCAACATCAGCGATCTCTCGGTTTCTCTGCCCACAACTTTCTACGCCAATGCCGCAGGCAACGCCGTGACCACCGTGGGTGGCGGTAATCTCGCGGTGCATGCGGGCGGCGACATCCTCAGCGGAAGCTATTTTGTCGCCAAGGGCACAGGCAGCTTGTCGGCCGGGGGCCAAATCGGTTCCGATTTTTCTTATGTATTGCCGGCCGGAAGCACCGCGCTAAACGGCAGTCTCCAGCTTGCTGGTCTTACTACGCCCGTTTCCACCTTGCTTGCGCTGCAGGATGCGCAATGGAGCGTGCAGGCGCGCGATGGCGTGGATATCGCAGATATTCTCAACCCATCCTATGCTACGCCCGTATTGCCGCTGCTTGCGGTCGACGCACAAAGCTACAGCACTCGCTCTGCGGTCAGCGCGAGCACGGCTTCGGGCGATGTGACGCTGGGTAGCTTGGCGTGGGAAACTCAGTTACTTGGTGTCAGCTACCAGAGTTATGACCTTGGGGTATTGCCTTCGACGCTCAATTTCAACGCGTTGAACGGCTCCATCAACATTCTCACCTCAGGGGGGCTGTATCCATCGGCCAACGGCAATCTCAATTTGCTCGCCGGCGATTCGATCCATTTCGCGCAGCAGAACTATGATCTCGATTTTGCCGCGGCTGACTCGCGTGCGGCTGGGTTTGGACTGATCGATGCGAACGCTTCGATACTGCCTTCACCTTTGCTGCCGCAAGGCTCCGATCCCGTCGACTACGCAGAAGGGCTATCCGATCAGCACTATCTGGACGACGGAAACGGCGGTGGCACTCTCAACGCGGTTTTGCACCAGGCCGGATTGCACAATGCCGACAGCACGCCGGTGCACATCTATGCGCTCAACGGCAGCATCGTCAACGGCACCCCTGCGCTCACCGGCAACTACGTGGACGCCATGGTGATTCAGCCTGACAAGCCGGCGTTGGTGGAGGCCGGGCAGGATATCGTCGATCTCTCGTTTGTCGGCCAACAAACGCATGCGTCGGATGTCACCCGCATCGTGGCGGGGCACGATATCTATGATACGCAATACGGTCTTTTTAGGGCTGATTCTATCACTGGCGTGCATTACCAGCTCGTACCTGTGATCGAGCAGGCAGGCGTCGGCACGTTGGATGTGGAGGCGGGGCGCAACATTGGTCCACTCACCAGCCAGGCCGATCTGCTCAACGCAAAGGCAGGTACCGTTGGTCAGCAGACCGGCATTGAAACCGTCGGCAACACGCTCAATCCCTATCTGCCGCACGACGGCGCCAGCGCCAATGTGTTGTTCGGCGTAGGGCCGGGCATCGGTGCTGGCAACTTCCTTGCGCAATACCTGAGCAACCCCAACGGCGTGGACGGTTTCGGCAGCCTGCTGCCGGATCTGGTCGCTTTCATGGAACAACAGGCGGACGGCCAGGTGGCCGATACCGGTTTTGCACAGGACCAGCTCCATGTGGTGCTGACACCGCAGCAAGCCCAGGCCGCCTTCCAACAATTGCCAAGCTACAAGCAGCAATTTTTCGCGGAGCAGGAATTGTTCAAGCTGCTGGCGCAGGTGGGCGCCGATTACAACAATGCCAGTAGCCCGTATTACAACAAATACGCGCGTGGCTACGCCGCGATCGAAAGCATGTTCCCTGCTTCGATGGGATACACCGACAACGGCAGTGGCGCTGGCGGCATCAATGGTCAGGCCAAGACGGTCGATACGGGCGACCTGGATATTCGCGGTTCCACCATCCAGACCCAGCAGGGCGGCAATGTCAGTATCCTTGGTCCCGGTGGCCAGGCCTTGATCGGCAGCGCCGAAGCGCCGCCGGTGATTACTGACAATCGAGGTCAGGTTGTCGCCGGTCCCAACAGCCAGGGTGTGCTCACCCTGGAACAGGGCAACGTGGATATCTTCACCGACCGCAGCCTGCTGCTGGCGCAAAGCCGCATCTTCACCGAGCAGGGCGGCAACATGGTGATCTGGAGTTCCAATGGCGACATCAATGCTGGTCAAGGCGCGAAGACGGTGGCGGAGATACCGCCTCCTACCTATCTGTGCGATTTGAATGCATTCTGCCTGCTCGATGCCAAAGGACAAGTCAGCGGGGCCGGCATTGCCACCTTGCAGACGATACCTGGCGCGCCAATCGGCAACGTCTATCTGGTTGCACCACGTGGCACGGTGGATGCGGGTGATGCAGGCATTCGTGTTTCCGGCAACCTGGTGGTGGCTGCTGCGCAAGTGTTGAATGCGGACAACATCCAGGTGCAGGGCCAGAAGATCGGTGTGCCGGTCGCGCAAACGGTAAACGTCGGCGCGCTCACTAACGCGGCGGCCGCGGCAGGCGCGGTAAGCAAGGTGGCGCAGGACATGGCCAAGCAGCAACAAAACGATGCGCTCGGCAAGCAACCGTCGATCATCTCGGTGCAAGTTCTCGGTTTCGGTGATGGCAGCACTGGCATCATGGGCAGTGGTAGCAGCTACGACGCGAATAGCCCCGTGCAAATACTTGGCGCCGGTTCGCTCAGCGTTGCGCGCAAGAAATTGTTGACTGACGCCGAACGTAGGCAACTCAGCGAATAACGACATACCACTAACCAGCGTAGAACTGGAAAAACAAGAAACGGCCGGCGGGGCAGGCGCTGGCCCTGAGGCTCTCAAAACATGAATCGAACATCCTCCTTGCGGAATCCGTCCCAGGGACGGGGCGGATTTTTTTCTACGAAACGCAAGACAAAGGACTGAGGCGAATCACAGTGAATCAGGGTGCGCTCGTCGAAACACTGATCCAGCTTTCCAATTTACGTCAATACGCCATGGCTGAATCCATGTTGAGAACCTGTACGCGACAGCAGCTGCAGGCATTGCTCGACGTGGCAGAACGCGCCTTCAGCAAACGGCTCACTTATTCGTTGGAGAAACAGTTCAAGCGCATCGGCGATTCAGCGGATAAAGTGAAAGGCGTGCTGCTTGCCGAACTGATGAAAATTTTAAACACGTGGTGCATGGAAGGTCACCGTAGCGCGATCCGGTGCGTGCTGATGGAGCTGACATTAGACGAGATCGACGCACTGGCGCGGATGTCGGAACTAGACCGGGAGGTGTACTCCATGTTGCACGAATACGGACTTCCGTTCGAACCATCATTGTGCCGATGATCGTGCCCATGAGTTGTTCAAAGCGCGATTCTGTATCAGAGGACCTGCATTCTTCCACGCTGCTATTGTCCAGCGCAGAAAGAGTGGACGTCTAAGCAGGAGGAAATTTGCGCCTGATGTACGCCGAATCTTCTTGTTTCTTGCCAATACAAAATAAAAGAAACAGACGCGCAGCACCTCGATCTTCATTTCCATCGGGTCTGGGGTAGGGCGCAGCCGCATTTCGCTTGAAAATGACTGTAAATAGCGAGCCGTATTCGTTGTAGGAAGAATGTGATATCCACATTAATAGGCTTGCAGCCTTCCCCGTCAGACTATAGAAACCCGAATGCCTATAATTCGTGAAAATGCCATGCAAAAATGGGGGTATTTCACGAAATGCGTATCGCATCACATGTGGCCATATATGCTTACAAAAATATGACATTAAATATTATTTCAATACGTCAATATTGTAATTTTTCCGGCACATTCAACGACACCAATGCTTAATTTCAACGTCATTGCGCAGGCGTAAAAAGTCTTGGCCTCCATTCCGGAGGTCTACGCGCTATGGGGATAAACCATGAGTTATGGAATTAATAGTCTCAGCACCCGCACCAAGCTGATCGCTGGCGCTCTCGCCTTGGTGATGGCTGGCATGTCCCATGCCTCCGGCACGATCGTGGGTGGCGGCGCCACGCTGCCGTCGCTCGGCTATGTCGGCACAGGTGCCGCCAACCCGAACACACCGCAAGTGTTCGGCTCCAGCGTCGATGCGCATTCGCTGTTCGGTGCAGCGCTGGGCACAGGCGTTTCCTACTGTTTGACCGGCAGCGGCGCGGGCAAGAACATCCTTGCCGGCATCGCCAACAACAGCGTGCAGAATGCCTGCCCGACCGACAGCACGGGTACTTTGCACGGCTTCGGTGCCCCCGCCGTCAGCCGCACGGACCTGACCCAGCCGAACTTCGCTGGTGCGGATGCGCCACTTAGCAGCACAGATTTCAGCAACTACATCGGCGCCCATGGCAACAACAACCCTGTCGAGTTCCCGGCAGTGGCGGGTGCGGTAGCGATCGCCTTCAACTTGAAGGACAACACGGGCGCTACGGTGACCGGTTCGGAAGTGAACTTCACCGACACGCAGCTCTGCAAGATATTCTCCGGCCAAGTCACGGTCTGGAACGATCCCCAGCTGACCGGGCAGGCTACGGGAAGCACCAACGCATACAGCCTGCCAGCAGGCCATTCGATTCCGGCCAACCCGATCAACGTGCAGTACCGCTCGGACGGCAGTGGCACCACCTTCAGTTTCAGCAACCACCTGGCGGCTGCCTGCAACACCACCACCAACCCGATTGAAACCAGCCAGAACTTCTTCTCTACTTCTGCTTCGCCGTACGTCGTCCAAAACTTCTTTGGTGGCAGCAGCCACCCCGCGCTGCCGTCAAACTGGACCGGTTCCAGCGGTAACCCGGCCGTAGCCAGAGCGATCAACGCTACGTCCAACAGCATCGGTTATGTGGAAGCGGCCAACGCCCTGCACACCGTCGACTCCAACGGCAATCCCATAACGTTGCAGTTCGCCGATGTGGGCGGGAAGAGCCCGACCGCTGACTTTGGCAGTGCGCTGACCCTGGTGGCCCTGTCCGTCCAGGCCAATGCGGCGATTGGCAGTACCAACAACACGAATGGCACGCCTACGGTTGTGGCGCTGTCGAATCCGAACAAGGCGCTCACGACCGGCAGCAATGCTTGCATCGTGTTGGTGAAGCCGGCCGACTATGCGGTGCCGGGCAGCACCCCGGGCTTTATCAATCCGACCGGCAACTATCCGATCGTCGCCGTTTCCTATCTGTTGGGTAACACGGTTGGCAATGGCACGGACCAAGCCAATACGCAGACTCTGGCGACCGCTCCGTACAACTCGACCATCCGAAGCAGCGTGACTACCATCGGCGGCACGACGGGCCTGCAGTTCATCAACCCGAATACCGCGTTCAATACCAGCACCAACCCCAGCCAGGTCAGCAACTGCTACGGGCTGTAATCGTTCACTGTTTTACCTGCAGGAAGCAGAGGAAGAGGGGATGCATGCGCATCTCCTCTTTTTTTCGCATCAACAACTCGACGGCGCGTAGCGCGAAATCTTGGCTTCCTGTTGGATATGGAACGCCAGGTCCGAATGGCCGAAGGCACATAGTCCCTCGCACAATCGGACACCTGATTGAAAAAAAGAACGGCCATCTCACGAAAAATGGCCGTCCACTTTTGCTTCTGCGGTGAGCGTTGTTGCTTAGCTCGTTATTTCAGGGGCGGCAGCGGCTGGGTTGCTACCGCCACGGGCGTGCTGCCCACGTTAATAACGGCGATCACTTTTCCATTGAGCGGATCGATCATGGAAACCGTATCGTCGGCCGAATTGACCGCGACGCCACAAAAGAGCGGGTCGATCGCGACTGCGAGGGGATTTACACCCACTTTCGTCGTATAGAACACAGATCCGCTATCGAGGTTGATCTCGGAAACGGTGTTATCGGCAAAATTGGTCACAAACCCGAACCTAAGTTCGCCAATCGGGCTGATCGCCGTGGCCGTGGGTACATTCCCGGCTGCCATCGTTTGGACTACGGTGTTGGTGCCCGTGTCGATCACGGAGACGTTGTTGGAGCCCGCATTGGTCACCAGTACATGATGCTTGAACGGATCGACCGCTACGCCGAACGGACTGGTTCCCACCCGCACTGTGGCAACGACCGTATTGGTGGCCGTGCTAATGGCGGAGACCGTGTTGTCACCTGTGTTGCTCACATACACGCTGGCGCCATCTGGGGTAATGGCGACGCTGTTGGGGCTGGCACCCACGGGTACCGTGGCAATCACGGCATTCGTGGCCGTGCTGATCACGGAAATCGCATTGCCATTGGCGTTGACCACATAGACATTCGCGCCGTTGGGGGTCACAACTACCCCCTGCGGACTGCTTCCCACAGCTACCGTAGCGATCACGGCGTTAGTAGCCGTGCTGATCACGGAGACGCTGTCGGAACCCGCATTGGCCACGTACACCTTCGTGCCATCAGGGCTTTCCGCGATCCCGTCAGGGCTGGCCCCTACCGTCACAGTGGTGGTCACGCTGTTGTGCAACGTGTCGATCACGGAGACCGTCCCGTCGCCTTCGTTGGCTACGTAAGCATTGAGATTCAGAGTGAATGTGTTGGCGGTGCTCGCGCGGGCCGCAGCGGGGAGCAGCGCCAGCGCCATCAGCAAAGGAAGCGAACGGCGGGCGAGATTAGTGAAGCTCTTGAATTGTTTCGTCGACATGGAACACCTCTCGTGAAGAAGATCATGGGCGCAGTGCTGCACCCGACATGACGCCATCTCATTGCGTCGGTATTCGAACTGTTGAGGATGCATGGCGGTGCCACGGAGCGGACGCCTGAACGCCCGCCGCCATCCTGCCGTGCATTCCCAGGCCGCGATGGAAGTGCGGAATATTCCATCAGCCACACCGGCACGACTTGTCCACTTGTAATGCTGTGATCGCTTTAAAGTCCGGTGCTCGCGCGCTTCATGCTGTCGCTGCCCGGTACCACCCAAGCATGCGCCTGGGCTATGAAGCGTATGTGACCCGAAAAAACCGCGATCAGCGCGGTTTGCCACATTTCTGTCATGGGCGCTGGTGGCGTTCGAAGAACCGACACAATGGCCGACGCCAAGTCTTCGTAGCCATGTCATCGCAAGCATCTACAACGACCCCGATCGGTCTTCGCGTCACCAGATCAGGGTCTTGCTTAGTCAATGGCGTGACGTGCTTCTGCAGGAAGCAGAAAGGGAGGAGATGCGGCTCCTCCCTGCTTTTTTGTAGGTCGGGGCGTAAACCCCGACATCGCCATGCATGGGCTGCGTAAATTGGGTTTGCAGCCCAACCTACGCGTTGGGCATTACTTGGCAATCAGCAACAACAAGGATTGCCCACATTGCCCGTAAGTGGCACCTGCACCCCCGATAAGTGTTTCGTTCCCAGGCGTCACAAACGTATTCGGACCATCGTTCCAATCGCAGGTATCCGTCACGCGATACCAGTTAGTACCAGTAGGCGGTGCCGGGAGCGTGAAGGTCACGCTGCCGGACCAGCCGTTGTAGGCGATGTACATGGAGTTGCTGTCGCCGAACGATGAGCCGTTGACCGTGTACGCAATCGCGTAGTTGCTGGTGTTGTTCCAGTAGCTGCTGTCGGCCACTGCGCCGCTGGGTTCGTACCACACCACCTGGCTGGAGGTGTACCAGCTCACCGGGCGCAGGGCCGGGTGTGCCTTGCGGAAGGCGATCAGGCGTTGCGCGAAGGTGTAGAAGTTGGATTGGTCGGCGGTCCAGCTGTAGTTGAGCCAGTTGGCCGGGGAGTCGAGGTTGTAGGCGTTGTTGTTGCATTGCAGGCTGCGCAGGTATTCGTCGCCGCCTTGCATCATCGGCGTGCCGGCCGACAGCATCACGAAGGCGAGGCCCGTGCGGGCGGCGCGGCGCTGGTCGACCGCGGTACCGGTGCCGGCGGACATGCCTTGGTCCCAACTGTAATTGTTGGAGATGCCGCCGTCGGACGGGCCATACGGCCATGCCTGATTGTTGTTGGCGCCGTTGCAGGAATACACGTCCTTCAGCGTCATGCCGTCATGGATGTCGATGAAGTTGGTGGAATTCCACGGTGCGCGGCCGCTGGCCTGGAACAGGTTGGACGAGCCGGAGAAATCATTTGCATCCTGCGTGATGTAGATGGTCATGTTGCCGAGTTCGTTCTGCGCCTGGCGCACGCTGTCGCGGAACAGGCCGTTCCATTCGGACCAGCCTTTCGGAAATCCGCCGAGCTGGTATTCGTTGCTGCCGCTGGCTGCCCAGGGTTCGGCGTAGAGGTCCAGTCCGCTGCCGCCTGTTGCGGGCCGCACGGTGAACTCTTTGAGGATGCGGTTGACGGCAACGTTCGGATCCGCCGCGTCGAAATAGAAGCCGCCGTTGGGGCAGTTCGGCGCGCCGGATTCCGCCGCGCCATTGAGGCAGGCGTTGCCGAGGATCGGGCCTTCGTCGAAGCGGAAACCATCCACGCCCATGGTGTTGCTCCAATAGGCGAGCGAATCGACGATCAGGTTCTGCGCGACGGTGTTGTAGGTGTTGTAATTGGCGCCGATGCCGGTGTTGTCGTAGAAGTATTGATTGCCTGACGTGAGCTCGTAATACGTGGTGTTGTCCAGCCCGCGCCAGGAATATTCGGTGGCCGTGGTGGGGTCGGTGCTGCTCCAGCTGCCGCCTTCGGCGGTGTGGTTGTAGACCACGTCCATGTACACCTTGATGCCGGCGTTGTGGAAGGCCTGCACCATCGCCTGGAATTCCGCGGTGGGGCCGCCCGCTGATTTGTTGTACGCGTAGCGGCGGTCGGGTGCGAAGAAGTCTTCGGTCATGTAGCCCCAGTAGTTCTGGTTGGCATCCGAATTGGGCACCACGTCGTTGGCGTCGTTCTGCGTTTCCTGCAGCGGCAGGAATTCCACCGCGGTGACACCCAGGCTGGCAAGGTAGCTTGCCTTCAATCCCGCGCCGTAATAGGTGCCCTGGTATTGCGAAGGAATGCTGGAATCCTGCTTGGTGAAGCCGCGCACGTTCACTTCGTAGATCACATCGTCTTTCTGCGCGCGGGTGGGCTTGGTGCCGGTGCTCTGCGTGCTGGATGCAAGCACGATGCCCTTGGGTGCATATGTGCCGCTGTCGATCAGGCGATACGCCTTGCCGAAGGCGGAGTCCACCGTGCCGCCGGTGGCGAAGATGTCGGGGTTCTGGTTGCTCGTATTGAGCGGGTCCTGGCTGATTTCCCTCGCGTACGGATCAAGCAGCAGCTTGTTGGGGTTGAAGCGGTTGCCGCTGCTGTCGACGTCCGAGACGAAACCGGCGGAGGAGCCTTTGGTCCAGCTGGCGTTGTAGGGCCAGTTGGGGCCCCACGCGCGGTAGCCGTAATACACGGCGCCCGTGATGCCTGCGTTCTGGATGGATGACACCGGCACCACCACTTGCCACACGCCGCCACCTTCGTTGGTGAGGGCGTATGTCGCCGATTCCTGCACGCCGTAGCCGGCGCTGTACAAGTACAGCACGATGCGCGTGGCTTGCGAAGAATAGACGCGGAACGTGATCTGCGTTTGCTGCGCGTTATAACTTGCGCCAAGGCTCATGCTGTTGATCGATGCATGCACGGGCATGGCGGGAATCGCCGCGAGGCTGGCGCAGGCCAGCAACACGGCAAGCATCTTCGGACACTTCATACGGGGTGCCTCCTGGTTGAACAGGTTTTCTTGCGTATTCCCTGAAGTGCACGCAGGTATCGACCTGCGTGGCCGCAGCTCGCCGTACGCCGAATCGATCTCCCCATCGATTGCGTAGAGGGCTGACGCGTTGCTTGGCTATGCGGAAAGCTGGTGCGCTGGATGGTAGGAAGCATCGCGGTGCAACAACCAGGGTGTGCATACGTATTCATTGCGAATAGTTGTGGTGGTTTCACGCGGTGCATACGTGAGCGGGATGCCATGGGTTGGCTGGGCGAATGCAGCAGTCCATTCGTGCTCGTCAGAACTTGCTCCCTCCCCTGCGAAGTAGGGGAGGGCTGGGGTGGGGTTGTTCGAGCTTGCGCATGATTTGAATCCCTCGCGAGGTTGCTTCACCCCACCCGGACCCTCCCCTACTACACGTAGAGGAGGGAGCAGATCGCGCGAACCACACGCAACCGAGTAAGTATCCGGTAAGTCGCACGACCCGAGAGTGCAGCCTCCCGCCCTCGATCCGGATCTCCCGATGCGATTCCCGCGCAACCGCACGCACTACCTTGTCTTGCTCGGCGCTCTGCCCTGGCTGTCGATCGTGCACGCACAAAGCACGGCGGAAGGGACGCCGCCCGATACCGAGCAGACCCTCCCCGGCGCCACGGGGTTCGATGGCCAGGACGGCGGTTCCCACTGGGGATTGGGTGGCGGCATCGGCGCGCGGGGTTTGCCGTACAAAGGGTACGGCACGCGCGTTGAGCCCGCGCCGTATGCGTTTTACGACAGCCGCTGGATCAGCTTTGTCGGCACTACCTTCGACCTCAAGGCATGGCAGGGCGACGGTTTTACGTTTTCCTTGCGTACCAGGTTTTCGCTGTTCGACGGCTATAGCCATTCCGACGCTGCCATCTTTCATGGCATGGCCGACCGCAATGGTGCGCTGTGGTACGGGCCGCACGTAGGCTGGCACTATGGGTCATTCAGCGTTTCGAGCGAGTATCTGTTCAGCAGCCGCGGACAGAAGGCCGAGCTGTCGTTCGAGCGTGGTTTTGATATGGGGCGCTGGCGCATCGCACCGCACATCGGTTTTCAGTATATGAATCGCAAATACGTGGATTACTATTACGGCGTGCGGCCAAGCGAAGCCACGCTTACGCGCCCGGTCTACGATGGCAAGTCGACGGTCAACGCGACCGCTGGCGTCAGTGCGACATGGCGCCTGGATGCGCGCCAGTCCATTCGCGGCGATGTAGGCATCACGAAGTTCGGCTCGGGCATTACCGATAGTCCGCTGGTTGGCAAGAAAACGGCGCCCAGTGTCATGCTTGGGTATGTCTACCGATTCAAGTGACATGACGGCATGCACCGCGTAGCGCTAGTGGAAGACCATGAACGCCTTGCCGGCATGATCAAGGCGGCGCTTTCGCGCAGCGGCATCGAAACGGACATCTTCGCCGATGCCGCCGCTGCGCTGTATGCGCTGGGACGATACGAATTTGCGCTGCTGATACTGGATCGCGGTTTGCCGGACGGCGATGGCATCCGATTGCTGCGCCGGTTGCGCACGGGCGGCGAAACCTTGCCGTGCCTGATGTTGACGGCAAGGGACGCGATCCATGATCGCGTCGAAGGGCTCGAAAGCGGGGCCGACGACTATTTGACCAAGCCGTTCTCCATGGAAGAACTGGTGGCGCGCGTGCGTTCCCTGATGCGCCGCCCCGCGGCCTTGACGCCGCTTACGCCGGATTTCGCCGGGCTCACCATCGATCCGGAACACGCCTGCATGCGCTGCAAGGAGGGTTGGGTGTCGTTGTCGCCCACGGAGCTGCAGATCATGCTGCGCATGGTGTCGGCGGCTGGAAAAGTCGTGCGCCACGCGCAACTGGAGCACGCCGCCTGGGGGTTGCATGACGAAGTTACGCCCAACGCGCTCGACGTGGCGCTGCATCGCTTGCGCAAGAAACTGTTCGCCATCGACGCCGGCGTCAGGATCGTGAATGTGCGCGGCCTCGGCTATCAATTGCAGAAGACACCGGTGGAATCCAGATGAGCCAGACTGCCCACGCCATCACGATGTCGCACGATGCCCAACGGATCAGCGCGAACGAAACGGCGCCGCCGGCTCGCCGCGCCTTGTTCGACAGCCTTTCCTCGCGGCTGCTGGCCACCTGCCTGCTGGCCTTGGCGCTGAGCCTTGCCGTGGTGCTCACGGGCATCGGGTATGTCTTCGCGCATTATCCCGCCGAGGTGTTCGCGAGCGAGGATATCGAGCACGCCGCGCAGCGCCTGGCCAAGGCCGTGCAATTCGACCCGGAAGGGCGGCCCGCGGCGCTGCCGCTAGCGCCGGAGCTGGAAAAATTCCGCTCGGCGTTTGCGCAGGATACGGGTTACCAGGTCGTCGACGAATTCGGCAACGCCCTGCTGTCGTCGATGCCGATGGTCGTTTCCGTACCGCATGAGGGCGACTGGATGGCCACGCCGCGCTCCCGCTTCGAAAGCGGCGGCCGGGTCTTCTATGTGGAAACCGTGCCGATTCCCGGTGCAGGCCGGCCTTACTTTCTGCAGGTGGTCACCAGCGAGGCGTTCGACACGGCGCTGATCCGGATCAAGCACGGCACGATGCCCAAAGTCATCGGCATCAGTTTCCTGGTTGCCGCGCTGGTCTTCGGCGCCACCATGCTGGTGACGTTGCGGCGGTTGGTGAAGCCGATCCGCACGGCATCGCAGGCGGCGGCAGGCATCACCCCGCAAAACCTCACCACGCGGCTGTCGTTGCAAAACATCCCCAGCGAGATGCGCCCGCTGGTCGCTTCGTTCAACGATGCCTTGGCCAGGCTGGAAGAAGGCTACCTGGCGCAACAGACCTTCCTGGCCGCCGCAGCACACGAATTGCAGACGCCATTGACCCTGATCCGCGGCGAGGTCGAAATGCAGCCGCCATCGCCCGCCACGCATCAGATCCTGCACGACGTCGACAGGATGTCGCGGCAGGTGCGCCAGCTGCTGCACCTGATGGAAGTGAGCGTGCTGCAAAGCTACGAGTTTTCGCAGATCGATCTGGAGCATGTGGTGCGCGACGTCGCCGCTCATCTGGCACGCAGTGCCGCGGCGCGCGGCGTGATCATCGAAACCAGCCTGCGCGCGCCCGGCAAGCAGATCCGGGCGGACGAAGGCGGCTTGTTCATCCTGCTGAAGAACCTGCTGGAGAACGCGCTGGCGTTTGCGCCACGTGGCTCTACCGTCGTGGTCATGGGCGACGCATCCTCGATCTCGGTGAGCGACGAAGGGCCTGGCATCGATGAAGCGCATCTGCCGTTCATCTTCAGCCGGTTCTGGCGCGCGCCGGGCAACAAGGCCGAAGGCTGCGGGCTGGGCCTGGCCATCTGCAAGGAGATCGTGCTGGCGCACGGATGGCAGCTGGCGGTGGAGCGCACCCAGCCTGGCACGCTCTTCACCGTGCGTTTTTTGCAGGCGTGACGACAAAAAACCGCCGCGATGTTTCCATCGCGGCGGTTTCAATTCCAGGCTGATCAGCGGCGGCTTACCACGGCGCCGCCACCAGCGAAATCGGCTCCCAGAACAGCGGTGCTTTCGAGCCGCCATGCATATCGGCGACCGCCACCGCTTGCTGCTGACGCGGCGCCCAACCGGAACCGGAGGAACGCAGCACGGCCATCGCTACCGTCAGGTTTTCGCGTAGCGCAGGGACGGCGGTGTGCGCAAAATCTTTCAGCGCGGGATTGGTGGAGGTGACTTTCATCGCCTCGTAAGCGGAGATGGCGCGGCAATGGTTGCGCACGGCGGCGCTGGCGAAGGTCTTGTCGAACGCATCGCCATCGAGTGCCTGCATGCGGTTGATGGCCGGGTTGTCGCCGGCCGCTTGCGTGGCATGGGCGCCGGCGCCCGGCAGCAGTTGCGTCATGCGCGCCTCCAGCGAGGTGCGTTCCTGGATGATGGTGTTGGCCAGTTCGATCACGCGCGGGTTGGCGGATTTGGCCAGCGCCATTTTCGCCATCGCGATCTGGGTGGCGTTGTCGGTCATGGCGCGGTTGAGAAAGGCCTGTTCGTCGGCATTCAGCGGCTGGGTATCGGCGGCCTGCGCGAGTCCCGCTCCCAGCGTCAGCCACAACAGCACGAAGGAAACGGGAACGAACCGGGAAAAATCTGCAACGCGCATGACGTACCGCCTCTATGGTCGAGCTGTGCCCCTTACGGTTCCCAATGTGGACTGCGGTTAGTTCAAAAGGTGTTTAGAATTTGTCAGACGAATAGGTGATCGCACTAACGAGCGCGGTTTTCTTCAGCAAGTTGCCTTAAGCGTGTACCGCACGGCGATGGCGCATTAACAACTGCCAGGCGAGAAACTCCATCGCGATCACCAGCAGGCAGCTCATCGGCGGCCACCACACGTAGCAAATGCGCAGCACGGCGATGCTTGCCGCCAGCACCAGCGTCATGCTGATCAGCAGCAGCGGCCAGTTGCGCCCGATGCCGGGCAATCCGTACAGCAACAAGGGAACCGTCAGCAGGGCGGCGGCCAAGGCGAACTGGCGCAGAAAATCGAGCGGCGTGACCAGCATGCCGCGTTCCAGCGATTCCAGTACGTTCGCCTGGTATTCCACGCCCGGCATGGCCGAGTCGGGGGTTTGCAGGAAGTCGCCCAGGCCTTCGGCGGTGGCGCCGATCAGCACCCAGCGGTCCTTGAGCAGGTTGGCCGGCACCCGGTTGTTGAGCACGTCGACGTACGACCAGTATCCGAAGGTGCCGCGGGGCCCGGCGTAGCGCAGCAGCACGTAGTCGTCGCGCATCCATACATAAGGCGAACTGTCGTTGCGCAGGGGATCGTGCAGGCCGGGCAGCTCGCCGCGGGGCGCCGCATGGCTCACTTGCAGCAGCGCCAACGCCAGCGAAGGCCAGTAGGGGCTGCCCAGTCCGGCTTTCAGGTACGCGCCGCGCACCCGTTCGTCATTGTCTTTGGCGGCATCCACATGGCCCAGCGCGGCCACGCTCTGCGCAATGCTGCTGGCCGGCAAGGCTTCCTGCAGCTGGCCGCCCAGCGAGACGGCTTCGGCGAACACCGGCAGCACCACTTTGCCGCTGCGGCGGATGGCGGCGGCAACCTGTTCGTCGTTGTTCGGATCGCTGGACGGCGTGGACATGGTCACGTCCATGCCGATGCCGCGCACGCCGTCGGCGGTGAGGCGATCGATCAGCGGCGCGTACACCGAGCGTGGCCACGGAAAGCGGCCGATCTCGTCCAGGCTTTTCGGATCGATCGCCACGATCACCACGCGGTCGTCCGGCGTGTAGCGCCAGTAGCGTGCGTTGAGATCGTAAAGCGCATTGTCCAGCGGTACGGTGACACCGCTGACGATCAGCAGCATCAGCAGGCCGGCGCCGGCCATCCAGAGCATGCCGCGCACGAGCCAGCTGAAGGCGGTGGTGTTGTTAGATGCGGGCATTCAGGTGCTTTGGGGATATGCCTTCAGACAGAGTTGGAGTGTCCAGCTAAGAAGGGTGAGTTCGCGGCGATCGGACTTCCTCCTCTACTTTGCACCTGATTAGCGTCGAGCCCCAGTTCGCCGGATTCGCTCCCTCCCCTACGTGTAGTAGGGGAGGGTCTTCAGGGTGGGGTGAAGCAATCTGGCGACGAGTTCAAATCATGCGGCAAGCTCGCACAACCCCACCCCAGCCCTCCCCTGCATGGCAGGGGAGGGAGCGTTTGTCGCGATGATGCAGATGCCCCCTTCGCTTGAGCGCTCTTACAGCAACAACCACAACACCACCCCGCCGCCCGCGGCGATCGCGCCGATCCGGCACGCCAGGCAACCGCCCAGCCGAATCTTCTGCACCGCGCCCCACGGCCCGGCATAACCATCGGTATCGATCGTCTGCACGCGCACGTACCAGGTGCCCGAACCGGGCTTCTTGGCCTGCAGCAGCGGTTGGTCGACCGTCTGGTCGATCTGCGGATGCGCAAAGTCGGGATGGCGGTCGAGCTGGATGTGATAGCGCTGCCCCGGCGTGCCGGCCGGCCAGCCGAGGCTTACGGCGTTCTTCGTCGAGGTGGGCTTGCCCACTTCCGGCGCCGGCGGCTGTGGCACCAGGTCGAACGGCATGGCGTCGGTGAAGGGGCCGGTCTTGCCCTGCTTGTCGCGGGTGGCGATGCGCCAGTAATAGCGTCCGTACGGCAGCGCATTGGGCGCGCGCGCGTTGTCGCCGGTCAGCTGCGTTTCCCTGGCCAGCGGTTGCGCGAAGGACGCATCGTTGGCCAGCTCCCATACGTACGACGCGGCTTCCAGGCTTTCCGACCAGTGGAAGCGGGGGCGGGTGTCGCGCACCTTGCTGCCGGGCAGTGGATCGATCACCAGCGGCGGCTGCGGATGCGCATTGAGGTGCAGCGTGCACACCGCGTCTTCGCCTTCCAGCTGTTGCGCGTCGATGCCGCGCACGCGCACGGCGTAATCGCCGTCCGGCACGTCGGGCAGGCTGAGCTGGGCCGAGTGGGTGACGTGATCGAGCAGCAGCGCCTCGAACTGGTCGTTCGCCGCCAGTTGCACGCGATAGCGCGCGGCGCCATCGAGCGGCGTCCAGGCCAGTGCGAACGGCAGCTTGCGGATGGCCTGCGCGGGGCATTGCAGCGCCGGCGCCGGCAGCAGCGGTTGCGCTTGCGTGGGCTTGGCGCCATCGCTCACTGCCACGCCGTGTTCCTTCGGCACCAGCACGTGCGCGTGATCGCCACCCACGTCCACGCGGCCGGTCAGCACCTCGGTGCGCGACTGGCCCTGCTCGGCCGTCACGCGGAAGTGCGTGCCGCGCACGCTGGAAATCGTCCCGGGCGTTTCCACGCTGAAATGCGCGCCCACGCCGGTCATCGGCGTCACCGCATTGGTGACGCGGCCGTGCTGCAGGCGCAGGCGCGTATCGACCATGCCGGTGCGGCCGTAGGTGCTCATCTGGTCGAGGTCCAGCGCGCTGTTTTCTTCCATCAGCAAACGCGAGCCGTCGGCAAACTGCAGGGTAAGGCTGGCGTTGGCGTCGGTGCTCAGGTGCGCGCCGTAGCCGAGCGTCATGCCGGGCGCCACGTTTTCCGGCTGCGCTGCGCCGGGCAGTTGCACGTGCGCACTGCCCATCACCGCTATCACGGTAGCGGTGGCGGGTTGCACGCGCAGCCAGGCGATCGGCACGCGCAGCGTCATGCCCGGCGGCAAGTGATACGGATCGGCCACCTTGTTGTACGCCTGCAAGGTCTGCCAGCGCACGTCGGGTTTGAGATAACGGCTGGCAAGATCCCAGATGTTGTCCTGCGGCCGGACGCGATAGGTCCAGTCGGCAGCGCAAAGCATGGGTGTGATCGAGACAAGCAGAAGCAGCGCGGCCAAGCGCGCCAACACGCTGTTACGGGAAGGATGCATCGTTCCCCCTGAGAACCATCAAGACGCCCCCTGTTCGTCATGGGCCGGCAACCGCGTGCAAGCCTGGTCCTAGGCTTGCCGTTGTGCCGAATGGTGGGGGAATTGTGAGGGATGTGGGGGCGGGGTGCCAGTTCTTCGGAGTACGGGCTGCATGCGGAAGTGATACTTGCGATTACTTGCACGGCTGGATCGTCATCGCAGCTTGTTGTGGATGCGCGCGCGGTTCTACGTGGCGATGTTGGGGTTCAGCGTTGCCTCACCGCCAACCGGCTTTGTTCACGGGCGGGGAAGGGCGAGGTCATCGGCGGCATGGGTTGCCGTCGCCAGTCCCGACAGGGCCGCTCGCAGGCTTTCGAGATAAGCCGGCAACTGCTGCAACGCGCGGCCGGATACATCGCCGTCGAGCGCCGCCATCAGCGCGCGTCCTTGCGCAATCACCGGCCCGTTCGTAAAAAGCTGCAGCGCTCCCAGCATTCGATGCAGGCTGCGTTGCGCCAGCGCGCTGTCGCCGGTGGCGATGGCCTGTTCCAGTTTGGCCAGGTCCGCGCCGCTGGTGCGCAGCATCGCCTGCAGCATTTCCGCGCGCAGGTCTTCCATGCCCGGTTCGTTGAAGACGTCGTCGAACGAGGCGGCTTCCGTGGCCGGCGCCGCCGCCGTGGCGCGCGGCGCCCACCTGCGCAGCTTTTCCTCCAGCGGGCGCAGTTGCACGGGCTTGCTCAGGTAATCGTCCATGCCTGCTTCGTGGCAGCGCTCGATTTCGCCGTCGAGCGCGTTGGCGGTCATTGCGATCACCGGCAGGCGCGGGCGCTGGCTGGATGCTTCGTGCTGGCGCCACGCCGCGGCCAGCTCGTAGCCGTTCATCAGCGGCATCTGGCAGTCGGTGAGCAGCATGGCGTAGTCGTGCCGGCGCAAGGCGTCCAGCGCGGCGTGGCCGTCGCCCACCACGTCGCAATCCCAGCCCAGCAGGCCGAGCTGGCGGCGGATCAGCGACTGGCTGATCGGGTGGTCTTCCGCCACCAGGATGCGTCCAGCCGTCGTCGGCGCATCCGCCACCGGCGTGACGGGCGCCGCCATTTCGCGCGAAGACGGCGGCTTCAGCGTCTGCGTGCAAACGCGCACCACCGACTGCCATTTCAGCGGATTGGTGTTGAGCCACAGGCGTTCGTCGCGCGGCCCGCTGCTGCCGTTCGCATGGGCGTCGACCAGGATCGCCTGCGCGGCGATCAGCGCGGCGCTCTGCTGGTCGTGGTGGTCGATGAAGAGCAGGTTGGCCGCAGCGCCGCGGCGCATCGGTTGCGTGGGCGGGATCTGCTCCACCGTCAGGCCCAGCGCGGTGAGGTGGGCGGCCAGCGCATGGGCGGTGTCGGCCGCGGCGAGCCGCACGATCGCGTGCCGGCCCGCCAGTTCGGCCGGGCGCTCCACTTCGCGCTGCGCCACCGGCAGGCGCAGCTCCAGCGTCACCTTGGTGCCTTCGCCCAGCCGGCTGCTGAGTTCGATGCTGCCGCCCATCAGTTGCAGCAGGTGCCGGCAGATCGCCAGGCCCAGTCCGGTGCCGCCGTAGCGGCGCGTGGTCCACGATTCGGCTTGCGAGAACGGCGTGAACAGGTTGGCCTGCTTGTCCGCGGCGATGCCGATGCCGGTATCGGTGACGCTGATGCGCACGCGCTGCATGTGGCCATCGTCGCCCACCACGCGCAGGGCCACGGCAACGCTGCCGCGCTCGGTGAACTTCACCGCGTTGTTCAGCAGGTTCATCAGCACCTGCCGGATGCGCACGCTGTCGCCCAGCAGCTTGCCGGCCAGCGTGGCGTCCGTGCCCACCTCGATGGCCAGGCCTTTCTTGTGCGCGGCGCCGGTCATCATGCCGGCCACGTTGTCGACCAGCGTGCGCAGGTCGAACGGTGCATCGTCCAGGCGCACGTTGCCGGCTTCCAGCTTGGAGAAATCCAGCACGTCGTTGAGCACCTGCAGCAGCACGCCGGCGGAATCTTCCACGGCGTGCACCAGCTCATGCTGTTCGTCGTTCAGGGGCGTGCGGCCGAGCAGTTCGAGCATGCCGATCACGCCGTTCATCGGCGTGCGGATCTCGTGGCTCATGGTGGCCAGGAAGTCGGCCTTGGCCTTGGACGCGCGCTCGGCGGCGTCGCGCGCGGCCAGCAAGGTCTGGTTGTGCGCGTTGATGCTGGTGGTGTCGATGAAGTAGCCGATCCATTCCACCGGGCGGCCGGGCAAGCGGCGCGTGCCCATCACCAGGTGAATCCAGCGCAGGCCTTCGGCGCCGTAGGCGCGGAAATCCAGCGTGACGGTGCCGCGATGGCGCATCGCGCGCTGCAGCAGGCGGCGCATGGCCGGCGCATCTTCCGGGTGGATGCTGTCGTGGAACGGCCAGTCTCGCAGGATGTCGTCCTGTTCCAGCAGGTCGGTCTGCTCCAGCCCGAACAGCGCATGCAGGTTGCCGGCGAGAAAGGCCAGCCGCTGCCGATGGTCGTCGCCGCGGCGCACGGCGAACACCACCACCGGAATGCGCTGGGTGATGTCGCGCAGGCTTTGTTCGGTGGCGCGCGCGCGCTGTTCGATCAGGCGGTACTCCTCCACCATCGCGGCCTGCCGCTTGAGCGTGCGTTCCGCCTCGGCCAGTTTTTCCCGCTGCAGGAACAGCATGCGCAGCACCGCCAGCGCGAGCAGGGCGGTAAGGCTGAGCAGGGCGGCGAGCACCACCACCGCCATGCCGACCGGGCCGGTATCGAACCAGCCGGTGGCCGCGTCGCTGAGGAATAGGGCTAGGGTCACGGCGGCGTGCTGAAAAAGATGGAGTCCCTGGAATAGCCGGCGTCGTGTGACGGCTTGCCGCATGATGCCATGCCGGACGGGAAAGAGACTGTAGAATCCTAGCCAGAACGGCTGGACACGCCGTCGTTGTGGGAATCAGAGCATCCCTGGCTATGCCCCCGAATGGTGAGATAACCCGGATCGTCGTTGCCGACGACCATCCCGTCGTGACGCTTGGCATCCGTGCGCTGCTGAATGAGCGCAGCGGCATGCGCGTGGTCGGCGAGGCGAGCAATGGCCGCGAGCTGCTGGCCTTGCTGGCGAGCGAGCCGTGCGACCTGCTGATCACCGATTTCTCCATGCCCTACGAGGAAGGCTCCGGCGACGGCCTGCCCCTGCTCAAGCGCCTGCGCCGCGAGCATCCGAACCTGCCGATCATCGTGCTCACCATGGTCCACAACGCCGCCCTTACGCGCGGCATGCTCGCGGCCGAGGTGAATGGGCTGGTGGCCAAGGTCGCGATGATGAAAGAGCTGCAGCTGGCGATCGGCGCCGTGATGAACGGGCGCACCTATATATGCGAGTCCATGCGCGAGCACGTGCTCGACTGGTCCCCCGCGGAAGGCGCCGAGCACGCCGCCGACCCGGCCGTGCTGTCCCAGCGCGAGGCCGAGGTGGTGCGGCTCTACGCCCGGGGCTTGTCGGTCACGCAGATCGCCGAGCAATTGCACCGCAGCGTGAAGACCGTCAGCCAGCAGAAGAACGACGCCATGCGCAAGCTGGGCATCACCAGCAATACGCAGTTGTTCGAATACGCGCGTACGTATGGCTTGCTTTAGGGCCTGAACCACGCTGGAACTTCTCCCTCCCCTACTTCGCAGGGGAGGGAACCGTTTGTCGCGACGATCCAGATACCCGTTGCGCTTGAGTGCAATTTATGGAAGTGCCCTTTAGCGTCTGATCCACGCGGGAGCTGCTTTCGATGCAACGCCATGCCGTAGCGTGGCCCGATGCATCACCAATTGATCCGCACCCCCGCCTTGCCGCTGTAGCCATCGCCATGGTTCTGCACGCCGATGTCGTATCCGATGTTGGCATAGACGAAGACATTCCTTGCCAGTTGCGAGGTGAAGCCTCCGCGCAGCCCGATCCAGGATCCTTTCAGGTCGGACTGGAAGCCCACCGGCGTGGTCGGCGTGGAGAACGACACGCTTGGGTTGGCCATGAATTCGCGCCACAGGTCGAGGCGCAGCCAGGTGTTCACCAACTTGGGATGCGAGGCGTCGTCATTCAGCGTCCAGCTTCTCTTCACTTCGCCGCCGACGCGGCCGGCCAACGAATCGGCGTTGCCGAAATACACGTTCGATGCCGCATCGGATGCATCGTTGAACGACGCTTCCTGGTAGACGAGTTGCGCTTGCGGCACGAACACCCAACCATTGCCGAGGCGCACCGGATAGCCGCCTTCGATCGAGCCGGCGAAGCCGCGGCCGTCGGTTTTCAATGGCGCCATGCGGGTGGAGCTTGCCTTGACGTCGTACCAGGTGCCTTGCGCCACGCCGTCCAGGTACCAGCCGGATGGGCCGAAGTGTGTCCAGTAGCCGCCGAGCGTGTAGCCGCGCAACTGATCGCGTCCGGCGGTGGTGCCGTCGAAGTGCTTTACGTCGCCGGCGATCTGGCCGATGGCCACATAGACGCCGGCGAAGTCGCGACTGCCGTCGTCATGGTCGGCGCGGTGCAGGTCGAAACCGCCTTGCAACGCGAACATGTCGTCGTTGTAGCTCGGCCCCTGGTTGCCGTAGATGCCCAGCGCGCTACCCCCACGCGAAGCATGCTGCGCAATGACGCGTGCCCAGCTGCCGTCGTTCTTGGCGCTGCCAGCCTGCAACGGTTCGTCTTCGCCGACACGCTCGTGCAGGCTGTCCATCAGGCCCTGTCCGTAGGAGAGCGCCATCGACGGGATGGCTGTGTACAGCGACACTTCCTGGCGATAGAGCGGGACGGTTTTCGGAGGAAGGATCGTGACCACGCCGGTGCCGGAAGGTGTCGTTGTATCGCTGCCGCCAGAAGACGACGGCGAAGGAGCGGGCGTTGCCGCGGGCGCCGGGGTCGGCGCGGATGCGGGCGTTGGGGTTGAGGCAGGCGTTGGAGTAGGAGTAGGCGTTGGAGTAGGAGATGGCGTCGGCGTCGGCGTCGGCGCGCAAGCAGCCGCACCTGGCACCTGCGAACAATCGAGCTGCGAACGCAGATACCAGTTGTTCGCGCTGGAACCATCGGTGCCGCCGCGATAGAGCGAATACTCGTAAGGCCCCGCCGCCACCGCGCTGGCCAAGGCGAAGGCGCCGGCCGCGGTGGTGCCGCCGTTGATCGCTTCCACCACTTCGATGCCGTTGGCGGTGGTGGATGCGCCGGGGCCGCCCACGTTGGTGATGCGAAGACTGGACGTGCCGGTGGCCGTGCCGCCGTCGATCACCAGACGATCGGACGGCGAACCGTCGCCGCCCAGATACGTGTTGAGCACAATCGCGCTGCCGGCGGCGCCGACGTAGCTGTTGGTGATGAGCTTGTTGCCGACCCCGGAGCCGCCCACTGTACCACGCCGTTGTTGACCAGCGTGCCGTTGATGGTGAAGTTGCCCTGGGTACTGGCGCCCATGGCGCTTTGCGCGGTGGCCATCACCATCATGTTGTTGGTGCTGCTGCCCAGCGTGTTGAGCGCATCGGCCACTGCAATCGTGCCGTTGTTGGTCACCGTTCCGCTCACGCTGCCGTAGCCGCCCAGCGTCGCGCCGGAAGCGACCTGCGTGTCGCCGCCGCCGCTCAGCGCCGCGCTGGTGTGGCTGCCATCGCCCACCACCAGCGTTCCCGCAGTGACGATAGTGCCGCCGGTATAGGTGTTGTTGGCGGTAAGAATGGTGGCGCCGCTGCCGATCTGATTGACGGCGCCATTGCCCGATACCGTGCCTGCGAAGGTATAGGCGTCCGAACGATCGAACGCGAGCGTGCCATTATTGGCGACATCGCCGACGATGGAGCCGCTGGTGCCGCCATTGCCAAGCTGCAGCGTGCCGGCCGAAATCGTGGTGCCGCCGGTATAGGTGTTGTCGGCGTTGAGAATGGTGGCGCCGCTGCCGATCTGATTGACGGCGCCATTGCCCGATACCGTGCCTGCGAAGGTATAGGCGTCCGAACGATCGAACGCGAGCGTGCCGTTATTGGCGACATCGCCGACGATGGAGCCGCTGGTGCCGCCGTTGCCAAGCTGCAGCGTGCCGGCCGAAATCGTGGTGCCGCCGGTATAGGTGTTGTCGGCGTTGAGAATGGTGGCGCCGCTGCCGATCTGATTGACCGCGCCGCTGCCTGATACGTTGCCCGCAAAGGCGTAGGCATCCGAACGATCGAACGCGAGCGTGCCATCATTGGCGACATCGCCGACGATGGAGCCGCTGGTGCCGCCGTTGCCGAGCTGCACAGTGCCCCCGGCAATCGTGGTGCCGCCTTGATACGTGCTGTCGCCCGCAAGCATCAACGTACCGCTGCCGGCCTTGGTCAACGCGCCAGCACCGCTGATGCCCTGCGTGACGGTGGTATCGAAGCCTTGCGTGTCGATCGTGCCGCCGGCCGCGTTGATCGTGACGGCGCGCGTGCTCGCCAGATCGAAGGCCTGCGCAAGCTGCAAGGTGGCGCCATTGAAGGTCACGCCGCCGCTGGCGTCGCCGAGCGCGCTGTCGGCTCCCACGGCCAGCGTGCCGTTGTTGAGGAAGGTGCCACCCGTGTAGGTGTTGGCGCCGGTCAGTGCGACCGTGCCCGAGCCGTTCTGCTGCACGTTGCCGCTACCGGAAATCACGCTGTCGAACGTGGCCGCGTCGCTGCGGTTGAACGCCACCGTGCCGTTGTCGGTGATGTTGTTGCTGATGTCGCCGGAGGTGCCGCCGTTGCCGAGCTGCAGCGTGCCGCCGTTGTCGACGGTGACCGAACCCAGGAAATTCGGGTTGTTGCCAGTAAGCACCAGGGTGCCAGCCTGTACATCTACCGCGATCTGCGTGTTGGCACTGGCGCCGACATTGGCGATGTCGCCGGTCAGCGTCCAGATCCCGCTATCGGTCTTGGTAAGGACGCTGAAGTTGTTGATGGCGCCGGTGAGCGAATCCGATCCCGTACCGGCCAGCACCATGGTGTTGGTGCCGGTGCCGCCGTTGATCGAGCCGGTAATGGTCGAGCCGGTGTAAAGCGTCATCGTGTCGTCGCCGCCGGCGAAGCTGATGTTGCCCTTCACCACGGCGCCGGTGTGGTTGATGAAGCTGACCGCGCCATTGCCGGAGTTGCCGATCACGCTGAAATTGCCGCCGTTGCGGCCGGTCTCGATGGTGCCGTAGTTGTCGACGGTGTTGAAGGTGCCGGCCTGGGTGACCAGATCCTGAAACCAGATGGCCGCCGAGCCTTTCGAGTAGATGTAACCGTAGTTGGCGATGGTGTTGCCGTAGCCTTCCACGTTCACGGCTTCGGAGGAGGTGGAAGTAGCGGTCTGCGTCACCTGCGCGTTGGCGGCAACGGTCAGGGTACCGTTGTTGTGGAATTCGATCGTGTCGAAACCCGATTTGTACAAGCCCACATTGGCGCTGTTGTTGGTGGGGCTGTTTGTGACGCTCGCACCGCTTTGCAGGTTGATCGTTGCGTTGTCCCCCAGTGATATCGCGTTCTGGGTAGCGCCGGCATTGATCTGCGCGCCGTTTTCTACCGTCACCGAATAGCCGGAAGCTGTACTGGCGCCCGTACCGATCGTGCTGGCGCTGGGGTTGGGCGATGCGCTGGTGCACGTAGTGGAGGTGCTGGACGTGGTTGTGCACTCGGCAGAGGCCGTCTCGACGAAAGGCGCCGTGCCAACGAGGATGACGGTGGATGCCAGGAGCTTGGTGGTGAGGTTTTTCATTGAGCGTTTCCGAAATATCTGCTGCCGGTTCCCCTCTGTTTGCTGCGCGGTCGCATGGGCACGCATTGCCGTTTTGGTAGCGGCAGCATCAGAGACATGAAGGAACAGCGCGGGGTATTCGGTGCCACCCACGGTGGCGCCTCTGTTCCTGGGGCGCGAAGAATGAAGACCGACTGGGCAGGGCCGTATCGGACGATTCCTAAAAGAGGGCGTCGACAGGATGGCGTTCAGCCGTGCGTACGACGGTCTGTCTTGTTGGTATCAACAAGCTGTCAGAAGCGCCGTGCCTCAACCATGGGTTGCCCGTTATTGGCCTGTAAGGACATGTAATGCGGGTGGCTTTGCGTACCCGACCTAACAGGCGATGGGCATGGCAATGACAGAGGGTTCGGCAGCCACGTTGCAAACGGTCGACGCCACTGGGCTCGGCTTTCGCCGGGGGTGATAGAGAGGAGTTACTGAGACTCGACGCTAATCAGGTTCTTCGCAGGGGAGGGAGGTATCCCCAAAGCGCATAGGCACGAATGAAAACCCGCATCCAAACCCTGCCATGCCGGCGGCAGCATTTTAGGAATCGTCCGATACAGCCACCCCACCCCCGCCGCGCATCCTTTGCGCCTGTAAAGCAACGCCATCCACATGGCGTTCAAGATTTCCCGCACGCTCATGGATGGGTGTGTGTCGGCGAGTTAACGCTGGCGGCAGGCATGCATTACCCCCTGTGAGTACTGCCTGCCGGGATTTCCTGTTCCACAGGAACGGTGTGAGGTATCGGCCATGTTCAAGGATATGCAAGGGGCAGCGCTCGACCGGCTGCACGCAGTGATCCATTCGCACCCGCAGTGGCAGTGGGAGATCGACCAAAGCCACCGCTTCACCAAGGTGGCCGAAGGTCTGCTCGAACTGCTCGGCCGCGAACGCGAGGACGTACTCGGCGCGCCGGTTAACGCCTTCATGGCGCCGACCGAGGCGATCCGCGTGCGGCGCTTCTTTGGCTCACGCCCGAAGGCCTTTTCCTGCGCCATCAGCCGCCACCTGCACGCGGACGGCAGCACGGTGGCGCTCGAATCCGATGCGCTGGCGCTGGAGGACGAACACGGTGATTTTTCCGGCTATCGCGGCATCGCGCATGGCGTGATGGACCTTACGCACGCCGAAAACGTGTACCGCATGATGGCCATCTATGACACCGCGCCCAGCGCGCTGTGCCTGATCGGCCGCGACGGCCGCTACTTGGCTGCCAACGCCGCCTATGCCGCAATCCATGGCATGCCGGCCGCTACGCTGGTCGGGCGCAAGGTGGCCGAGCTGCTGCCCGGCGCCGGCCCGCACATACGCCGCAGCCTCAAGTTGCTGGAGGCGGGGCAGGATGTGCCGGCGCAGGAAATCGAGCATCAGGACAAGCATTACCAGGTGCTGGCCAATCCCGTGCGCAACCTGATGGGCCAGGTGATCGGCATCACCGCCGCGCTCAACGACATCACCGACCGCAAGCAGGCCGAGCAGAAGCTGGCCGACATCAATCGCCAGCTGGAGTACTACGCCAACAACGACCACCTCACCGGCCTGCCCAATCGCCGGCGCGTGGACGAAGTACTGGCCGACGAAGTGCGGCGCGCGATGCGCAGCGAGCATCCGCTGTCGGTGCTGATGATCGACGTGGATTACTTCAAGAAATACAACGACCACTACGGCCACCTGCGCGGCGACGATTGCCTGCGCATCGTGGCGGCGGAATTGCGCAAGGCGCTGCATCGCTACGGCGACGTGGTGGGCCGCTACGGCGGCGAGGAATTCATCGCCATCCTGCCCGGCACCGACGCGATCGGCGCGCTGAAAGTGGCCGGTACGCTGCTGCATGCGATCGCCGCGCTGGACATGCCGCACGCGCAAAGCCGCTACGGCAAGCTCACCTTGAGCATCGGCGCGGCCAACCTGGCGCACGTGCCGCATGACCACGGCGTGGACGACATCAGCGACAGCCTGCTGCAGGCGGCCGACCGCGCGCTGTATACCGCCAAGCTCTCCGGTCGCAATACCGTGTACGGCATGTCGACCGCTGAGCTAGGGATAGGGATGCCCTGATTCGCTTGGTGCCACGCATGGGTTTCATCCCTGCGAGCTGATGGGGGAATGACGAGCTGCACAGGATCGGCGATGGCATCCAGGCTAGGCTGATCCAATCCGGCCACGCTTCGCCGGTATCGGAAACCCTTCGCTCATGCCTGCCTGCTGCAACACCTTTGCCCAAGCACCGCTCGGCCGCCAGCACCACGGCGCCAACCAGCGGCTGGCGCGGCATTGCCATGACAGTGCGTTTGCCACCGTCGTGCTGGAAGGCGGTTATCTGGAGGCGGGCGACGAAGGGCGGCGCACGGTCGGCCCGGGCGACGTGCTGGTGCACCATGCCTACGAATCGCATCTGGATTGCTTCTCCAGGCGCGGGGCGCAGGTACTGATCTTGCCGATTGCCTCCGATTTCGCGGTGCCGCTGTTTGGCCGCGTCTGCGATCCCGATGCCCTGGTTCGCCTGGCGCACCACTCGCCGCGCGATGCCTGGTTCGCGCTGGCCGCCGACATGCAGGTCTGCGAACAGCGGCACCTGGATTGGCCCGACCTGCTCGCGGAAGGCTTGCGCAACGATCCGGGACTTTCGCTGCAGCACTGGGCGGACGCGCATGGACTGCGGCCGGAGACGGTGAGCCGCGGCTTCCAGTTGGCCTATGGCAGCTCACCCAAGGCGTTCCGTGCCGCGGTACGCGCCCGCGCGGCATTCACACGCATACGCGAATCGCGGCAGCCGCTGGCGGATATTGCGGCCACGCTCGGTTATGCGGACCAGGCGCATATGACCCGGTCGGTGAAGGCATTGACCGGACACATGCCGCGCACCTTGCGCGTGCTGTAGGTTGGCGGTGAGCGCAAGCGAATCCCAACATCGCCATCCACATCACGCCGTTGGGGTTCGGTTCGCAACCAGCCTACGCAACCCGCATCAACTGGATTCAAGACAGCCCCCAGGACGCACCCTAAGCTGACTCCAACCGGAAAGCGCATTGCGCCGATCCGCTACACATCCTGCTTATGGAGTCTGCATGCGCCGTCTCGTTCTCGCTCTTGCCGTTGTGGCTGCGTTCGCCCCTCTCCACGCTGCCGACTCCGCTGCAGACATCCTCGCCGCCAATCGCATGGCCAGCGGCGGCGACGCCTGGAACAACAAGGCCACCCTGCAAAGCGATTATGCGTACGTTGGCCAAGGTCTCACCGGCAGCGCCTCATCGCTGCAGGATCTGCGCAGCGGCGCGTTCGTCGACAGCTACCAGACCGGCCCCGTCAGCGGCGCCAACGGTTATGACGGCGAACAGGCCTGGGTGCGCGAGCCATCCGGCACGGTCGCCTGGCAAGGCGGCGGCGACACCCTGCAATTGGCCGTCAACGAGTCATACCGCGATCGAAACCTGTGGTGGCGCGCCGACCGAGGTGGCGCGCGCATCTCGGTGCCGCAGACCAGGCACGTCGGCGAGCGCGATTACGACGTGCTCACCGTGACGCCGCCTGGCGGCAAGCCGTTCGAAGCCTGGTTCGACGCACATACGCATCTGCTTGCGCGCACGGTGGAGCAGCAAGTCACGCTGACCGTCACCACCGACTACCGGGACTATGCCCCTGTCGATGGCGTACAGCTCGCGCGCCAATGGGTGGTGGACGATGGCAGCGGCGCCACCCATCAGCAGCGTTATACGTTGCGCTTGGCCCGCTTCCTGCCGCCGCGCGATGCCGCCGCCTATGCCAAGCCGAAGGTCGAGCTGCACGATTATTCGCTGGCTGGCGGCGCGCACGAAACCACGGTGCCGTTCCAGCTGATCAACAACCACATCTACGCGCCGGTGTCGATCAACGGCAGCAAGCCGCTGAACTTCATCTTCGATACCGGCGGCCATGACATTCTTACGCCGGCCACCGCCCAGTTGCTCGGCATCAAGGCCATCGGCAGCCAGACCGCCACCGGCGCCGGCAACAAGACCGCGCAAAGCGGATTGGCCCGAGTGGAGACGATACGCGTCGGCGCCGCCACGCTCAGCCGGCAACCGGTCGCCGTGCTGCAGTTCTCCACCGCCTCCGAAGGCGTCGACGAACAAGGCATGATCGGCTATGAGTTCTTCGCCCGCTTCGTCACGCGCATCGACTATGGCAGGCACCTGCTTACCTTCATCGACAAGCGCTACTTCGATCCGAAAGATGCCGGCACGCCGGTACGCTTCCGCTTCTTTGGCCAATTCCCCGAGGTGCTTGGCTCCTACGACGGCATGGCAGGGCGATTCGGCATCGATACCGGCGCACGCAACACGCTGTCGCTGACGCGGCCGTTCGCTGCCCAAAACCAGCTGCGCGAACGCGAGCCGCATGGCATCGAGGCACTGACGGGCTGGGGTGTCGGCGGCCCATCGCACGGTTACGTTTTCCGCGGCAAGGAGCTGGTGCTGGATGGCGTAAAGATCGCCTCCCCCTTGACCGAATTCAGCATCGACAAAGGCGGCGCCGGCGGCGCGGACGCGTTTCCGAACAACGTGGGCGGCGGGCTGCTGAAGCGCTTCGTGGTAACGCTCGACTACGCGCACCAGCTGATCTATCTGAAGCCGATCGAGGGCAAGGTTGCCGACCTGGACACCTTCGACCGCTCCGGCATGTGGATCAACCAGTCCGCGCAGGGATTCCAGATCGTCAATATCAGCAAGGGCTCGCCGGCAGATGCCGCAGGATTGCGCGCGAATGACGTCATCACCGCCGTCGACGGCACGCCCGTGCAGCAGTTGCGGCTGTACGAGCTGCGCGAGCGCTTGCGCAATGATCCGCCCGGTACCATCGTGACCTTTGCCATCCGTCGCGCAGGTGTTGCCAGGACGGTGAAGCTGACCTTGCGGAATTTGATATGAATCGCTACGGACGAAGCGCCATGCCATGTGCGTACGTTCCCTCCTCAGCAAAGCACCTGACCAGCGTCGAGCTCCAGTTTGCCGGATCCGCTCCCTACCCCTACGTGCAGTACCTGATTAGCGCTATGTGTCAGTTACGCGACATATAGCCCCCTCCCCTGCGAAGTAGGGGAGGGCGGGGGTGGGGTTGTTCGAGCTTGCAGCACGATTTGAACGTGTCGCGAGCTTGCTTCACCCCACCCCAACCCTCCCCTACTAGACGTAGGGGAGGGGGCAGATCACCGCAAGTAAGCAACAAGCCCATTAGTTGGCGCCATTGAATCGGGCCAGCCCACGATACCTACCGCCAACTAACGCTCATCGCCTCACGGACAGCCTGCCGCGGCACCGTAACAATCGCCGTCGCGTCCGCATCATCCCAACGCCACGCCGCCGTCGCCCTGCCATTCACGCGCACCGATTGCGGCTTGCCGATCGCATGGATCCGCACTTCATACGCGCGCTGCGATGGCTGGCCATCGTACGTCCCCTTCACGGGTGCCACGGTCAGCTCATGGGATCCATCCGGTTCGCTGGCATAGCGCATCGGCGTGAGGGCATAACGGCCTTTTGCATAATCGAGCGTCACGCCATCATCCTCGTACAGGTCGAAACGCCCGTTGCCTGAGCCGTACACGTTGACGATCAGCGTATCCAGCGGCTTGGCGTCCGAATAATCGCCGGGTTCCTGCTCGGGCACGATTGCGCCGTTACGTACGAACACCGGTATCTGGTCGACAGCGTAGTGCGCGGTAAACGATTTGCCGCCGTCGTAATGCTTGCCGCTGAAGAAATCGATCCATTCGCCGGGCGGCAGGTAGACCGTGCGGTTGCCGCTGGCATCGAGCACAGGCGCCACCAGCATGTCGTCGCCGAAGAAATATTCCTTGGAGTGCCGATAGGCTTCATCCAGCTGCGGGTATGGCAGATACAGGGGGCGCAGCAACGGCAGCGATAGCGTGTGCGCCTGCCATGTATACGTGTAGATGTAGGGAATCAGCTGCGTGCGCAGGCTGAAGAACTTGCGCATCAGCGCGATGCCCTTGTCGCCATAGACCCACGGCATGCGCACGTTGCCTTCGTGCGGATTGGCGTGCGCGCTGTGCATGCGCAGAATCGGGCTGAATGCGCCGAACTCGATCCAGCGCGCATAAAGGTCGAAATCGATCTTCGCGCCGTGGAAGCCGCCGATGTCGTGGCTGATGTACGGCACCAGCACGTTGCCGCCGCGCGCGGTAAAAGCCACTTCGTAGGCCAGCACCGGCCATTCGGAATACGTGTCGCCAGTGAAGAAGCCGGGATAACGTTCGCTGCCCCAGTCGCCGTAGCGGCCCAGGATAAAAGCGCGCTGGCCGGTGAGTTGCTGCGTAAAATCGTAAAACACCTTATTGGTCCACAACTGCGGATTGAGCCCTGGCATATCGGTGGCGCCACCGCCGCCGTCCACCCACCATGAATTCACGCCCGCCTGCATCAGCGGCCCATGCAGGTCGCGCATGAACACCTCCGCCTGCTGCGGGTTGGAAAGATCGAAGGCGATGCGCGGCGGCGGCGTGACGTCCTTGAGCGCAACCGGCCCGCGAAAGATGCCGCCGCCCTGTTCGCCGGGGACGACGCGCAAGGCGATCGCGTTGGCTCGTCCAGGTTGGACGTACGGCCTGATGTCCGCATACGTAAGGCGTCGGGGCCACTGCACATGGCTGTGCGCCACCTCCTTGCCGTTGACGAAAAGGCGATACGTCTGTCCCACTTCGCCCAGATACAAGTACAAGGTAGCCGGCAGCCTGGCCGGTAACGACACCGAGGTGCGATACCAGCCGATGCCCTGGTAATCCGCATAACCCTGTTTGTTCCACGCTTGGTCGGTGCGGATCGGCTTCCACGCGTGGTCGTCGTAGTCGGCGGCAAACCAATGCTGGCGCAAGCCTTGGTCGTGCGGATCGGGCGCGAATGTCCAGCCATGCGAAACGTCCAAATCGAACGAGGGCGTCGGTGGCAACGGCCGGTGCAAATCCTTCAGTACCTCGGGCGTGTGGCTGTCGCGATAGGAAAGAATGTTTTCCTTGGTGCCTGCATAACCGGGATGATCGTTGAGGCTGAGCTTGATGCCGCGCGCGTGCAGCCATTGCAAAAACTGTGAGGGCTGCGAAATCAGCGGGCTCCAGTCGTAGCCGCCCTGCCAGCCATAGTTGTGCCAGGCAAAGTCCAGTACCAGCGTGTCGAACGGAATGTGGTTCTCGCGCAGGCGCGACAGTTCCTCTTCCAGATACTGCTGGTTGTAATGCTGAAATTCCGGCGTATGCGCATCGGCGGTGTCCGGGAAATACTCGAAGTTGAAATCGGTGACCCAGTTGCCCAACGCATAGCGCGGAATCATCGGAATGCCACCGCACAGCTGGGCATAAGCCTGCAACACGCGCTGGTAGTCGTGGTTGTACGTAAACAGATACCAGTCCTGCCCGTAAGGCGTGGGGCGGGGCGTGAGCCACGCCGTTTTTTCGTCCCACAACGGCGTCTGGCTGTCGTCGATGAAGGCGTAGCCGCTGCGACTGAGCAAGCCCGGCTTGGCCGGCTGCAACGGAATGTCGATGCCGGGAATGATGTCGTTGACCGGGCTTTGCGTATCGTCCTTGGTGAGGTTGCTGGCGCTGACGTGATCGAGCGAATAGGTGAGGCCGCCGAGGTTCTGCGTATCCACCTGGCCGGGATGCCAGGTATGCGGTGCGCCGTTCGGATTGGCCCAGGTCACCTGCAGGTTATCCGCGGTGAACGCGCCGCTGTTCAGCCGATAGCGCAAGCGCATGCTGCCGGTGCGCACCAGCAGCCAACCGTTCTCCCTGGACGATTGCACGTTCACCGCCGGCCAATCGCGCCTTTGCACCACCGCGGTCGGCGCATCCGCAAACTGACCATTGGCCGCATATTCCATGCGCACCAACGAGGGCGTGAGAAATTCGAAACGCGCGTGGCCGGCCACGATCGCGGTGGTGGTGTTCGGCGTCCGTGCATGGGAAACGAGCGGGGCCGACACCAGGCCGGCCAGCGCGATGAGAAGCATGCGGCGGAACACGTTCATGCGGGATCTCAGCGGGGGAAGACCTCGCATTTATACTCGCCTTGGCGTGGCGCCTGGCAGTTTGCGCAGCGGTAAAAAAGAACGGAGGCCACGCATGGCCTCCGTCCCATTGCGTGCTTACCAGCGGCGGTTTATTGCCCGTATTGCGACATGAAGCCCGCACCGACCGGGCTGCCCCAGCCCGTCACCAGGTCATAGCCGGTCACCGCCGAGTAGCTGCCCGACTTGCCGCTGGTGATGTCATGGAACGTCGCCGCGTAGATGCTGCTGCTGTTGATGTTGTTGTTGTAGATGGTGGGCAGGAAGAAGCCCAGGTTCGACTTGCCATGGCTGGCCAATGACTGGTCGACCAGGGCGGCGTAGCCCGCCCACATCGGCGCCGCAAAGCTGGTGCCGCCGTACTGGTTGTACGTGCAGCTGCCGTTGCCGCACGCCATGAAGGTGAAGTTGGCATTGGCCGAAACGTCGGGCCCGTTGCGGTATGTAGTGGAGCCCTTGTTGCTGGCATTGATCGCGGGCGTCTGCCACGAAGGAATGGCGATCTTGTCGGGCGAAATGCCGCCCCCGCTGTCCACCCAAGCCGTTTCGGATGCCCATGGACCTGCGGCGCCGCTGGTGGTCAGGTCGGTTCCGCCGACACCGATGACATACGCGGCATCGGCCGGCCACGCTTCATTGCGCCTGGACCACGTCGAACTGTCGCCGGATGCGGCGAAGAAGCTCTGCCCCTGCGCGGCCATCTTCTGCCAATAGGGATTGAGCGTGGACGGATCGGCCGGCGTCCAGCCCCATGAGCAACCGATCGTGGCGGGCGGCGCATAGCCGTTCGTGGTCACGGTCATGGCGCTGATGATGGCCGTATCGGTGGAACCGACATACATCAGCACATTGCTCAAGCCCGGCGCCATGCCTTGCGCTTGCGTCACGTCCAGCGTTTGCTCGATGTCGGAGCAGCTGCCGGTGCAACCGGTCGAGGTGCCATCGGTGGAGATCAGGCGCAGGTTGTTGGGGTTGGTCTGGCCGGCCGTCGAATAGTAGAGCGCCACGTCCGACGTATTGATGCCGTAATACTCCAGCAGGCCTACGCTCTCGCCGGTGCCGGTCAAGGTACCGCCGTGGTAATAGGCCGCGCGCATATCGCTACCCAGGAACGAGGCGCTGGGGCCCGAACCGGTGGTGGCATGGCTCACGACCGCTTCCGGGCTGATGCCATGGGCGGCCGCATAGTCGCTCTTCTTGACGAACAGAGGATGCGGCAGCGAGTAATTGTCCAGGCCCGAAACGTGCCACAAGGGAATCGCCAGCGACGTGGTGGGCTCGCGATCCGGGCTGTAGAAAACGCGGTTGTCGGTGGGATGCCGATACGTATGCATCTTCACGTTGAAGGCCGATTCGACCGCCGACACCGGGCCGATCACCTGGATGTCCATGCGATCGCGGCTACCGCCGGCGATGACGAGCCCGTGTTGCTTGAGGTACTGCACGACGGTGTCGTAGTCGTTTTGCGTCGGGCCGAAGCGCGCAGTGAATTCCGCCGGCGTCAGGTAGTTGTGATAGTTCAGGCTCATCGGGTTGCTGACTTGCGCCAGGAAATTGTCCAGGCTCGCCTGATCGCGCACCGGCAGCACCACATCCAGGCTCATGAGCTTGCTGGCAGGCAGGGCGCTCATCATCTGCGCCGTATTGCTGCTTACGGCATTGCGCACGTGGTGCGTATACACCTGGCCGGCATTCGCTGCCGCGCTCGCGCCGAATGCCATGGCAATGGCCAGCGCCAGTGAGCAGGTCTTGCGTGACGAAAAAAGTCCTTTGGTTGTGCGTGTTCCAATCGAATCTTGTCTGGTCATGAATCTACTCCTCAAAGTTAAGTAGTCAGTGACAGCAAAAGAAAGAATCGAGGAATGCTAGAAGACGTACCGTTCCCTGTACTCCCCTCCCCAGGGGTGCCGAATGGCCGGCGGAGGGTAGGGCGGTATTTGTCGTTTTCGGGTGAACGATGCGGCGTTCTTTACACTTCTATACATAGGGCGCCACAGCCTGACGTGGATTTGTGCCGCAGATCACAGAGTGTGCGGCATCACGCAAGCCCGCCAAGCAGCGCCATGCCTGGCGCACAAGCCGATTCAAGACGCCTGCGCTCATTGCCGGGCAAGTTCACCTGCTTCGGTGGATTCTTGCGCACGTGGGCCGCAGCGTAACCCAACAAGCCGAGTGCATCCCGGCCTGCTTGATGACTTCAATGCATCTGCGCAGCCGCCGCCGGCACCACCGCCATCACACGGGCCGGAAAGCCATCGCCGTCTTTCACCTTGGGCCACATCGCGATGAGTACCGCGCCCGTCGCGGGCACCTGGTCGAGATGGGCCATCGCCTCGATCTGGTAGTGGCCGTGCCGTAGCAACCAGGTTTCCGAATCCATGTTCGGCGTGGTGTCGGTATCGAGCGATTCGTGGCCGATCGCCACCACGCCGCGTTGCTCGATCAAGAATTTCACCGCCGCCAGCGACCAGGCCGGGAAGGGCGAACGCTTGAATCGCGCAGGGTTGGTGTTCCAATCCTTGGACATGTCGGTGCGCAAGGCCGCGAATGAACCGGATGGGACGCGGCCATGCACTTTTTCCCAATCGAGAATGTCGTCGACGCTCAACGCGTGGTTGGGATCGCTGTGCAGCAGGCCGGTGATGTCGAAAACGACCAAGGGCAAAATCATCTGATTGAGCGCAATGGCGTCGACCGTCGCGCCATGGGGATCGAAGTGCGCCGGCGGATCCACGTGCGTTCCATACTGGCCGACCATCGAAAAGTAATTGGCCCTGAAACCATCCTTGGCGATGGTGTAGGGCTGGCCGGTCTTGGGATCCTTGGCGGGTGTGATGCTGGCTTGGCCGAAGCCGCTCCACACCGGCGTGCTTGCGCTGAACGCATGCGTGAGGTCCACCAGCTTGCTGCCATGGATGATGGCGAGCAGCTCGCTGGCCTGGGTGTCATGCGCGTGGCTTGGGCTTGCCTGAGCGGCTACGCCCATGCTCAGGAGAGAGAATGCCAGGGCGGCAATGATGCGGTGGATCACCTGCGAACCTCCTTGCGGACCTGGAGCCAAGCCTACGCGGGTCGTTCTGCATTGTGTATGCCGGAACGGCTTGTCAGCCGCCCCGCTGCCGCGCTAGCCCAGCGCACGCACCCGCAGATTGCGCCCTTTGATCTTGCCGGCGCGCAAGCGCTCCAGCGCCTTGTTCGCGAGTGCGCGTTTGACGGCCACGTAGGCGCGCGTGGCGAAAACATCGATCTTGCCGACGTCTTCGGCGTTCAGGCCGGCGCTGCCGGTGAGCGCGCCCAGGATGTCGCCGGGGCGGAGCTTGTCCTGGCGGCCGGCATCGATGACCAAGGTTTTCATGGGGGCCAAATTGAGTGTCTTGCCGCGCGGCGAAGCGAGCTTCAGCGGATGCCAGGGCAAGGGCGTGCCGAGCACCTGTTCGATGTTTTGCGCTTTGGGTCGCTCGCGCGGCGTACATAGCGTTATCGCCAGGCCGGTCTGGCCGGCGCGGCCGGTGCGGCCGATGCGGTGGGTATGCGTATCGGGGTCGTGGGCCACGTCGTAGCTGATCACCAGCGGCAGGGCGGTGATGTCCAGCCCGCGCGCTGCTACATCGGTAGCCACCAGCACGGCGCAACTGCGGTTTGCGAACTGCACCAGCACTTCGTCGCGATCGCGTTGCTCCATGTCACCGTGCAGCGCCTGCGCAGAAAAACCGCGGTGGTCCAGCTCCTCCGCCACGGCGTCCACGTCGCGCCGCATATTGCAGAACACCAAGGCGTGCTGGCCGCGTTCGCCGGTCAGCAGCGTCGCCAGCGCGTCGACTTTGCTGGCCGGTTCAACCTCGATGAAGCGCTGCTCGATCGCAGGCTGGATATCGAGCGGCGCCTCGACGGTAATCTCGACCGGATTGCGCTGCATGCGCCGGCTTACCTCGCGGATATCGTCCGGGTAAGTGGCCGAAAAAAGCAGGGTCTGATGGTGCTTGGCGATACGGCCGACGATGTCGTCGATGGCTTCGCTGAATCCCATGTCCAGCATGCGGTCGGCTTCGTCCAGCACCAGTACCTTGATGCCGCCGCCGTGCAGGCTTCCGCGCTTAAGATGTTCCTGCACGCGGCCGGGCGTGCCGACCACAATGTGCGGATCGTGCGTGAGCGACGCCAATTGCGGCCCCAGCGGCATGCCGCCGCACAAGGTCAGCAGTTTTACGTTCGGGATATTGGCCGCGAGCTTGCGAATGGCCTTGCTCACCTGGTCCGCCAGCTCGCGCGTGGGGCACAGCACCAGCGCCTGCAGGCGAATGGATTCCACCTTTAAGGACTGCAGCAGGCTCAACCCAAACGCAGCCGTTTTGCCGCTGCCGGTCTGCGCCTGGGCAATCACGTCGCGTCCTTCCAGCATGGCCGGCAGGCTCTGCGCTTGGACGGGGGTCATTTCGGTATAGCCGAGTGTCTCGACACTGGCGAGCAAGGCGGGTTTGAGCGGGAGCGTGCTGAAAGCGGTCATGCGGCATGATCGCATAGCAGGTAGGTTGGCGGTGAGCGCATGCGACTGCGCAGGCAGGATGCCGAAGCGAACATTCGCGTAGCGAATGGCCCGGAGGGCGGGCTGCTGACGCAGCCCGTAACCCCAACGTTGCC
>Ga0209759_1000518_pt1 | contig 41664 bp, 40 predicted proteins | sample AraplaCL_Col_mMS_FD_184261 | JGI IMG/M metagenome (GOLD analysis project Ga0209759, IMG submission 184261) | Arabidopsis root microbial communities from the University of North Carolina, USA - plate scrape CL_Col_mMS (SPAdes) (version 2) | ecosystem: Host-associated > Plants > Roots >...
GAGCCGCTCTCAGTTGCACGATTGACGACCCCCTCCCCTGCGCAGTAGGAGAGGGAATACATTCCGGCAAACTGAAGGTATTTCCATGTTCGGACGGCATCCTGGCGCAGCTAAAGCCCGAAATACCAAACCGGCGCACACGCCACTACACCCGCCAACGCCTGCGAAGCCAACACCACCAGCGCATCCTTGGGGGTACGCCGCAGCCACTTGAACGCGAAGAACGCAACGATAGGAAGCTGCCCGACAATAAGCAGCTGAAACAGATGCGCAGCCGCGCCTTCATCCGCCTGGCGCGCGCCGCCAAAGAACAGGATATGGCCCGCAACGATAAGCAACGCGGCCAAGGACATCGTCAAAGGCATCAAGGCACTCGGCCGTATGAATGTGCTGGCACGCATAAGAACCCCTCCGTTCGTGCGATATGACGCGGTATAGCGTAAAAGACGGCTACGTAACGTGATAATCACGGCTCCCGGGTTTTGTAGGCGACAACACGACGCTGCCACAGGTAGATCGGCAACCCCGCGAGCAGCAGCACGCCACCCCACAGCAAGGTCTCCACGCCGGTGCCGATCAGCGCCCATACGCTGAAGGCGAGCGCGCCAAGCGCAATGCTTTTGCGCCACATATTGCTGGCCTTGTCGATGCGCCACCACGCCAGCACCGTTATCAGGTAGGGCAGCAGCGTCGCCGCGGTGGACAGCAGAATGGTGAAGGTGAACAAGGCCACCAGGGTGCGGCTGTAGTTGGAAACGATCAGCGCGCTGGCGAGCACGCTGCTGAGCAACAGGCCGAACCATGGCGTGCCGCGCCGGTCCAGGCGTGCGAACGGCTTGGGGAAGAGGCCATCCAGCGCGGGCGCCAGCGTGGTCTGCGCCTGCAGCAGCACCCAGCCGTTGAGCGCGCCAAAGCATGACACGGTGGCGACCACGCCTATTCCCAACCCGGCCCAATCGCCCCAGACCCGTCGTGCCGCCTCGGCCATCGGCGCCGCCGAAGTGCGCAGCACGTCCGCCGGCAGCATGCCCACCACCACGGTGCAGGCCAGCATGGTGGCGAGCCCGGCGATGCTCACGCCGATCACCGTGGCGCGCGGCACCGTGCGTTGCGGATCGCGCACCACGCCGGTCGGCACGGTGGCCGTTTCCAGGCCGAGGAACGCCCACAACGTGAGCGCCGCTACCGACGAGGCCACATGCAGCATCGGCAGGCCGCTGGCGTTGAACGGATGAAACGCGCTGGCATGCACCCAGCCCAGCCCGAGCAGGCCGAACACGATCAGCGGCACCAGCTTCAACGAGGTGGTGACGATCGCCGTGTAACCGGCCTCGCGCACCCCCGAGAGACTGATGGCGGTGCAGATCCATAGCGCACCCAGCGCGCACGCCGCGCCGCGCAACGGCGTGGCGGTGGCCGCCGGCCATAGCGCGCCGAGGCTGCCGGCGAACGCCACCGCGATCGCCGCATTCGCCGACCACACGCAAACCCAGTAGCTCCACGCGGCGGCAAAGCCGGCGCCATCGCCGAATGCGCTACGCGCGTAGGCATACGCGCCGCCGTAGTTGGGCACGATCTGCGCCAGCCATGCGTACACCAGCGCCAGCATCAGCGCGCCGCCCAGGCTGATGCCCCAGCCGAGCAGGCTTGCCGCGCCGTACGGCGCCAGCGCCGCCGGCAACACGAACACGCCCGATCCGATGATGTTGCCGATGACCAGCGCGATAAGCATCCATAACCCGAGCGACCGCCGGCGCGTGGTCATGCGTGCGCGAGTACTTCGCGATAGGCACGGCGCACCATTTCATGAAAATGATGCACGGCGTTTTCGCGCAGCGGATTCAGCCGTCCCGCTTCATACGAACCGGAAGCGAGCCCACGCTGCACGTCCTCGCAGATGGTGACGTCTTCGGCCTGCACCTCGTCGCTGAAGGCGATGTCCTTGGCGCGCCGCGCCTGCGCTTGCGCGCTGCTGTCCGGTGCGTAATAGAAATCGAATACCACCCGGCAGCGGTCCACGCCCACCGGCAGCACGCGATTGGTCTGCAGGCGGCCGGGCAGGATGTTGAGCATGGCGTTCGGATACAGGAAGTAATACAGCGCTTCGCCACTGCCGTAGAGATCGTCGCCGCTTTCGAGCGGACTGAACTGGAACGAATACCACTCGGCCGTTTCGGTGATGTAGCTGCGGTAATCGAGCAGGCTGTTCAATCCCGGATGGATATGCGGCACGTGATAGCCTTCCAGGTAATTGTCGACGTAGACCTTCCAGTTGCAGGCCACGTCGTAGCTCACACGATGATGGAACTCGTAGCCATGCAGGGCGCGGTGCGGACCCAGGCGCGCATCGATGCCGGCGACGAATGCCTCGAACGGCGGCGCCTCGCCGATGGCGACAAACACCAGCCCTTGCCACACGTGCACCTGCACTTCGGGAAGCCGGATGTCCGACGGATTGAAATCCGGCGTGCGGCCCATTTCCGGCGCGCCGCGCAACACGCCATCCAGGCCATAGGTCCAGCCGTGGTAACGGCAGCGCAGGCTCTGCGCGCCGCGCCCGTCGCAACTGGCGATCGGCCCGGCGCGATGGCGGCATACGTTGTGAAAGGCGCGGATGCTCGACGCATCGCTGCGCACCACCAGCAGCGGCAATCCCGCGATCTCGGTGACCACGTGGTCGCCCACGCCGGCCAGCTGCGATTGATGGCACACCAGCTGCCAGCTGCGCGCGAAGATCGCCGATGCGTCCAGCGCCGGCATGCGCGTGTCGGTGTAGAAGCGCGCCGGCAGGGTCAGCGCACGCTCCAACTGCTGCGAAGCGAGCGCATCGGCGGAAAGTAGCTCGACCATGGCGATGACCCGGCAGCGGCGACGGTCGAGTATTTATCGAACCGCGGTGCAGCATCAAATGCAGGCGCGATGAGCATGACATGCACTCCCTCCCCTGCGCGCAGGGGAGGGTTGGGGTGGGGTTGTCCGAGCTTGTCGCATCGTTGAAATGCATCGCGAGGTTGCTTCACCCCACCCCAGCCCTCCCCTACTACACGTAGGGGAGGGGGTACATTCGATCGGATCGCATGACAACGCTGGGATTGTCATCCCAGCCTACCTGGGTCGGCGTGTCGACAATGGCCGGAAGTTACCACTGAAACCACATGCGCGCCGCTTATGACAACCCGTGTCCCTGTTCTGCCAACCGCCGCACCTTTCCTGACATGTCAATGACGCACATGTGTTATCCAATTCGGGCCAGCATGAGGCAAAATTGACATCCGCGATCGGCACGATCACGGCTTGTCTTCAAAGTGAAACGCGGCCTTTTTTGACAGCTCGCGCTGCAAGGCTTTACCAGGGGGATTTTCAGATGTTGAGCAATTCACTGCGGGCCCGCCTGCTATTGCCCGTGCTTGCGCTGGGCTTGGCGGCGGTCATCGCCACGGCCGTCGCGCTGGCCTTTATCGAAGCCGGCCGCGTGCGCTCCGAAGCCCAAGCCTCCATCGACAGCCAGACCACCGCGTTGCAAAGCCTGTTCGGCGTCACCCATTCGATCATGCTCGACCGCGTGCGCAGCGCCATGCGCCTGCTGCGCCAGGAAGGCGACCAGCAAGGCCCCGCCACGCCGGGCCAGACCATCACCGTGGGCGGACGCGAGGCCAACGACCTGGTGCTGGGCGGCAAGCCGCAGGGCAATCTGTTCCAGATGGTGGACAACGTCACCGCCATCATGGGCGGCACCGCCACGCTCTTCTCCGCCACCGGCGAGGACTTCGTGCGCGTGTCCACCAACGTGAAAAAGGACAACGGCACGCGCGCCGTCGGTACCGTGCTCGATCCGCATGGCCCGGTGATCGGCGAAATCCGCCAGGGGCGCAGTTTCTACGGCGTGGTGGATATTCTCGGCTCGCCCTACGTGACCGGCTACGAGCCGATCTACGACCACAGCAATCCCAAGCCGATCGGCATCTGGTACGTGGGCTACAAGACCGACCTGGAACCGCTGGACAAGGTCATCAGCAGCAGCCACGTGCTCGATGCGGGTTTCGTCGCGCTGCTCGACAGCAAGGGCAAGCTTCGCTTCCATTCCAAGACCGGCGCCACCGTCGATCCGGCGTTCATGAGCAAGATCGTGCAGGACCAGCCCTCCGACTGGACGGTGGAAAAGCACGACGTGCCCGATTGGGGCTTCACCCTGGTGGCGGCCTATCCCAACAGCGACATCAACGGCGTGATCGTGCGCCAGACGCTGTGGATCGCGCTGCTGGGTCTTTTGATCTGCCTGCTGCTGCTGGGCCTGCAATACGTACTGATCCAGAGCCGCGTGCTGCAGCCCATCCAGCGCCTGACCGAAGTGGCCGACGCGCTGAGCATGGGCAAGTTGAACAACATCATCGAAGAGGTGAAGCTCAAGGATGAAATCGGCACCTTGGCCAAGGCCATTGCACGCCTGTCCAACAGCGTTCGATTGGCGATGGAACGGCTCAGCAAGCGCTGAGCCAAACGCGGGAATGCACTTCCTGGACTCTGCGGGAAACGAACATGGTTAGCGAATTTCGTCCATTGGCCGAGGTGTTGCGTGAGTTGAAGGCGCTCGTCCAGAAAAAGATGTCGGGCTACTTCTTCATCGCCACCGAGAACAATCATTCCTCCACGATCCTGCTGCGCAACGGCCAGGTCGACGAGGTCACGTTCAGCCGCTACCGCAGCGACGAGGCCGTGAAACAGCTGGCCAACGTATCGGCCGCCCGCGCCCGCTTCCAGCCGGGCGCGATCGGCGCATCGGCCGGCAGAACGCCGCTGGGCGAAGCGGCCCTGCAATGGCTGCTCGGCGGTTTCGAAAACGACACCGGCATGCGCCAGCCGGTGGCGCCCGCGCCCGAACGCCGCACCCCGTCGGTCGCAAACCCCGCCGCGCACCGCGATGCGATCGAGAAAGTGGCCCTGAGCTACCTGGGCCCGATCGCCGTCTTGCTGTGCGACGAAGCGTTTTCCGGCTCCAAGGACATGGAACAGATCCTGCAGCAGATCGGATCCAATCTCGCCACGCCCGAGGAATACCGGCGCTTCATGGCCGAAGCGCGCGCGGCGCTGGATTGACCCAGCACGATTGCGCGCGGCATGGGCATGCAAGTTGCTAGCCGCTGCAATCGCCCCCAACACACGGCGAAAGTCCTACTATCACGCGATGAACACTTCCTCATCGCACGCATCGAACAATACCCGCCGTGGCAGCTTGTCGTGCGTCGGCCTGGGCATGACCTTGGGCTCGCACCTCACGCCACTGGCGCGCAGCCACATCGAGCAGGCCGACGTGGTGTTCGCGGCGCTTTCCGATGGCGTGGTGGAAATGTGGCTGGAGCGCATGCATCCGGACGTGCGCAGCCTTCAGTCCTATTACCAGGAAGGCAAGTCGCGCATGAAAACCTACCGCGAGTGGGTGGAGGTGATCATGACCGAAGTGCGCGCCGGCAAGCGGGTTTGCGGCGTGTTTTACGGCCATCCCGGCATCTTCGCCTGGTCGCCGCACAAGGCGATCGAAGTGGCGCGCGCGGAAGGTTTTGCAGCGCATATGGAACCGGGCATTTCCGCCGAGGATTGCCTTTATGCGGACCTGGGCATCGATCCCGGTCGCTTCGGGTGCCAGCATTTCGAGGCCAGCCAGCTGCTGTTTTACGAGCGGCGCATCGATCCGGCCGGTTATGTGGTGCTGTGGCAGGTGGGATTGGTCGGCGATCGATCGCTGGCACGCTTTCAGACCGGGCCGGCCTATCGCCAGGTACTGGTCGATCTGCTGAGCCGCGACTATCCGCTCGATCATGAAGTGATAATCTACCGCGGGGCTACCTTGCCGATTGAGAAACCACGCGTCCGGCGCGTCGCATTGCACGACCTGCCTCATGTCCAGGTAGCCGTCGAGGAAACGGTGGTACTGCCACCGGCGGAAACCCTCAAGCCAAACCTGGCCATTCAAGAACGCTTGGAGGCATTGGACAAGGCGGGTGCGTAAGCCGGGGTGAAACATTTTTCGTGCAATGTCGGTTTCGAGGGAAAGCCGGCATTGACAGCAAAACCTGTCGATCAATAAGCGTAATGGCGATCGTCATTACGCTTTACCGCGTCAATGTCAGGATGGCATTGGCGATATCAGCTCCAAGAGCTGTTACATGAGAACGGGGGAGTGAGTGACATGGCAGATACGATCGAGTTGTTGGAAGCCATTGGCCAGAACGCATCGTTGCGTTATGCGTCGGCGGATGAATTGAGCCAGGTGCTTGAAGGCGCGCAGGCTTCCGAAGGTCTCACCACCGCCGTGGCGTCGGGCGACTGCACCATGCTGTTTGCGGAGCTTGGCCCGAAGCCAATGAATGCGCCGCAGATTTCCCAGGCTCCCGCACGCGAGGACGATGAGCCTGAGGAAGAAGATGACATCGACGAGCCGCTGGACATCAGCACGCTCGGTCACTGCTAGTCACTTCATCGCACTCACCACGTATCTATGCGCCGGCTGACGAGCCGCTTCATGTCATGGCCTCTCCTGGCAGGCCTGGCTTGGAGCGTGCTCGCGCAGCCCGGCCACGCTGCGGGTGCCATCACAGACCCTCAGGCATTTCTCAATCAGGCGGAGAGCCTGCGCACCACCGACCATCCGCAGTTCGTGCAGATGCTGGCGCAGATTCATCGCCAAGCGCCTCGCCTCGACGTTCGCCAGCAATGGCATCTGCGCTATCTCGATGCATGGGAGGCCATGTTCGAGGGGGACTACGGCAAGTCGGAAACGATGTTTCACGAGATCATCGATCACTCCAGCGATGCGTCGCTGATTGCGAAAGCGTCGGCGCTGCTTCTGACGAATCTCGCCGCCAACCGGCGCTACGAGGAGGCGTTCGCATTGGGCAACCGGATGGCGTCCGGCTTACCGGACATCAAAGATCCGCAGGCGCGTTTCTTGGTTCTCATGAACCTGTCGCAGATGCTGGATCTGGCCGGGCAGACCGATCTTGCCATCAAGTACGCCCACATGATGGAAAACGCCGTTCCTGCCGGCGAAACCTTGTGTCGCCCCTATTCCCTGGAGGCGGCCGCACTCTTCAACGCCAAGCGCCTGACATCTTCCAGTCCGGAATTGCACCAGGCGATTGATACATGCGTGGCGGCGCAGCAACCGGTGCTGGCCGAAACCATGTGGCTGGTTCTCAGCAGCCTTTATCTGGAAGAGAACCAGGCAGGCAAGGCAATTGCTTTGCTTGACCAGATCGCTCCAAGCATCCGCATCAATCACTACTATCCGCACACGCTGGCTGCACTGGTACAGCGCGCGCAGGCCTATGCGAAGCTTGGCAATGACGCTGAAGCCAAGAAGGCCGCCCTCGCTGCGATATCCATGGGCAACCCCAGCGACATCAGCGATTGGCTGAAAGATGCTTATGAAGTGCTGTACTCGATTGAAAAGAAGCAAGGGGACAACGCCGCTGCGCTCTATTACTACGAGCGCTACGTTACCCAGGACAAGGGACATCTGAACGATATCAGCGCCAAAACGCTTGCCTATGACGTAGCGCAGCAACACACGCTCGTCCAAAAGCTTGAAACTGAAAGCCTCAGCAAGCAGAACAACATCCTGCGTCTGCAACAAGCACTGGCCACCAAAGCCGTAGAAACCAGCCGCCTCTACATCGCACTGCTGCTCGTGGTGCTGGTATCGATCGTGTTCTGGCTGTTCCGTCTAAAACGCTCGCAACTTCGCTTCAAGCAGCTTTCCTGCCTCGACGGTCTTACCGGTATTCTCAACCACCAGCATTTCGTCGGCGAGGCCGAGCGTTCGTTGCGTTTGCAGGAAAAGAAATCAGGCAGTGCCTGCCTGGTGTCGATCGACCTGGATTATTTCAAGCAAGTCAACGACACGCACGGCCATGCGATCGGCGATGCGGTGCTCAAGCATACGGTGACCATCTGCAAGCAGCATCTGCGCGCCTGCGACTTGTTCGGCCGCCTCGGTGGCGAGGAATTCGGCATATTGCTGGTGGATTGCTCGCGCGACCAGGGCATGGCGATCGCCGATCGCATCCGCATGGCGATCGGCGCCACGCCCATCGACATCGACGGCTGTCGCGTGTCGTTTTCCGCCAGCCTTGGTTTGGCTTGCACGGACATGTGCGGCTACGACCTGCAGCGCTTGTGCAGGGAAGCGGATGCGGCGCTTTACCGGGCCAAGCGCACCGGGCGCAACCGGGTTATCGCCGATGTGGGAAATGGGAATTTGGCGCAGGCGTGAGGGTGGCGGGCGGCGTTGAATGCTGCGCAATGCTGATCCGTCGTCCCGGCGAAAGCCGGGATCCAGTGCCTTTCCGCTTTAACGTCGCCGGGGCGACGAACATGAAATGAAGCAGGCCGCTCACTCCACTTCTTCCCCCTCACCCAACATCCTGCGCTGGATCTGATCCAGGTAATCATCCAGCTCCTGCATGTTCTGGAAGATTTCCTTGATCGGCACCGCTTTGACGATGTCGAACACCTTGCGCACCTGCACCTGCGGATTGAGCAGCAGCGTGTGGCCGCCGCGGGCGCGCATGTGTTTTCGCGCCTTGGCGATGCTGCGCAGGCCGGCGCTGCTGATGTATTGGAGCGATGACAGGTCCAGCACCAGGGTGCTGCCGGTTTCCATCTGCTGCAGCACTTTTTCCAATTCCCTGTCGAACTCGCCGAACGTCATGGCGTCCAGGCGGCCTTCCAGCCGGAGCGTGGATTTGTGCGGGTCCAAAGCTTGGATATGCAGGTTAAAGGTCATGGTCGTGCTCCGTCAGATGAGTACAGGCAAACCGCAGTTGCAGATGGTTGCCGTATTCGTCGTGCGTGTAGTTCAAGTCGCTGGCCATTGCGCGCACGAGGTGGATGCCCAGGCCGCCGAGCTCTTCCTTGTCGGCAAGGTCGCCGGTCAGGCTGGGTATGCCAAATTGCAGGGGATCGAACGGTTCGCCGTCGTGATTGAGTTCCAGCAGGATGGCCTCTTCCGCCACGGTGAGGCGCAGCCCGATGGTTCCTTCGCGTTCTTCGGTGCGCCCGTGTTGCACCATGTTGACCATCAGCTCTTCGAGCACCAGGCGCACGTCGGCGCGCACATCGTCGCGCACGCCGGCCATGCGCAGGGTTTCGTCGCAGCGCCCAAGCGTATCGAACACGTCATGCAGCGAGGCGGGAAAAACCAGGTCGAGCATCGACGCCCCCTTTTCCAGGCCAACGTGGTTCCAGCGTAATGCAAGTATCGCGATGTCGTCGGCCTGGCCCTGGCCGGCCGAATACTGTTCGATGTCGTCGACCAGGAATTTCACCGGATCGCCGCCGCCCTCGTCGTGATGCTGGCCGATGCGGGCGACGATCCGCTCGCTGCCATAGGGAAGCAGCGCGGTATTGGCCGCCTCGGTAACGCCATCCGTATACATCAGCAAGGTATCGCCCGGCCGCAGGCGGATGCGCTGGATGGGATAGGTCGCCTCTTCCTCCAGGCCCAATGCAGGCCCGGAGGCGAGCGACAGCAATTGCGGCGGCGAAGTGCTGCCCCACAGCACCGGCGGATCGTGCCCGGCGCTCGCCAGGGCCAGGTTGCCGCTCACCGCATCCAGAAAGCCGCACAGCAGGGTGACGAACATGCAATTGTCGTTGTTCTTGCACAGCTCCCGGTTGAGCAACTGCAGCAGTTGCTGGGGCGATTGCGCGCGGGAGGACAACGCCTTGGCCAGGGTGATGGTGCGCGCCATGAACAGGGCGGCAGGAATGCCCTTGTCAGCCACGTCGCCGATGATCACGCAGAAACGCTGCCCGGGCAGCATGAAGTAACTGTAGAGATCACCGCCCACGGTCCGGGCCGGTTTCAGGGCGGCGTACAGCTCGAAGTTCTGGCAGCGCGCATCCAGGTAATGCGGGCCCGGCAGCAACGCGGTCTGAATCTGCTGGGCGATTTCCAGCTCGCTGGACAAACGTTCCTGCTCGCGCGCAATGCGCGTGAGCTCAACCAGGTGCGCCGCCAGTTCCTGGCGCATCTTGTCGAAGGCATGAGTGAGCCGACCGACTTCGTCCGCCCTGCGCACCTTCGGCAGGGCGAAATCCAGTGCGCCGCGCGCGACGAATTCCGCGCGCTCCGCCAGCACGCCGAGCGGCGTCAGCAGGCGGCTGATGATCATCATCGTGAGCAGCGCGAGCAGCAGCAGCGTCAATGCGCCGATCGCGAACGCCGACAGGAAGGCGTGCCGCACCTGCGCATAAATCAGCTCATCGGGCACGACCAGCACCAGGTTCCAATCCGTGCCGCGGATCGGTTGCGCATAAACCCACATTTTTCCGTCTTGCTGACCGGGCCAATCGGTGCTCGACCAGCCATCGGAACCATCCGCCTGCAATGCACGCAACAGCGTCGCGTCGGCCTGTTTCCCCACCAGGCCGGGCGTGTCGTTGGCCAGGTAGGTACCTTGCTGGTCGACCACGAACGCACGCGTGCCCAGCGGAATGTCCATCGACAGCAATACGCTTTGCAGCCAGTCGAGCGTGACATCGGCATTGACCACGCCGATGACCTTGCCATCCACCTGCATGGTCGAGGAATAACTGACCAGCCGCCGATGCCGCGACTGCGACAGGAATGGCGCGTGCCAGCAGCCGCGATCGCAGTCCACGCCCTGCTTGAACCAGGGCGCTTCCCAATACGGTTTCGGGTCTTTGAGCAGATCGCGGCGCACCAGCGATCCGTCGTACTGGCGGCTGACGAACGGCGACTGGCCGGCGTTTTTCGCGGCAGGCGTGTCCGGGATGAAAGCGGCCGCCAAACCTGCCAGGTCGGCATTGTTGGTCATCGCGTCGTGGATCAGCGGCTCGGCATCCAGCGGGCGCGGCCCGATGATCGCCGCCAATACGCGCGCGGTATTGGTGACCTTGTCCATGCGTTCCTGGATCAGGCTGCCGCCCTGGCTGGCGAGCGCCTCGGTTTCGCGGTGCGCCTGCTGCAAAAACTGCTGGCCCACCATGCGGAACAACAGAAACCCGCTCGCAACGAACACCACCGTTGCGCCCGAGAGCACCCACACGGCCAACCGCGAAGCAAGGCTACGCAATACCATGACTCCCCCTGCGAGGTCATAGCCGTCGTCCGAGATGGCTGGAGCGGGAGGGCTATGAACGGGGGCGCCAGCAAGCCCCTATGGATCGATGGTAGATCAAGCCGTCACGATCAATGCGCGTACACCGTCACAGCACAGACGGCGCAGTTGCGCTAATGCGGCCGCATGTTTCAGCGGGAGGGCTTGGACGCCATCTGCAGCGGTGCGTGCTTGCGAGCTTCCTGCACCAGCTTGCGCCACCACGGCTGCACGGCCTCGGCGTGATCCGGCTCGAACGGCTCGCCGAGCAACGGCATCACCAGGCCTTCCGGCGATCGGGCATACAGCACTTCCGCCGGTTCCGCCCACGGATGCATGGCCAGGTTGAAGGTGGCCCAGTGCACCGGCAGGAAGCGTCCGCTGCCCAGTTGCGCCCATGCCTGCAGCGCGTTTTCCGGGCCGAGATGGATGCTGCCCCAGGAAGGATGAAACGCGCCGACTTCGATCATCACCAGGTCGAACGGCCCCAGCCGCTGGCCGATTTCCGTAAACAGCGGCGAAAGCCCGGTGTCGCCGCTGAAGAACACCGCATGCCGCTCGCCGCGCAGCACGAACGAGGACCACAGCGTGCTGTTGCGATCCTTCAAGCCGCGCCCGGAAAAATGATGCGAGGGCGCGGCGGTAATGGTTAGCCCGTCCACGACGGTCGTGCTTTCCCACCAATCGAGTTCGATGATGCGCTCCGGCGGCACGCCCCAGGCTTCCAGATGCGCGCCCACTCCTAGCGAGGTGATGAAGGGCACGTTCAACGCGGCGAGCGCGCGGATGCTTATGTAATCGAGATGATCGTAGTGGTCATGCGAAATCACGATCGCATCCAGCGGCGGCAACGCATCGATCGCCACCGGGACCGGCTGGAAACGCTTCGGTCCCAGGAACGAAAACGGCGATGCGCGATCGCCCCACACCGGATCGGTCAGCACGCGCCGTCCGTCGATTTCCAGCAATACAGTGGAATGGCCGAGCCAGGTCGCGCGCAAGCCCGATTGCACGCGGCGCGTCCACGCCGCGCGCGGATCGAGCGAGGGCAACGGGCGCGCTGGCACGCGATGTTCCTTGCCGCGAAACATGAAATCGACCAGCGAGGTCTTCTGCTCCAGATCGCGCAGCGTGCTTGCCGGATAGGTATTGATGAACCCGCCATCGGCGTATTGCCGGGAGGCGCGCATGCGCTCCAGGCGAAGTCCTTGGAATTTCTGGCGGGACCGTGACATGGGTAACCTCTGCAAACCGAAACCGGAACGAGCTGGCTGCGTTAGCCGCAACCTATGGGGCAGGTATGTGTCCTTGCGGTGAGTTATCCAAGGTGCCTGTGCCGTTGGTTGGGCCAGCTTCATGCAGCCTTTGGCGCACCGTGGCGTTTGCCCGGTACAGGAAAACGATCGCGGGCCACAGCCGTGCGGCCCCGCGATCGCATCCAGCCAATCACGTTGACGACGGCTTCAGCAGGTCGGCAAGCCCGACCCGGTGCAGCATCTCCGCGCGCAGCCGGTCAGTGACCGTGAACCCGACGTCAGCGCCATCTTCGGTGGGGTCGATATGCACCCGGAACGGCCGCTTGCCGTAGGGCGCATGCACCACGCTCACGATTGCCTCGGCGACCAGGTTCGCATCTGCATCCGGCGGCACGATCTCGGCAAACGCCTTCTGCACCTGTTCGCCGAAACCGGCATACGGACCGGCTTCGTATTCGGCCGCGCGTGCTTCATCCGCCGGTTGGCCGCTGTGCGCGAAATGGTTGGTGCCGCGGGTGAACGCGCCGGGCACGATGATCGAGGTTTCAATGCCCCAGCGTGACAGCTCGCGCGCATATTGAATGGCGATCGCATCCATCGCCGCCTTGGCGCCGAAATATGGTGCGAGATATGGCGGCGTGCCGCCGGCGACGCTGCTGCTGGATATCCATATCAACAATCCTTGCCGCTGCTGGCGCAGATGCGGCAGCACCGCGCGGTTCACGCGTTGCGTGCTCAGCACGTTCACGTCGTAGAGCTGTGCATATTGCTCGGGCGTGAACGCTTCGGCCGGGCCGAACGCCATATGGCCGGCGTTGTGCACCAATACATCGACGTGGCCGTGGTCGGCGATGATTTTTGCGACCGCCGCATCGATCGATGCTTGCGATTGCACGTCCATCTCGATCGTACGCAGGTCCACGTTATTGCTCTTCGCCAATACAGCCATCTGTTCGGCCACGGCGGCATTGCGGCTGGCGGTGTTGCGCATCGACGCGTACACGGTATGACCGGCCTTGGCCAGCGCTTCGGCGGTGAGGCGGCCGAAACCGCTGGACGCGCCGGTGATGAGAATGATCTTGTTCATGACGACGTGCTCCTCGCTGCTCAAACCATGCCGCCGTTGGCGCGCAGCACCTGGCCATTGATCCAGCCGCCGTCGGGACCGGCGAGAAAGGCGACGGCGCGAGCAATGTCCTCTGGCGTGCCCAGGCGTTCGAGCGGACTCATTTTTGCCATGCGTTCGATCAGTTCCGGCGATTTGCCGTCGAGAAACAGATCCGTGGCGACCGGGCCAGGCGCGATGGCGTTGACGGTGATCGCACGGCCACGCAGCTCCTTCGAAAGAATGGCGGTGAGAATTTCCACCGCCGCCTTGGTAGCGGCATACACGCCATAGGTCTCCAGCTTCGTGCCGACCAGGCTGGTGGAAAGATTGACGATACGGCCGCCGTCACGCAGGCGGCGCGCGGCCTGGCGCAAGGTGTTGAACGTGCCCTTCAGGTTGACCGCGACGTGGCTGTCGAACAGCGCGTCGTCGCTTTCGGCCAAGCGCGCCACCTTCATGATGCCGGCATTGTTGACCAGCACGTCGATGCCGCCGTAGGCCGCTTCGGCCGCATCGAACAGGCGCGCCACCGCGGCCGGGTCGCTGACGTCCGCCTGCGCGGTGATGGCATGGCCGCCGGCCTTTTCGATCTCACCGGCCAGCTGTTCGGCCTCCGAGGCCCTGCCGGCGTAATTGATCACCACCGTAAAGCCGTCGCGGGCCAGGCGCCGGGCGATGGCCGCGCCGATGCCGCGCGAGGCACCGGTCACGATGGCTATTTTTGCTTGGCTATTCATAGGTTTTCTCCGAGGTAGGTAAGCCGCCGGGTGGCGGTGCGGAGGAACTATGGGCTTTCGTCCCAGCAAGATAATCAGGCTAGAATGCACATCGCTATTTCCTTAGCGCGAACAATAGGGGACGCGATGGACCGGCTGGACGTGATGCGGCTATTCGCGCGGATCGTGGAGCGGCACAGCTTCACCCTGGCCGCGAACGACATGGACATTCCGCGCTCCACCGCGACCAAGGTGATCGCGGACATGGAAGCGCGGCTAGGCGCCCGCCTGCTGCAGCGAACGACACGCGTGGTGCGCCCCACCCTCGATGGCGAAGCGTTCTACCAGCGCTGCCTGCGCATCCTGGACGACGTCGAAGATGCCGAAGGCGTCTTCCGCAACGTGCAGCCCAAAGGCCTGCTGCGGGTCGAGGTGCAAGGCACGCTGGCGCGGCATTTCCTGTTTCCCGGCTTGCCCGAGTTCTTCGCGCGCTATCCCGGCATTGAGCTTTCCATAAGCGAGAGCGATCGCTGGGTGGACCTGGTGCAGGAAGGCGTCGATTGCGTGCTGCGCTACGGCCATCTGCGCGACAGCGAACTGGTGGCGCGGCAAGTGGCGATGCTCGAACGCCTCACCTGTGCCACGTCGGCGTACCTGGCGACCTTCGGCACGCCGAAGAATATCGATGATCTGGACGGCCATCGCGCCGTGAGCCTGCGCTCGATCACCACCGGCGTGGTCACGCCGCTGGAGTTCGGCAGCGGCGAGAAGATGCGCACGATCGCCTTGCCCAATGCGCTTACCGTCACCGGCACCGAAAGCTATCTCGCCGGCATCCGGCTTGGTTTGGGCATGGCGCAGGTGCCGCGCTTCCATGTCGAGGAAGACCTGCGCCGCGGTACGCTGATCGAAATTCTCAAGGACACGCCGCCGCCGTCGGCGCCTGTTTCGCTGGTGTATGCACGTACTCGGCAGCTGTCGCCGCGCGTGCGTGCCTTTATGGATTGGGCGGCGGGCGAGTTTGCGAAGCACGCGCGCGCTTCAGCCTAGGCGTTCGATCACCTCAATCGATCGCGGCGTCGCGATGCCAAAGCCCAAGCAGCGACACCAGGGGCAGCAGCAGGAAGCATCTGACGTCGAACAGGTGATAGAGAACCGCACCCGCCGCACATCCAAATGCGAACGCGCCGACACTCGCCGCCATGCGCGACAAGCGCTGGTCGACCACGGCCTTCTGCTCGCCCTCGACGCCATGCAGCGTGTCCGCCAGATCCAGCATGATCTGCGTGGTCGTACCGGTCATCAGCGTGGTCGGCGGCATCTTCGCCAAATGCACGCGCTGTGCTGCGTTCTGCATCGCCATGGCGGCGACCAATACCAGGCCGGTCGCGATGGCGGCGCCGCTGTCGCCATCGGCGAACGGCCCGTAGCACCACGCCAGCACGGCGCCGAGCAACAGCAACAGCGTCTGCAGCAGCAGGATGGCGCGCAACACTCGAACATCTCGGCCCACCAATACGTAATGAAGCAGACGTGCGGCCATCACCACCGCGCAGAACACCGGCAGCGCCAGCAGCTTGGCGATGGTGCCGCCGGCGCCCAGCACCAGTGCCGCACCGAGCGTGACGAAGTTGCCGGTGACGTGCGCGGTGAACAGGCCGTGCAGCGCGAGGAAGCCGGCAGTGTCCACATAACCCGCATTGAAGCTGAGCAAGGTCGCGAGCGAAGGTCGTTGCATGGCGATGTCTCCGTTACCAGCCCCAGCGCACGTCCGCGCCAAAGTAGCTGGAATCGTGCCCGCCCGCGCGACGCACGGCCTGGGCGATGAAGTAACGATCGGCTTCCAGTCCGAACGTGAGATTGCGCGCGGCCACCCAATTGAATTGCAGCTGCACATAGCTGCCGGTGCGCCGGCCCGGCCGGCCGGCCGTCCCCGGTACGGGAATATTCGGTTGCACGTATACGGCATCCTGCGTGGTTTGCCGCCACAGCATGCCGATCGCCGCCACCAGTTTCACGCCCGTGGCCGGCGTCAATGCAAGCGATGGCTTCAGATGGATGAAATTGCTATAGCCGGTATAGCCGGACAAGGTGACGTAATAGCCATTGGGAAAGAGCGGATTGAACGTGCCGATATGCTGGTCGCCCAGCTGGCGATCGCCGGACGCCGCATCGAACTGCATGCCGACGCGCGGGCTCCATGCCGCGCCCTTGAAGGTGATGCCGGCCAACGATCCGAACGCCCACGCATCCACGGCCTTGCGGCCGATGCTGCCGCCCTGCCGCATGCCTTCGACATCCCAATCCACCGCGCCGGCCTGGCCGTTGTAGTGCACATCGATGTTCTGGCGTTCTTCATTTCCGGCGCCAGCCAGCACGTGCACATCGCTTTGGCGAAAATCCGAAAAGCTCAGGCTGACTTCGCTGCCCGCCGTCACGCGCCGCTGCACGCGAACGCCGCCGAACAGCAGATGGCGGTTGCTGTAATCGTCAAAATCGTTGTCGTTGCGATAGTGCACCGGCTGGCTGACGAAGCCGCTGATGCGCCAGCCGTTTCGTTCGTAATCGGCCCAGATGGCGTCGTACGCCTGGCGCACGTTGGGGCCGTCGCGGACGGACACGAAGCGCTGCAGGTCGAACGCGATTTCCTGGCGGCCGACGCGCAATTTGAACAGGCCATCGTCGAACTCATGCTGGGTGTCCAGGAACGCCAGTCGAAGATCGAGGCGGTTCGCATCGACCGGGCCGGGCCGGGCAAGGTTCGGAGCAAGCGCGTTTTCGAGCTGCACGAAGACGCGCGTGTGATCGGTCAGGTGTGCGTCGGCGTGGAGTTCCAGGCGATGCAACAGATACGTCTGACGCTGTCCCTGCCGCACGCCGAATTGCGCGGGATCCACGCTGACGACGCGTTCCCTCAGCGTGAGGCCGAAGGACAGGTATCGCTTGGGCTCGCTGTTGGAAAGCGGGAGGTACTTCAGTGCATCGCCCCACTCGCGATGCAGATGCGGATCGGCCAGCACGGACCAGTCTTCCTGCCAGCGGTAGAAGTTGATCGCGGGGCGCTGGGGGGTGGGCTCATCGGTTGCCTGCGCGTCTGCGGCCATCGGATGGCAGAGCGCGCCGAGCACGGCCAGAAGAATGGAACAACGGTTCGTAGTGAGGCGTTTGCTGTGCATGCATCTGCTCCCTCCCCTGCGTGCAGGGGAGGGCTGGGGTGGGGTGATGCGAGCGGAGCTCGCTTCTCGCTGCGCTGGAATAAGCCTTCGCCACGACCAAACCTCTCGCGAGGTTGCTTCACCCCACCGAGGGAGCAGATGCGGCACCAATGAAGCTTCCTTCAGTGCGCTTTCAATGCATGAATCTCCGCGACGTACCCACCCGGAAACTCCACCACGGCAGACCGGCGATCATCCGACGCATACGCCGGCGACAACACCTTCGCCCCCGCCGCCGTCGCCTTCGTCAATGTCGCGTCGAGATCCTTTACTTCGTAACCGCTTATCTCGTGCCCGAACGGATACGGCAGGTGGCCATCGGTCACGTTGACCTGCATCTTGCCAAACCCGGATTCGATACGAATGCGGCGATATGTCTGCCCCGGCTTGCCCAGTTCGCCGGCATCCGCATGACGATCGTCGGCGACCAGCTTGCCGTGCGAGAAGCGCAGAAAGTCGCGCACGAAGGTATCGGCGGCGTCGGCCGAGACGTAGAGGCGATTGTCGGGCACGGTATCCAACGCGTCGTAGTGCGGCGCGGTGAAGTGCCAATACAGCTGCATCTTCACGCCGCCCGGCCACTGGATCACCGCGTCGTAGCCGATCGGATCCTTGAACTTGTCCACGATCACCTCGGCACCCGCCGCGCGCGCCTGCTTCAGCGCCTCATCCATGTCGGTCACCAGGTAGCCGGTGCGCTCCTGGCCGAATGGATAGGGAATCGGCGTGAGGAAGGCGAAATTCGACAAGGTGCCTACTGGCGTCCATACGTATTGCGCTTGCGTATTGCTGGGGACCGGCAGCACATTGAAGGTGCCGCGCGGCGAAGGCTTGCCGCCGAAGGTGGCGATGAAGCTGTTGACGAAGGCATCGAAATCGGCGGGCGCCACATACACGTGCGTGGTGTCGTATTGCGCGCCGACCGCGACGCCCGGCGCCTGCCTGGCGAAAACGCCGGAGCTGGAAAGCAGCGCCAGCAGCGATGCCGCGAGCCAGCCCGACCTGAATGTACTGCGTGTTGAGCCGATCATGTGAACTCCTTACCGATTTTTCAAAGACGAAGTGTCCGGGCGCGTTGCTTGATGGCGTAGCTATGCATGGCGGCGAACGCCATGCCGGCGATCAGCGCCATGTGTTCCATGAAAATGTTCATTTCTGCAAAGCGCTGCGCGCCATCCAGTTTCCAGAACGCGTGCGCGACGCAGGTCACGATGGCGGTGAAGCCGCCAAGCACGCCGGCGCCAAGCCAGGCGTAGCGATTGGCGATGATCGACAGCGAGCCGCCGAGCTGCACCAGCAGCAGCAAGCCATACAGCCACCACGACGCGGGAAACCCCAGGCCATGCATTTCCGCCAGCGCGGCGGCGGGGTGGCACAGCTTGTCGAGCCCGCTCCACCAGTACGGCAGTGTGAGTGCGATGCGTGCCAGCACCAGCGTGTAAGGCGAAGCGAGCATAGTGCCGATCGGCGCCGGCGTATTGGCATGACGGTGTGCGACGGCCACGGCTACACCGCCCAGCAGGCGCAACCGAGCGCGCCCCAGAACGATTTCAGATCCGCTTCGCGCACCGGCAACTGCTTCGACCAGGCATGGATGTGGTCATGCCCGTGAACCGCGCAACCGTTCGCGCAGCCGCACGCGTGCCGCGTTTTTGCTGCGGCCGGCTTGGGATCGTCCCACGCACCGTAACCGCCGAACATGCGCACCGGCGACCAGTTCGGCATCGCCGGCGGTGGCGGCGCTTCGTCCAGGTGCTTGAAGACGTCCGCCGCGTATACGACCTTGCCGCCCACCATGGTGAGGTGCGAGCTCATGTCGGCGATGTCCTGTTCCGCGCAGGTGAAGTAATCGCGGCTTGGCACGATCAGGTCCGCAAGCTGCCCGACCTTGATCTGCCCTTTCTTGCCTTCCTCGTCGGAAAACCAGGTGACGTACTGGGTCCACATGCGCAGCGCGGTTTCGCGATCCAGGCAGTTGCGCTGCGAATAGATGCGCATGCCGCCCACCGTCCTGCCGGTGACCAGCCACGACAGCGACACCCACGGGTTGTAGGACGCCACGCGCGTGGCATCCGTGCCGGCCGAAACGCGTACGCCTTTTTCCAGCATGCGCGCCACCGGCGGCGTGATGGCCGCCGCTTCGGCGCCGTAGCGTTCCACGAAATATTCGCCCTGGTAGGCCATGCGATGCTGCACGGCGATGCCGCCGCCCAGGGCGGCGATGCGATCGATGGAGCGATCGGAAATGGTTTCGGCGTGATCGAAGAACCAGTTCAGGCCCTTGAGCGGAATATCCCGGTTGACCCGCTCGAACACGTTGAGCGCACGATGAATGGTTTCGTCGTAGGTGGCATGCATGCGCCACGGCCAGCGGTTTTCCGCCAGGATGCGCACCACGTCTTCCAGTTCGCCTTCCATGCTCGAGGGCAGGTCCGGGCGCGGCTGGCGGAAGTCCTCGAAGTCCGCGGCGGAGAACACCAGCATCTCGCCGGCGCCGTTGTGGCGGAAATAATCATCGCCCTGCTTGTAGCGGGAAGACTGCGTCCAGTTGAGGAAGTCGTCCTTCTCGCCCTTGGGCTTCTGCGTGAACAGGTTGTAGGCCAGGCGAATGGTGAGCTGCCCTTCCTGTGACAGCTTGCGGATCACTTCGTAGTCGTCCGGATAGTTCTGGAAGCCGCCGCCCGCGTCGATCGCGCCGGTCACGCCCAGGCGATTGAGTTCGCGCATGAAATGGCGCGTGGAATTGAGCTGGTAATCGAACGGCAGCTTCGGCCCTTTCGCCAGCGTGGCGTACAGGATGGCGGCGTTGGGTTTGGCCAGCAGCAGTCCGGTGGGGTTGCCCGCGCTGTCGCGTTCGATGTGGCCGCCGGGCGGCTCGGGCGTGTCTTTGGTATAGCCGACCGCCTTGAGCGCGGCGGCATTCAGCAGCGCGCGGTCGTACAGATGCAGCAGGAACACCGGCGTTTCCGGCGCCACCGCGTTGAGTTCGGCAAGCGTCGGCAGGCGTTTCTCCGCGAACTGGTGCTCGGTAAAACCGCCCACCACGCGCACCCATTGCGGCGCTGGCGTGATCGCTACCTGCCGGCGCAGCATGTCCATCGCATCGGCCAGCGAGCGCACGCCGTCCCAGCGCAACTCAAGGTTGAAATTCAGGCCGCCGCGGATGAGATGCAGGTGATTGTCGATCAATCCCGGCAGCACGAGCCGGCCGTGCAGATCGATCACGCGTGTGCCGGGACCGGCCAGCGCCATGATCTCCTGGTCGCTGCCGACCGCACTGAAACGTCCGGCTGCGACCGCCACCGCGCTGGCGGTCGGCTTGCCGCTATCGAGCGTGGTAAAGCGGCCGCCGCGCAGGATCAGGTCGGGCGTGGCGCTGGGCGGGCTCATGACTTCACCTGTTCATCCGCTTTCGCCCGCGACGCAAGCGTGCCGCGCGGCAGCTCGCCGAACACATGCGGCTTCACCTGCTGGCCGATCCACGCGACCGTGGTTTCCTTGGCGATGAGCTGCTTGACCAGCGGCGGGATCTGCTCGCCAACCAGGATGCCCAGCAATCCGACCAGCGCGATCACCGGCGGCGCCGGCGAACGCACGTGGACCAGGCTGTAGATCACGCCCACCAGCAGGCCCGCGGCAAGCGACAACAAATAAGGCTTCATGAGCGTGTCTCCGATGGGTCGCGATAGGTCCGGCGGGCGGCTCAGCCGCCTTGCGCGTGGAACATGGTCTTGGCGTAGGTGATGCCCAGGCCGTACGCACCGCCATGGAGCTTGGCGATACCGGTGGTGCTTTCGTAGGTGTCGGTGCGCGCCCAATCGCGCTGCAGTTCCAGCAGGTATTGCAGCGACGTCATCGGCACCGCGCCGGCCTGGATCATGCGCTCCATGGCGCGGTTGTGCGCTTCCACGGAGACATCGCCGCAGGCGTCGGCAACGACATAGGCCTCATAACCCTGCTCGATCGCCGACAGCACGGGACCGACGATGCACACCGACGTCCACAGGCCGCCGAACACCAGCCGCGGCTTGCCGATCGCATTGACCTGTTTGATCACGGCAGCGTCTTCCCAGGTGTTCATGCTGGTGCGATCGAGCAAGGCCTGGCCCGGAAACGCCGCGGTGACTTCCTCGAACATCGGGCCGGAAAAACTTTTCTCCGCCACCGTGGTGAGTATCGCCGGCACCTTGAAGCTGGCGGCGGCGCGCGCGACCAGGCCGGCGTTGTTGCGCAGCGTGATCGCATCGATCGAATGCGTCGCAAACGACATCTGCGACTGGTAGTCGATCAGGATCAGCGCGTGATTGTCGGGCGAAAGCAGCTTGGAACCGGGGACGGCTTTGGCGGTGAGCGTCATGGTGGAATCTCTGGCAACGTATGGAATAAATGACGCGCTCGCCCAGCACCTTCGCCGGGCAAGCGCGTGACGATCAGCCTTTGATGAAGGCCAGCAGGTCGTCGTTGAACTGGTCCTGGTGCGTGGCGGTGAGGCCATGCGAGGCGCCCGGATAAACCTTGAGCGTGGCCTGCTTGACGATCTTGGCGGTGAGCCTGGAGGAATGCTCGATCGGTACGATCTGGTCGTCATCGCCATGCACCAGCAGGGTCGGCACGTCGATCTTCTTCAGGTCTTCGGTGAAATCGGTTTCGGAAAATTGCTTGATGCACTCGTAGTGGCCTTTCACGCCGCCGGCCATGCTCTGCAGCCAGAAGGCGTCGCGCAGGCCCTGGCTCACTTTTGCGCCGGGACGGTTGGCGCCGAAGAACGGTGCGGAAAGGTCCTTGTAGAACTGCGAGCGATCGGTCTGCACGCCCTTGCGGATGTCATCGAATACGGAGATGGGCAGGCCATTGGGATAATTGGCCGTGTTCGCCATCACCGGCGGCACCGCGCCGACCAGCACCGCCTTGGCCACGCGCTTGGAACCATGCCGGCCGATATAGCGCGCCACTTCGCCGCCGCCGGTGGAATGGCCGACCATCACCATGTTCTTGAGGTCCAGCTTTTCGATCAGCTCGGCCAGGTCGTCGGCATAGGTATCCATGTCGTTGCCTTGCGATGGCTGCGCCGAGCGGCCATGGCCGCGGCGGTCATGCGCGATCACGCGATAGCCATGCATGCTGAAGAACAGCATCTGCCCGTCCCACGCGTCGGCACTGAGCGGCCAGCCGTGGGAAAACACGATGGGTTGACCGTGGCCCCAGTCCTTGTAATAGATCTCGGTGCCGTCTTTGGTCTTGATGCTGCTCATGGTTTGATTCCCTTTGCGGTGCGGGGTGGAGGAAGCAGTCGTGGAAGCGGCGGCGTGTCCGGCCACGGCCGGCAAGGCCAGCGCGGCCGCGGCCGTCGCCGCCCCGATCAGCAGCGCGCGGCGGCGTTCGTCGATCATCGAAGCGGTGTCGTCGGTCATGGCGGGGTCCCGAGGCGGTGGGCTGGCAAACGGACGCGGTCCGTGAGGAAAGCGTGGCATCGCATGGCGATCGCCCAAAGCCCTGATGAAGGTAGGGCTTACTCACTCTGAAGAGTGATGCCCACGACGATTGCCGGAACCGAAGGCTTGTGCTTGACTAGCCACGCTCGGCAGCGCGAATGACACGCACGCTGGAACGAGTGATCGGGAGCAGCACATGAGCAGCGAAACACCGCCTATCCGCGTGATGGTGGTCGACGACCATCCACTGTTTCGCGAAGGCGTCGCAGCAGTGCTGGAAGCACAAGAGGACATGACACTGGTGGCCGAGGCCGTCAACGGCGAGGAAGCCATCGCCTGCTTCCGCAAGCATCGGCCCGACGTCACCCTGATGGATCTGCAGATGGCCGGCATGGGTGGCTTCGATGCCATCCGCAGCATCGTCGGCGAATTTCCGCAGGCGCGCATCGTGGTGCTCACCACCTACCGCGGCGACATGCAGGCCACGCGCGCGCTCAAGGCCGGGGCGGTGGGTTATCTGCTCAAGAGCACGCTGCGCAAGGAGCTGCTGCACACCATCCGCCAGGTTCACCAAGGCCATCGCCATGTGCCTGGCGAGGTGGCGCGCGTGATCGCCGAGCACGTGGGCGACGACACATTGAGCATGCGCGAGCTGCAGGTGCTCAACTACGTGGCCAGCGGCTTTTCCAACAAGCGCATCGCCACGCACATGGGCATCTCGGTGGAAACCGTGAAGACGCACATGAAGAGCATCCTGGCCAAGGTCAACGCCAGGGACCGCACCGAAGCGGTGGTGATCGCGATGCGCCGCGGCATCATCGACGCCTAAAGCGCTGCGCGTATCAGCCCGAGCGTCCGGCGCCGAGCAGGCGTTTCATCCAGACGGAGGAGGCCTTGCGCTTGTGCGCATAGGCGATCGAGCCGGGCACGGTCAGCTCGACCTCGGTACCGGAGCCCTGCGCCGACCAGATGTGCAGCTGGCCGCCCATGCAGCGCGCGCGTTCGCGCATGCCGACCAGCCCCCAGTGGCCCGGCCGGTGCCCGGCGTCGAGCGTTTGCGCATCGATGCCGACGCCATCGTCGCGCACGCACATGCGCAATTGCCTGAGCTCGAAATCGATCTGCACTTCCAGCGCCAGCGCTTGCGCATGGTGAAAGGCATTGAGCATCGCTTCGCGCCCGATCAGGTAGACCTCTTCGCGAATGGCCGGATCCACCTGTTGTTCCTTGCCGGTGGTGATCACGCGGAACTTCACCGAAGCATTTTCGAACAGCTCTTCGCCAAGCGCGATGAAGGCGCCGGCCAGGTCCTTGGTGATGCCGGCGCTCAGGCGCAGATCCCTTACCTTGTCGCGCCCTTCCACCAAGACCCCGTCGGCGCGGTCCAGCGCCTGTTCGATCTGGCCGCGTACCGGATCGTTCGGCAGCATTTTCTGTGTGATCGCGTGGAAGCGCAGGATCAGGCCCTGGAAGCCCTGCAGCAAGGTGTCATGCAGTTCGCGGGCGATTCGTTCGCGCTCGGCGTGGCGCACTTCCAGCCGTTCCTTCAGGCGCATTTCCACCTGGCGCACCTTCGCCCGGAACATGCTCCACGCAGCGAACACGGACGCCAGCGCGCACAGCAACAGGAACCAGCGCGTTTGATAAAACGCCGGCTGGATCTGGAACGACATGCTGGCGCCTTCCTTGCTCCAGAATCCGTCGTCGTTGGCGGCGGTGACGTCGAAACGATAGCGGCCGGGCGCGAGATTGGCGTAGATCGCCTCGCGCTGGTGTCCGGCATCCTGCCAGCCGGCATCGACGCCGTGCAGCCGGTAGCGGAAATTCACGCGCTGGGGAGCGAGATAGCTGGCTGCGGTATAGCCCAGCGTCACCGTCCTGGTATGCGGCGGCAGCACCAGCGCGCCGCCGGGAAGATAGCGCTTGCCGTCGGCGAGCAGCCACTGCGCCGCCACCTTCGGCGCCACCGTGTTGAGCTGAACCTGCGCCGGGTCGATCCAGCTCACGCCCTGGTTGGTGAAGAACCACAGCTTGCCGTCATCGGCCGGCGTGATGCTGGGCACCGGCTGTTGCTGGATGGCGATACCCGGCACGCCGTCGTCGCAGTCGAACAGCTTGTATTGAAAGTCGTAGGCAGGGTCGTCGAAGGCGCGCTGCATTTGCTCTGCTTTGATGCGCACGATGCCGGCGCTGCCATTGATCCAGATGTCGCCCTGCGCTGCCCTGACGATGCCGGAGATGCCGCTCAGGATCGCGTTACGGTTCGTCGATATGGACTGGAAGCGATCGCCCTGCAAACGCGCAAGGCCTCGCTCGCCGCCGACCAGGATGGACGAACCGTCAACGTCGATGGTCAGCACGTTGCCCACGTCCAGTCCATCGTGTGCAGTGAATGGGCGCAGTTGGCCGTTGCGCCAGTGCGCCACGCGGTTGTCCTGGTAGCCGAACCACATGCTGCCGTCGGAATCGACCGTCACGCTGCGCGGCTCCGACCAACGCTTGTCCGCGCTGACGCGAACGCTCTGCCAGGCGCTGCCGGACCATACCAGCAGCCCCCTGTTCTCGGCGCTGATCCACAAATGGTCTGCCTGATCCACGGCCATGGCATAAATGACGCCGCGATCGGCCTGCTCCGGCATGGGTACAAGCTGCGGTGCGGCCTTTCCATCCAACCAGTGAAAACCGTCGCTCGCCACCAGCCACACGCCGTGGCGATCGGCCAAGGCCTTGTCGACCAAGGGCAGGCCGGTGGCCATTAGCACCGGCACGCCGTGTTGCACCTGATAGACGTTACCGGCCTGCGCGATCCACACCATTCCATGTCCGCTTGCCGCCAATATCGCGTTGGCGGGCGATTCGCCCGCCATCGGCGACACGACGTGAAAGGCGTTGGCGTGAAAGCGGTTCAGGCCGAAGTTGGTGCCGACCCAGACGCTGCCTTCCTGATCCTGCAGCAAGGGCACGGCGATGACCGAGGTCAGACCGTTGGACGTATCGTAGATATCGCCCAGCTGGTCCGGCTGCAGCGATTGGCCGGTGGCGAGGCGCGCCGGATCGGCGACGCGATAGACGCCACCGCGTCCCTTGCCCGCCCACAAGGTGCCCCACAGCGCGCCGCTGCGATCGAACAGCATGCGCTTGGAGCGCGCGAAATCCGTGCGCGGCAGCGGCGCCGTCAGCGCCGGCGGAACATGCTCCGCCGACAGTCCCGGCAAGGCGCGCGTGCCGTGCAGTTCATCGGACAGCCACAAGGTTCCTTCCGGCGACTCGGCCAGGACCGCACCGGCGCCTACCGCGATGCCGGTGTGTTCGAATCGATGCGCACCCTTGCGCAGGGACACCAGCTCGCTGCCGGTGGCGACCCAGGTCGTTCCCGTGTGGTCGACCAGGATCCACGTTGCACGGTGGTAGGGATAATTCCAATCGGCGCCGATCTTTTCCCAGCGCCCTTGCCTGTAGCGCACCAGGCCGTTGGTCGTGGCCGCCCAGACGGCGCCATCTCCGGTCTGGCCAAAGCAGAACACGGTGCCATCGGGCAGGCCGTCCCTGGCGGAGTAGTTGACCAACCGCCCGTGCTCGATGCGGCTGATCTCACCGGTGAGAAAACCCATCCACATATCGCCGTCGGCATCCTGCATCAGGGCGGTGATGTCGGTCGCCGGCAGATCCAGGTTGGCCGATGGCGCATAACGCTCGAACTCAACGCCGTCGAAGCGGAACAGGCCGCTGCCGGTGCCGAGCCAGACGAAGCCGTCCTTGCCTTGCGCCATCGCCCAGATATCGGCCGGCGCGCCGTCCTGGATCACCCAGGCGCGATGGTTCATCTGCGCGATGCCGGATGGCGGCGCTTTTTGCGCGCACCATGCCGAAGACGCCAGCAGCAGGCTCATGGCCATGATCCACGCAACGTATTTCCTGGCCAAACCCACTCCCGCTTGCTGCCGAGCTTTCATCTAGGGCCTGTTTACACTATTTGCTTAGCCCGCGCCGGGAGCTGTTTGCGCGCCAGACAAGGAAAAACGAAGAAGTGTACGTCGGTACACGACTGTGTGATGACGCCCGATGGCTGGCAAACAGACCCTAGACCACCTGCCCGCCGGCACGCATCCCTCACCGGAGGGGGGCATCTCGTTTCTGGAACCGGATTAATAGCTCCATGCTACCGACCGGCACGGGCCGCTTATGCAACGAACCTATTCCATGTTCCCGCTCGGAGCGCCCGGGATAGGCCTGGTGCTGCTGCGGCTGTGCCTGGCCGCATCATTATGGCCGTTCCTCGGCAGCGCGTTGTGTTCGCCGCCGGGCCAGATGATGTTCTGGGCCGTGATCGGCACGGCGCTGGCGTTGCTGCTCGGCCTGCTCACGCCGGTGGCGTGTGGACTTTGCATCGTTCTGGCCGGCCTTGAAGCCATCGCCCCGGTGCATCCCTTGCTGGTGCACATGGTACCGCTGGCATTGAACGCGGTCGCCCTGGTGCTGCTCGGGCCTGGCGCCTATTCGGTGGATGCGCGTTTGTACGGGCATCGCGTGCTTACCCTGCCGGACAAGCGCTGAGCAGCCACCGCGCATGGGTGCGCGGTGGCTGCTGCTCGTTACGACTGGCTGGTGTGATTGGCGCCGGCATCGGCGGGCTCCAGTTTCTCCGCCATGAACACATTCGCCAGCTGCGCCAGCGTGGCAAGCGCGTTGCCGCCTTCCGTGCCCACCGCGATCTTCGGCACGATCGCGATCTGCCCTTCGCGCAAGGCGTCGGCGAACTGCCGGCCGAGATCGTTGATCAACTGCATGCGTGCGCCCTCGCCGGTCAACGCTTCGGCCTTGGCGCGGATCGCATTGGCTTCCGCCTTACCGACTGATTCCGTTGCCGCTGCCTTGCCTTCGCCCACCGCGATCTGGCGTTTGCGTTCGGCTTCGGCGTTGATGTTGATCACCTGTGCTTCCTTGGTGGCCGCGGCGATCGCAGCGTCGCCTTCGTTGGTCTTGATCTTGACGTTGATCTCGGACTTGGTGAGCTCGGTCTGGATCTGCGTGCGCGCCTGGGCCTCGCGCAGGGTGCGTTCCTTGATCGCGGCTTCCTGCTGCTGTTGGTAGGTGTCCATCTGCTCTTTCGCCACCTGGCGATCGCGCAACTGGTTGAGGATGGTGTCGATGCGCTGGCCCGAGGCATCGCCCGCGCTGCCGTGCGGCGTGCCGATCAGCACTTCCTGCAGTTCGAGGTTGTAGGCAGCGAAACGCTCCTGCATGTCGACGCTCGCCTTCTGCTGGATTTCGGCACGTTCGTGCAGCAGTTCCAGCAGGGTCTTGGTCTGTCCGGTGTTTTTGAAATAGGCCGAGACCATCGGATCGAGCGTCTGGTCGACCAGGCGCTTGATGTCGCCGAAACGCTGCACCACCAGCGGTGCCTTGCGGTAGTCGATATGAACCACTACCGACAACGGCATCAGTGGCTCGAATGCATCCTTGGTGATCAGCGCCACTTCCGAAAGATTCTCGTCGTACTTGTGCGCATTGGTCACTTCCTTCGACCATTTCAGGATGAAGTTGGTGGTCGGGACCAGTTGGATCTTGCCGGCGTAGGTGTTGAAGGCGTACTTGCCAGGCAGCAGCGGTTCCTTCCACACGCCGCGGCAACCGTTGTCGACCAGCTCGCCATGCGAATAGCCATCACCGGAACGATCCGCGCCGGTCTTGCCGAAATACGACACGACGACGCCCACGCTACCGACCGGCACCACCGTCTTGCGGATGAATTCCACCGTGGCGAACAGGCGGTTGAGGTAGTAGGTGCCTTCGACCAGTACCTGATGCTGGCGACCGCGTCGGCCACCGGCGCGCAGGAACGCATTGATGTTCTGGAAGTTGTTGTGGAACGTAGCCTTGTTGGCCGGGTCTTCGCCCACGCGCGGCGCCACGATTTCATCCGGCGGCAGCACCGGGCCGTCATGGATGGTGACCACGCCCAGCACGTCGCGAGGATCTTCGTCCGCGCGCTCGGATCTATCCATCACGCCGGCCGTCGAGGCGACACCGCCGATCACCACCGGCATGAACCCATTGCGCTCGCTCAACACGCGGCCCATCTTGTCGACGGTGTCTTTCTCTTCATCCGACAGCAGCAAGCCATGCACGCGCGCCGCCGTGATGATCGCGAACTGCGCCACGTTGATGGCATGCGTACCTTCGCGGAGAATCGCGCGCTGCGGACCCTTCTGGCCGCCGGCGCGCAGGAACGCGGCGACATCCTCCACGCCGGCATCGACCAGCGCGCCGAGTGTCTGGCCATCCACCAGCTCGTTTCCGTCGCGCGCGAAGACGTAGCCGATCTCGCCCTGCGGAATCGTCACCAGCTCTACCTTGTGCACGCGGAACTGGAAAAATGGCAAGGATGATATATGGCGAAATGATATCTCGCCATATTTTCCATAGCCATATCACATAGCATATAACGATTGGAGTGAGGCGCACATCTTGCGCATGGCACGAACACGTCCTGTTTTCGAGTGCACTATTTGGCCTCTCAGCAAGTAGCTATGCTCTTGTTCGAAAATTGCCGTCCTGAACGGCATCTTCTTAGACCGGCCATTCCAAGGTCATTGCTACACAAGGCGTGACCGCAAGAGCCATAACGTTTATATGCTCATTCGAGACAAAGTCGTGTTACCTCATCGATGGTTTATGGGTGAGGGACCCGGGGTAAACGAATGTCCTCAATTTATTCGTGACCTTTCCCTGGCCAAGGCGTATTCGTACAACGTACGCCCAAAGATGCCGTCGTCCGTAGATGCCTGGCAGCGTGTCTGTCGTTTCGAGGAGTGGCTCTATCAAACAGGTGTGCGAGCCGCCCAGATTTGTGCGAAACGCCGCGGCGTAGATTCGCTGGAACAACAGGTCGTCTATCGGGCAACGACGTTAGCTCAATCTACACAACAAAACAGTCGGCTCAGATTAGACGGCCACGAATTGTCGTTTGAAGAACAGCGTGTGATGACCTTCGTCATGACCGCAGGCAGAGAGCGTACAAACAGCTGGCTTGAACTTCGCGCGGGATTTCGCTCCATCGCAAAGCGCCGGGCACTCATTTATGCCACGTCGTTTGATTTTTTGTGAGGTGGATCCTCGCAATCTTACCGATACATAGCGCGCCACTGATAAACCATCGCAATTGACCGGCAATTTACGCCCACAGGAGTCGAAAAATGATCGATACACCATCTAAACATTCCCAGCCCGACGCGTCAGTAACGCGCTACGTCAGCTTCTATGAGATTTACGCGGCTCCCGATGGAGACCGAGCGCGACTTGGAACTGGAACCTACGAAGAGGTTTTTTCGCGGGAAATTTCCATGCCTCGCATCGTTTGTTTTTTCGGCCACGCGACGGATGCATATTTGCGCTCATTCGTACGCTTCGGCATGGCTCATTTCGATAAGGACACTCAGAAGATGATATACACCTACGAGAGTGCACTTGAGGAAATGGGTGGCCCTGCATGGCTGTTCCGGATGGCTGATGACCTCATTGCAGCAGGACTGTCGTGCATACACGATGACCTCGCCGCGCAGCCAGATGGTTATTGGATTAGGATTGTTCACGAACAACCCCCAGACTTAATTACATCTTCGCAGGCATTCGCCGAGCTAGCCGGAAAAGAATCACCCAGTGGTGTACTCGCTATTCACGTTCTTTTTCAGGGGTCATTAACGGAAATTTTTGCACTCAGTGCGCAATCGAACCAAGAGCGGACCCTTCAGAGGGGTGGGGTAGCCGCGCCGACATTGGCACGATAGATCGTAGTCAATGAACTCTGACAACCTTAGCGCATTTCACCCATGTCATCCTAGACTCTGGTTTGTACTTATCTGTCGTTCGTTGCAGCTCTACCTTTGCGAAGATTGTTAACGAATGGCGGTTCGCAAAATCCTTGAGCAAGGCAGTATCGACCTCAAGCAGACTACCTAGTGATCTTGGCTCATGAAGCCTTCGATTTTGATCGAAGGCACTTTGCCACTCGATTACTCTACCTAAAACAGAGTCACCCGAGTCACCCGAACCAAACTGGTCCTGAAAGCTTCTGGTATCAATCGTGTCATCCCACAGGGAAGACAGTGCTGCAAGCTCTCCGTACCAACGCCCTCGAAACATTCTGCGCGATACCGCCACGAGAGGAACGAGTGAACCCATCGGTGGAACAGTTCGTCGCGCTATCTCGGTCCGGTAGAGATTTCGAAAGCTACTATCCAGCCCGATGCTTCGCGAAATCAGGTCCTCTTCCGTGAATGTCCGGCATGACTGATCCACGCCAAAGAGCTCGACTCGAGCAATGCAGACCTTCGCGGAACGCTCATCGTCACGCCCAACACCACGCTGCTCAGAATATTCAAATAGACTGGTAAACCCATCACGTGATCGCAACGCATTGGCAATAGCCTCTTCCAAATCGCGAAATTCCAAAAAATCTTCTAGCGAATCAGCGAAGGAGAGCCACTCGATCTTCTCCGGCTTGGAAACGGGGCGAACCAAGCTATCTGTCGGATCACGCAACCGGAGAACGTCCGCGTTCGACATAACGTGTGCATGGTCAATTTCGTGGGCGTCGATGAGATTTACAATGCCGCGATTGATAGCTTCCCTGCAAGCCTCGGCAAATGGCGGGGATATCTCCAGATTGTCGAAGTTAGTATTGATGTTGTGCCTGCGGTGGATAGCGGAGTCGTTCTCCAGCCCCATCGATGCATTCGGATATCTCTCGTGCAATATTCGCGAAATCTGGCCCTGAAAGACGCGCTCATCCCTCGCTCCTTCACTAAAGAGGTCTACTAACCACCGTGAATATGGAGGAAGACGCACACCATCCTGTTGCGATCTCAACAGTGCAGGTGCTAGGGGTAGTAACACATGAGGCGCCTCAAGTATCCGTTGCGCCTTCTCGCAGATCGGTTGCAGCGCCCCACAATCGCATACCGCAGAGGCTACGGCGAGCCTGATGTTGAGATGCGCTTCCGACTCCGTAACCTCTATCAACCAGTCCGCCCATTCATGGTTCAGATCTGGACAAATCGCATTAAGCGAATGGAACACAGACACTAAGTATTCGCGCGTGCATGCTGTCTGCCCACCAGGAACCGCAGCCATATCTGGGCATAAACCGCTGCTTTGGCCCGAACAAACCGCTGTCATGTCCGTCGTGCCCGCTACAAACCGCATCCGTGTTGCTGCCGGTTGAAAATTGACCAGGAAAGAGGCGTTCTGCCGGCTGAAAATTGACCAGGGTGTCCCGACCTCCCTGCTGGTTTTTCAACCAACAGGGTATTGACAAGGTGCACACCATGGCTACATACGCCAAAGTCCGTCGAGTGCATTACCGCGAGCGTTTGTCGATCAGCGAGATCGCCCGCCGCACAAGCCTGTCCCGTAATACGATCAAGCGCTGGCTGCGAGATCCTGCGCGTGATGCGATGAGCTATCAGCGCTGCTCGGCGCCCCGAAAGATCGACCCTCACTTGCCCTGGCTGCATCAAGCGCTGGCGCTGGATGCGCAGCGTCCGCGCAAGGAACGACGCACAGCCTTGCGACTGTATGCGCAACTGCGTGAACACGGATATGCCGGCGGTTACTCCCAGCTCACCGAGGCCATCCGCCGTTGGCATGCGGAAGGTGGTTCACTCACGAACCGCCAAGCCTTTGTGCCGCTGGCGTTCGAGTGGGGCGAAGCCTTCCAGTTCGACTGGAGCGAAGAGAGTCTGGTGATTGGCGGCATCCACCGCAAAGTGCAGGTGGCGCACATGAAGCTATGCGCGAGCCGTGCGTTCTGGTTGGCGGCCTATCCCAGCCAGAGCCACGAGATGCTGTTCGATGCGCATACGCGCTGCCTGCAAGGGCTGGGCGGCGTGGCCCGGCGCGGCATCTACGACAACATGAAGACCGCGGTCGATCGCGTCCCGGGGCGCGGCAAGGAACGCGTGGTCAACGTGCGGTTTGCCGCGTTGTGCGCGCACTACTTGATCGAGCCGGATTTTTGCAACGTGGCGGCCGGCTGGGAGAAGGGCCGCGTGGAAAAAAACGTGCAAGACGCACGCCGCCATGGCCTCAAGCTCGGGAACAGCGTTTCGCCTCCTTCGCCGATCTCAACGCCTGGCTGGTGATCCAGTGTCCGAAGGTATGGACGCAAATGGCGCACCCAGAGTATCCGGGCATGACCATCGCCGAGGCGCATGAGCACGAGCAGTCCCATTTGATGCCGATGCCCGCGCCCTTCGACGGCTATGTCGAGCACATCGTGCGTGTCTCCAGCACTTGCCTGGTGCGCGTAGCCCGCAATCGCTACTCGGTGCCATGCGAGCTGGCCCATCGCTCGGTCAGCGCGCGGCTGTATCCGGAGCGTGTTGTTATCGTGGAGGCGATGGAGGTGGTCGCCGAGCATGCGCGGGCGCCCGACCGCGACCACATCGTGTACGACTGGCGTCATTACATTCCCTTGATCGAGCGCAAACCCGGCGCCTTACGCAATGGCGCACCGTTCGCCGATATGCCCGCGCCGCTGCGCAAGCTGCAGCAGGCGCTGTTGCGTCGCGCCGGTGGCGATCAGGTGATGGCCAAGGTGCTCACCGCCGTGCCGCGCTTCGGCCTGGATGCGGTGCTGGTGGCGGTGGAGTTGGTGCTCGATGCCGGCGCTGTCAGCGCCGAGCACGTGCTCAACGTGCTAGCCCGTTTGAGCGAACCGCCGACGCCCAAGCACGTTGCCACGCATCTGGCGGTGCGCGAGATGCCGACCACCGACGTGGGCCGTTACGATCACCTGCGTGTGCAGGAGGTGAGCCATGTCTGAGTTGCTCACCACGCTCAAGGCCCTACGCCTGTACGGCATGGCCTCGGCCTACGCCGAAGTGCTCGATCAGAACGGCAACGCCGGGTTGGCCAATGACCATTGGCTGCTGACGCATCTGGTGCGTGCCGAACAGGAGGATCGCGCCATGCGCTCGATCCGCTATCAATTGCGCGGTGCGCGCTTCCCCTTGCACCGCGACCTGGCCGGCTTCGACTTCGACGCCTCCAAGGTGGACCGCGGCCTTATCGATCAACTGGCCACGCTCGATTTTACGCAACGTGCTGAAAACATAGTTTTTATCGGTGGATGCGGCACCGGCAAAACGCATCTGGCAACCGCCTTGGGTATCACTGGCGTCACGCGGTACGAAAAGCGGGTGCGCTTCTACTCCACCATCGAGCTGGTCAATGCCTTGGAGCATGAGAAGGCCCTCGGCAAAACCGGCCGCATCGCCAGCCAGCTCATGCACATGGACATGGTCATCCTTGATGAGCTGGGCTATCTGCCGTTCTCCCAGGCTGGTGGTGCGTTGTTGTTCCATCTGCTGTCCAAGCTGTACGAGCACACCAGCGTCGTCATCACCACCAACCTTGTCTTTGCCGAGTGGTCCAGCGTGCTCATCGACGCCAAGCTCACTACAGCCTTGCTCGACCGCTTCACGCATCACTGCCACATCGTTGAAACCGGCAACGAGTCATATCGCTTCCGGCATAGCAGTCAGACCGCGAAGGCGCGGATCAAGTCGCGCGAGCAGAGCAGAAAGGGCAAGCAGGAAACAACGAGCAACCAGGAACCCTTCTAAACCACGTTCACTCAAGTAGCTAGGCGCGGCTGAGCTGCTTCTCCATGTCACCGTGAACCTCTAGACTTATCCACAGCCGGGAAGATTTTCCCGGCTTCCGTCCCTGGTCAATTTTCGGCCGGCAGAGATGGTCAGTTTTCGATCGGCAGGAACACACTACCACCCGTTGTTCGCTTAGCTCGCGTAAAAACGCCGGTTCTGCGTTCTCATCCTGGCATGCTTGGCGCCATAGCGCCTCCAGCCCATCTTCTTGCGCGTTTGTCATGGCTGTGCTCCGACTCATACCCTTCGCCATGCTAAGCAAAATCGAAGGCCTCACCATGACCGGTTAGAAAACAAACATGTCGCCGCGAATGGCGGCACGGTCGGGCCTATCGGTCATCCTTGGTGAGGCGGGGCCCGCCTCGGCGTCTGACGTCCCGGCCCAGCCATGTTAAGTAACCCGTGGTCAAAAATTTCGATGAAACCGGTCCGGAATCTGCAGCCCGCGAGCCAGACACCCGCTGGGTTATTGCGCGCCCAAGCGCCGAGAGTGTGCCGAGGCCCGATCGGTGTACGAGCCAACCACCGAGGGGATGCACAACGAAGTTGTTTCCAAGAGGGTTTAGGCTAGACCGCTACAAATTGCACGAAAACCGGAACAACCCCACATTGCGTTGGTGCATTGCAATAGCTTGATGACGATACCCTAGATCAAGCATCTGAGTGCCTGGCAGCCCGTGGCAGCTCAAGTGAGGTTGAGGCGGCTTTTTGCGAGGCCGTAAACGTTTGAATTTAATTTACTGTTTCACCGAGCGCTAGTATCCGAGGTTCCAAGTACACCAAATTCGGCCGGAAACCGCGCGTAAAACACGTGGAGCCCCTCTTTTCTGATAACGTCGAGAAAAGCATCAGCTTGTTCAGTACTTAAGATGAATTCGACCAGGATCGGCTCTTGCGCAAGCTCAAAAAAATGCTGCTCATGCATATGCCCGTGTCGGCCGTATCCGGCTATCGCACGAAATGCGGAGCCGCCGGGAATGCCCATCTCCTTGGCTTTATCGAGCAGCCAGTCATGCACCTGCGAGTGATGAATGCGACGACTTTCAATTGTATAGAAACGCAGATACAAGCCGCTCATAACGTACTCCCAATTAAGGCTTAAACAACCAGCGGGTTATGCTGATGCCGGTCAAAGTGGCGAATAAAGCGCCGCCAACATGGACCACGATAATGACGCAGACTAACGCGTACTCATGCCGCAAGAGTCGGTTCACTACCTCGCCAGAAAAGGTGGAAAATGTGGTCAATCCGCCAAGGAAACCAGTTGTCACTGCTAGGCGCAAGAATGGTGACAGGTTTTCATATTCGGTAAATAAGCCTAGCGCAAGCCCCATGAGAAGGCCGCCGATGACATTCGCCGCAAGCGTGCCGAGCGGGACTGGCGGAAAGATCGGATCGAGCGTCAAGCCTAGAACCCAACGCAGCAACGCACCAAACCCTGCGCCAAGGAAGATACATACTGCCGACCATCCATTCACGCCATTACACTCCTAATACAAGAGCCTGCGGGGAAAGTAACGTCATCAAGTAAACGCAATGCCTTCCTACCCTAGCCAATAGGCATCAGTCAAAAGCGATGACCTGTCCGAGAGTTCGGCCAGAGATATATCACATCTGAAGGTTACTGTAATGTAAGCGTCACCCGATGTCACATCGACACGACGCTGCAGTCGTGATCAGCAGATCGGCGTGGGTTGCCAGTGTCCGGGAAGCGGCAAGAGCGTGTGGATATCGCGATCGAGCGTAGTGGGCAAGCGCGTAAGCACATCGGTGAGCCAGGCATGCGGGTCCAAGCCATTGGCTTTGGCTGTGGCCAGCAGCCCCATGATGGCCGCTGCACGTTGGCCGGCGCGCTCGGCCCCCACAAACATCCAGTTCTTGCGCCCGAGTGCAATCGGCCGGATCGCATTCTCGACCAGGTTATTGTCGATCGGGTAACGGCCATCCTCGACGTAGCGCGCCAATGCATCCCAGCGCCTGAGGGTGTAGTCCATTGCTTTGGCCGTGTTGCTCTGACCCACGGTCGTCTTGCGTTGCTCGATGAGCCACGCCTTGAAGGCGTGCAGCACCGGCATCGCGTGTTGCTGGCGATGGGCGAGTCGTGCCGAAGCATCCATCCCTGCCGCTTCCTCTTCGATGCGATACAGCTCGGCGATGCGCGCCAAGGCTTCCTTGGCCAAGGCGCTGCCACTGGCTTGGTATTGCTCGAAGAATTTTCGGCGCGCATGCACCCAGCATCCCAGCTCGGTGATGCCCTCACGGAACAGCGCCTTGTAACCGCCGTAGTCGTCGACCATCAGCGCGCCGCGCCAATCGCCCAGGAAGCGCCGGGCATGCGCGCCGCTGCGGCTGGTGCAAAAGTCGAACAGCACGATCGGCGGCCCCGTGGCGGTGCGATAGGCAAACAGGTACGCGCGCTTGGTCTGGCCGCTTCCCGGATCGAGCATGCCCACCGGCGTCTCGTCCGCATGCAGGATGGCGACGGCTTTCATCTGCTCATGCAGGCGATCGGCCAAGGGCTGCAAGGCCACGCCGCACGCGCCGATCCATTCGGCCAACGTCGCCCGTGGCAGCGCGATGCCGCTGCGCAGGTAGATGGCTTCCTGACGATACAGCGGCAGGTGAGTGGCGCAGGGGAGTCGCACCCCCACGCTCTCCCAGAACCGGACGTGAGCCTCTCAACTCATCCGGCTCCTATCACCCAGTTGTCTATATCGCCCAATGAGGAAATAGCGTGGGAGCACGTCGCCGAAGTTGGGCTAACCAATCCCACGCTTTCGACAAGTGACCACGAAGCTTCTTGTACTTGCGCTGCGCCTATCGCACCAGATGAAAATCCAGTGTCCTTAACGCACGTCGCAGCATCGATGGATAGAAGAGCCCGTAGTAGCGAATCCAGCCCGTCATCTTCGAATGAAACCGCTCGCGCAGTTCTCCCAAGTCATACCGGCTCTGGCGCGCAAGGCCCAAGTCGCGTATCTCCTGTCGCATCGCTTTCGCCGCCTTATCGCTAACGGCCGGTGATAAGCTGGTAAACAACTCTCCTCGCCGATTCTTTGACTGCCTAGGCTTGAACGTATAGCCAAGAAAGTCAAACCGCTTCGCGATATAGTCGCCACGTCGATTGGCATCGGCGCAGTACACCACCTGAGTTTTCTCTGGATGCAATTCCAACTGACACTGCGCCATTCGTGACGTCAACTCCCGTCTCAACGACTGAGCTTCGGCTTCGCTTCCGCAGTGGCAAATCACATCATCCGCGTAACGCTCAAACAGCACCTTGGAATGGTGCCGCTCCATCCATTTGTCGAATGCGTAATGCAGAAACAGGTTTGCCAACAACGGGCTAATCACACCCCCTTGTGGCGTCCCTCGATCCCGCTTTTGCCTGGTTCCATCCGGCAGCACCACGTCTGCCGTTAGCCAGCGCTTGATGTATAGCACCGTCCACCGGCATTGGGTGTGCCTTTGCACTGCTTTCATCAGCATGTCGTGATCAATATTGTCAAAGAAGCCTTTGATGTCCACATCGAGCACCCAAGGACGTTGCCAACACCGACTCCGGGCCATCCGCAAGGCATCGTGTGCCGAGCGACCCGGCCGGTATCCATAGGAGTCCCTATGGAACACCGGTTCCAGCCGCGGTTCCAGCCGCCGCCGAACGACCATCTGTGCAATCCGGTCCGCAACCGAATTCCCAACGGCCGCGTCTTGCCATCGCCTTTCGGGATGTCAACGCGCTTGACCGGTGACGGAAAATAACTGCCCGAGGCCATTCGATTCCAGATCCGATACAGGTTCTTGCTCAGCTCCTGATCGAACTGTTGAAGACTGACCCCGTCCACTCCAGCCGCACCACGATTAGCTTTAACGCGTTTGTACGCGTCCCATACTTCCCACTTGGCAATATCAAACGACTTTGCCTCAGTCACAGGCTTCATCCTCTCTCAAGTTGAGCCTTGACTGAGACTGGATGACGACGCCCCTTCGGTCCAGCTCCATTACGCAGCCTTCATCCCTACTACGAGCGTCTCCGTCCCTGTGCCCCGCATCGGTACTCTCGTTCTTGCAGAGGCTATCTGCTTGAATTTCTCCCTTCGCATCGGGACGACAGGTTCTCACGTTCCTCATTGAAGCCTGATACAGAGTCACGCCGCCTTTATGCCGAGCGCCGGTCGAGTAGTCAGTAGGCATCCCTCGACCTTCATCCCGGGCCAACCACCAAACCCGGTTTCGACGCTGTTTAGATACGTTTCGACACGCCATCAGCGGTTCACTTTCGTTCGTCTCTCTGTTTCGCACCTGACGCAGTCATTGCCGCGCCTTTTCCTCAACGCTCACCACCAGGACTCTTAACCCCAGCAGCTTGAGGTGGTTTGAAGCCTGTTCCTACAAACCGACTTCGAGGGGCCCACCCTCATCTTCAGTGAAGCACCACAGTTCTCCGTTTTCCTATGGAGGCTGTGCTCGTGACACACGGTGATCGACGTATTTGGCGATCACCACCTGCGCCAGCAAGCTGGGCGCGGCCATGCCTCGATCGATGACCGCTGGCGCCACCGGTTCGCTGACGATGGTCTCGCACCGACGACAGGCGTAGTGCGGGTAGACATCCCGTTGCACATAAAACTCAAGCGGCTTGCAGGCGAGCTTCTCCCTGACGTGATCCTTCACATGCACGAGGGCATTCCCGCAGTCGGCGCAACAACAGTTCGCCGGCTCGTGGCGGGTTTCCACGCGCGGCAAATGATCCGGTAAGGAACGGCGCGGGCTTACCTTTTTGACACGATCGAGCGCGGGCTTGGTCGAGGCAGACGTTTCGAGTGCGGCCAATTCGGCGTCGACCGCCGCGATCTCCTCAGCCAGCGTTTCCTCAAACAGATCGCGCTGGTCCGCGCTGACTTTTTCCGACCGCGCGGCATACTGAAGGCGACGCAGGCGTGCGTTCTCCGCCTTCAGTTTGGCGATATGGGTATCCTTTAAGGTGATTGCTTGCGCATGCTTGGTGATCACCTGCTCTTGCCTGGCATTGATGTGCAACTGCTCCAGCAGCAGGGCACGCAGCTGCTGTACGTCTTGCAGGTTGGCGATGGCGGCACGATCCATGGGGTGCAGCGTAACCGATCAAAGCTGTTGCGCAAGTCGGGGAGGCATGCTCAATCGTTGCCAATCCACACCCGTGCACACACCCGTGCACAGCCACGCGAACTGTGCCTCACTGATCGACCACATCGCCTCACCCGAGCGGGGCCATACGAAGTGACCTTGCTGCAAGCGACGCACGGCCAGCCACACCCCCTGCGCATCGGCCTGCAGCAGCTTGATGCGCGAGGCGCTGCGATTGCGAAACACGTACGCGGCACCTTCGAAAGGGTCATGGCCGAGCGTTTGACGCACGTAGACCAACAGACGGTCCATCCCGCTGCGTAAATCCATCGGTGCGGTGACCAGCCACCAGCCTGTTGGACTCAGCACGCAGCCAACTCGCGCAGCAGCGGCAAGACGTGAAGGCTCTCCGTGCTGGCCGGAAGCCGGACCGACCATCCATTGGGAAGCCGCACTTCCACCTGCGTCTCGATTGACGGCTTTGCCACGAGGATGGGCACGACGGCGGCCGATACCGGGGAGCCGCTGCGTCGATGCAGCCAGTAGCCAAAGCTCGATAGCGATAAACCGTGCTGCTTGCAGTACGCCGGTTGGCTTAGGCCGCTCTGACGCCAGCCGTCCAGATGCGCGTACCAATAGTCTTGCTTGTTAGCCATCCCATTGCTCCGCTTGAAAGTCGATGGCGATATCAAACAAGATGCATGCGATCGTCGCGAGATGCGCTGGGGTGACGCTTACCGACAAACAAGGATTTTTTATTTAGTAAAGAACTCAAGGTTGACGAGAACATGACGCATTGAATGGATGCGTTGGCGATGAGGTGACGCTTCGCAAGCAATATCGAAGCCAATAGGAATCCTGCGCAAGGTTAAATGTCATCTCTTTATCAATGCCCTGGATCATTTGCATTTTCTTCTGCTGAGTGTGCCCAGTGTTCGTTATTTGTCGCGCGTCCCCGCCAGCCGCTATGCCACAGCCCGTAATTCAAACCCTCGTTCACATAAGATTCTGTTAGGTAGGCCTTGTTTTCTGTGGCATGCCCCCCTGCCTGATTGAGAGGATGACCAAAAAACTGTCCATCAGCGCCGTACTGCTCTTCATGAGTCGCAGTTGCTGCCGCCTCCGCCTCCGCCCTAAAAGAGGGGCCTAGATAATTGCTGTTCGAGTGAAGGCTCCCCGCGTTGAAGGTGGTTTTACCCGCAGAGTTCATTTCGCCAACAAATTTTGGATTTTCTTCGAGGTCGACTGTTCCATCGTTGACCTCGCCCTCCTTGTCGTAAAAGGCAAGCGCATTCTGCAAGAGTTTCTGCCCTTTTGGGGCGGAAGGAGAGAGATTCTGTGCATTGATGTCTAGGCGAATGATGTAGCTGCCCGATGGATCATCGCGTGTGATCGGATTGTCATCCACATACGCGTGTTGATTCATGCAACTAAGCTCTCTTGGCACAGCAGGTGCGGCGTTCGTGTTTAGGAAAGGACCCGTGACAGGGTCATAATGATAATGTTGTAAGTTGGTTTTAGCATTGCTGATGTCACCAGTGCAGGCCGGCCGATTCAGCAGTGTACCCACACCGATGGCCCCGTGTGGCGTGTGATCGTAAGCCTTTGCGATATCGACGTAAGCATCCGCATGAACAAGCGGAGCCGCATTCGGGTAGACAACTGCCGTCTGTTGCTGAGCATGCAGCACACCGTATGCGAACAGGATTAACAAGCAGATGCGAGGCTTGCGCGAAAACTGATGATCAGTGGCGCTTTTTGCGTCAAAGTTCGCTGAGGCGAAGGTGGTTTGCTTGCTCATCTGGAACGTCACCGATGAAAGTGGGGCTGATCTTGCCACATCTGCGAATAAATCAGAGCATCCTTAGATCCGTGCTGGCTGCGAAGGATGGCGAGGATATAACGGAGATATGGACTGCGCTGGAAAAAGCGTCAGATGCGCTGGTGTTCCTGCCGATCGAAAACTGACCATCTCTGCCGGCCGAAAATTGACCAGGGACGGAAGCCGGGAAAATCTTCCCGGCTGTGGATAAGTCTAGAGG
>Ga0209759_1000520_pt1 | contig 41628 bp, 35 predicted proteins | sample AraplaCL_Col_mMS_FD_184261 | JGI IMG/M metagenome (GOLD analysis project Ga0209759, IMG submission 184261) | Arabidopsis root microbial communities from the University of North Carolina, USA - plate scrape CL_Col_mMS (SPAdes) (version 2) | ecosystem: Host-associated > Plants > Roots >...
CGTTGGCCAGCGACAGCAGGCCGCACGACAGCGTGACGTAGATTGACAGGGCCAGCATGGCGTTGACGCCGACGCTGAAGATGACGGTGTTGTACGTCGCCCAGAATCCATCCCACCATTCCATCATGTTCATGGGACTAAGCCTTTCTTTCCAGCACTTTGCCGAACATGCCGGAGGGCTTGACCAACAAAATCAAAAACAGGAGACCGAACGCCACCGCATCGCGGAAGTCGCTCGAAATGTATGCCACGGTCAGCACCTCGGCAAAACCGAGGAACAGGCCGCCGATCATGGCGCCGCGGATGTCGCCCATGCCGCCCAGGATGATCACGGCGATGCCCTTGTGCAGCATCGGCTGGCCCATGAAGGGCGAGATGGCGTTGAACGACAGGCCGACCAGCACGCCCGCTGCGCCGCCGAGAGCGGCTGCTGCGAACGAGGTCAGGTAGAACAGGCCCTCGACGTTGATGCCCAGCAGGTAAGCGGCTTTCGGCGACTCGGCGATGGCGCGCAGCGCGCGGCCCAGTTGCGTGCGGCGCATCACGGCCAGCAGCACGATCATCAGCACGAAGGCGATGACGACGATGCCGACTTGCACCGCGGTGACGTGCAGGTTGCCGATGGTGACGCTGTCTTCCGGAATGGTGCCGACCGGGAAGCGTTTGTTTTCGGCGCCGAACAGGCCTTGCGCCAGATTAGTCAGCATGATCGCGACACCGATGGTGGCGATCATGGGAATCAGGTGGGGCGCATTGCGCTTGCGCAACGGTTTCAACACCAGCACGTCGACGATCAGGCCGATCAGTCCGGTGGCGACCATCGCCGCGAGCATGGCCAGCCAGAGCGGCAGCGCCAGTTGCTCGACCAGCAGCAGGGCGGCATAGCTACCCAGCATGAAGATCGCGCCGTGCGACAGGTTGATGACCCCGAGCACGCCGAATACCAGCGTGAAGCCAAGCGCAAAGAGCGCATAGACGCTGCCTAGCGAAAGGGCATTGATAAGTTGTTGTTCTAACATAGGACCTGCGAATAGAGTGATGACGAATAGTGAGGAGCGCCGGTCTCATCCGTCAGTCATGCATGAACATGCATGCGCTGGCAGGCTGGCGATGTATCCCTCGTTACATCAGAAAAGCGGCTTTTGGCTAGCCTGTTCTTTTTCGCGATTGGGTAAAACGTGTGACGCTAGCTGAGCAGCGGGAACAAAAAGACTCCGGTAAAAAATACCGGAGTCTTTGCGCTTGTTCTTTCCGCCGAGACTTACTTCAACAGAACGAACTTGCCGCCTTTGGCGATGTTGACGATGGCTTCTTGCTGCGCGTCGAAACCGACTTGCTTGCCGGCGACGGCAGGAGCAGGGCGGAAGGCGAACTTGCCGGTCGCGCCGTCGATCTTGACGGCAGGCAGGGCAACGCGCAGCGCGTCGCGGTCCTTGTCCAGCGCGCCGGAGAGCTTGACGTTCTTGAGCGCTTCGGCAACCACGTGCAGCGCATCGTAGGCTTGTGCAGCGAACTGGTCAGGATCGGAACCGAACTTGGCCTTGTACGCGGCGATGAAGGCCTTGTTGGCAGGCGTCAGGTTTTCCGACGACCATGGGCTGCCCATCAGGGTGTTGTCGCCGGCGTCCTTGGCGATTTCAAACAGCTTCGGCGAGTTCAGGCCGTTGCCGCCGATGAACGGTTGCTTCATGCCCAGCGCGCGGGTTTGCAGGATGATGTTGGCAGCTTCTTCTGCCAGGCAGGAGCAGACGATGGCGTCGGGATTGCCGGCCTTGATCTTGGTCAGCTGGGCCTTGAAGTCGACGTCGCCCTTGGCATACGCCTCGGTCGTGGTGGTCGGGATCTTTTGCTGTTCCAGCGTGGCCTTGAAGACGTCGTAGCCGGACTTGGTGAATGCATCGTCGTTGCCGTAGATCACGGCGACCTTCTTGATGCCGAAATGCTTGACGGCGGCCTTGACGGTCACCGGCAGCACGTCGGCTTCCATGACGGAATTGCGGAAGGTGAACGGGCCCATGGCGGTGATGCCGTCGGCGGTGTTGCTGGTGCCGAAAGCGACGACCTTGGCGGCGTTGGCGATCGGGTCGGCAGCAAAAGCGGAGTTGGACAGGGTCGGGCCGAAGACCATCAGCACCTTGTCCTGGAAAATCAGTTTCTTGAAGACGTTGATGGCTTCTTCTTTCTTGCCTTGTTCGTCTTCCGGAATCAGGACCAGTTTGTTGCCGTTGACGCCGCCCTTGGCGTTGACTTCGTCAACGGCCAGCGTGAAGCCGTTCTTGATGGCGACGCCGTATTTGGCGGCAGGGCCGGTCAATGCTGCGGCGAGGCCGAGCTTGACGTCGGCAGCCAGTGCTGCATTTGCCAGGGTGGCGCCGATCATCAGCGCAGGCAAGGTCTTTAAAGCGGTTTTAAGCATGTTGAATCGCATCGAGTTCTCTCCTTGGTTAGATATTCTTATAGAGGATGACGCGAAATATTAGCCGGGGATAACCGACACAGGAAGTCTTTGGTGGACCGCCCTATTTTGCTCCATCCTCTTTAGACCGTCGTGGGGTCTTTGGGATACAACCGGTCAAGAATACCGTAAACCGGTTTAAACACACTGCTGCACTGCAACCTGATAAGCCGCCTTGCAACCGTCTGCTGACTCCGCCGAGGCGGAGGTGACGCTGATGACAGATTTGATGCTGCTCTATCCGGAGACGGAGCGGTCCTGCCGATTACCTCGCACTGCTACTTTTGGTACAGACTTAGTACAGCGGCATCCGGGTCGCGTTGGCAGTTCGGATGCCGCTGGTATTTCCTTATTGCTTTATGCTTTACAGCGATTTGCGGAGTTCCGCGATCGCCAGGCGCACCTGGTTAGGCGCCGTGCCGCCGATGTGGTCGCGCGCGGCAACCGAGCCTTCCAGCGTCAGGACGCCGAAGATGTCGTTTTCGATCAACGGCGAATAGACGCGCAGTTCGTCCAGCGTCAGATCCGACAGGTCGCAGTTGCGGTCGACGCAGGTGCGTACCGCGTGCGCGACGGCTTCGTGGGCGTCGCGGAAGGGCAGGCCCTTTTTCACCAGATAGTCGGCCAGGTCGGTGGCGGTGGCGTAACCCTGCAGGGCGGCGGCGCGCATGGCGTCCGGCTTGACGGTGATGCCGCGCGCCATGTCGGCGAAAATGCGCAGCGTGTCGGTCAGCGTGTCGACGGTGTCGAACAGCGGTTCCTTGTCTTCCTGGTTGTCCTTGTTGTAGGCCAGCGGCTGGCCTTTCATCAGGGTCAGCAGCGCGATCAGGTGGCCGTTGACGCGACCGGTCTTGCCGCGCGCCAGTTCGGGTACGTCCGGATTTTTCTTTTGCGGCATGATCGACGAACCGGTGCAGAAGCGGTCGGCGATGTCGATGAAGCCGACACGCGGGCTCATCCAGATCACCAGTTCTTCCGACATGCGCGAAATGTGGGTCATGACCAGCGCGGCGGCGGCGCAGAATTCGATGGCGAAGTCGCGATCCGAGACGGCGTCGAGCGAATTGCGGCAGACGTCGTCGAAGCCCAATGTCTTGGCCACGCGCAGGCGGTCGATCGGAAAGGTCGTGCCGGCCAGTGCCGCCGCGCCCAGCGGCAGGCGGTTGACGCGCTTGCGGGCGTCGGCCATGCGTTCGGCGTCGCGGCCGAACATTTCAACATAAGCCAGCACGTGGTGACCGAAGGTGATCGGTTGCGCCACCTGCATGTGGGTGAAACCGGGCAGGATGGTGTCGGCGTGTTGCTCGGCCAGATCCACCAGCGCCGCGCGCAGGTCGCGCAGCAGGCCGCTGATGTCGTCGATGGCGGCGCGCATGTACAGGCGGATGTCGGTGGCGACCTGGTCGTTGCGCGAGCGGCCGGTGTGCAGGCGTTTGCCGGCGTCGCCGACCAGTTCGGTCAGGCGCTTTTCGATGTTCAGGTGGACGTCTTCGAGGTCGAGCAGCCATTCGAATTGGCCGGCCTCGATTTCCCCCTTGATCTGCGTCATGCCGCGCTGGATGTCGGCGTAGTCTTGCGCGCTGATGATCTGTTGATGCGCCAGCATTTCTGCATGGGCAAGCGAGCCTTGAATGTCGAATTGCGCCAGGCGATTGTCGAAGAAGACAGAGGCGGTGTAACGTTTCACCAGATCGGAAACGGGTTCGGAAAAGCGAGCCGACCAGGCTTCGCCTTTTTTCGATAATTGAGCGGTCATAGTGGGGGTCCCGGAGAATACGCGATTATAGCAAGTCGATGACATTTGAGTCACGCCACGGCGCGCCCGGGCCTGGCGCGGACGTCGGCATGATGGCAACATCCATGGATTATCAAGAGGGCGTGGCATAAAAAACATTGCACTCTTGCCAAATCTTGAAGATACTCGAATTGCTGTTTGTAAATCCAAGCAATTCGATTTTTCGGGCTTGTTGAACAAGAATTATCTGGCAGGCTCCAGTGGTCTCATCCGGGGAGAGGTCTCATGAATTTTGAAGCACTGTTTCAGCAACAGGCAGCATTGCCCAGCATTCCCAAGGTCGTACAGGAAGTCATCGAGAGCTTCAACAACGACAACGTGTCGATCGAAGACATCGCCAGGAAACTGAGCGCCGATCAGGTCTTGAGCGCCAAGCTGCTGCGCCTGGCGAATTCCTCCTACTATCATGTCTCGCGCAGTATCGGCACCGTCGACGACGCCGTGCTGATGCTGGGTTTCATGACCGTGCGCACGCTGGTGGTCAGCACCGGCCTGACCGGCAGTTTCAAGTCGATGTCGGGCGTGGATCTCAAGCTGTTCTGGCGCTACAGCCTGCATACCGCGATCGTCGCCAAATGGCTGGCGAAGAAGCAGGGGCTCAACTCCGACCTGGGCTTCACCGTCGGCCTGATGCATGCCATCGGCCAGTTGGTCATGCACGCGGCGATGCCCGAGCAAACCTTGCAGGTCGACAAGATCGCCAGCACTATCGATGCGCGCCGTCTTGACGTCGAGCACACGTCGTTCGGCTACGACTTTTCCGACGTCGGCGCGGAACTGGCGAAGCGCTGGCGTTTCCCCAACGAGTTTTCCGAGGCCATCAAATCGTTTCCGAGGCCGCTGGAAGTCATTCCATTCAACAAGATCGCCGCCGTTATCCATATCGCGGCATGGCGCGCACGTGCGGAAGAGAATAAATATTCCCGCGAGGAAATGGAGTCGACTTTCCCGGAGGAAGTTGCCGCCAAGCTGGGCGTGAAGCCGGAGGTGCTGCTCGATGAATTGCCGCCGCTGGCGGAATTGGGCGCCGGAATGGAAGAGTTGATTTCCTGAGGGGAATTTTTCTGTCCTCCAATCTCTGATCGGACCGCGGCGCGGACCGTGCCGGACGCGTCGGTCGATAAAAAAAGCGGATGGGGCTTGTGCCTCATCCGCTTTTTTTCCTGGCCGGAACATGTCCCCGCGTGTCTACTCCAGCTTGTCTTTCAGGAATTTCAGCATTTCGCGATAGGCTTCCGCGCGCGAATCGGCATTGCCGCCGCTGGTGACGCCTTCGCCGCGTTTGCCGGCGCCGGGGATGTCCATGCGGACATGCATGGGCAGGCCGGGGGCATCGAAGTCGTGGTAAGTGTCCGGGTAGAGGCGCAGGGTGATTCCGGTGTCGCTGCCTTCCAGTTTCTTTTCCAGCGATTCACAGGCTTCCGGCGGCGTCCAGTCGTCGTTCTCTCCCATGAGGATCAGCATCGGCGCAGCCGGTTTGTAGGGCGTGCGGCTGCCGGCGTAAGGCGTGCAGGTCGGATAGAAGGCAACGGCGGCTTTGGGTTGCACCTTGCGGACCGCGACATCCGTTTGGGCCAGATTCATGGCTGCCAGGATCGTCGTGGCGCCATGCGACCAGCCGACCATGCCGACGTGTGCGTAGTCGACGTCTTCCTGCGTGGCCAGCCAGCGCAGGGCGATCTGCACGTCGAGGCGGCGGTTGGCGCTGCTGGCTTCGCGCTGGGCCAGGCTTTCCTGGCAGATGGAACGGCGGCCGCGCGGGGTGAAGCTGTCCGGGAACAGCACGTTGTAGCCGGCGTCGGTCAGCGCGCGCGCCATGGCGATGTGGCGCGGCGTGAATTCGATCTTATCTTTGTTGACGCTGCTGTAGAGGCCGCCGCAGCCGTGCATGGCGATGATGGTCGGTTTCTTTTCCGCCTTGCCTTTGCCCTTGAACCAGAAGCCGAACAAGGCGGTCGCTTTGCCGCCCGGCGATTCGACGCTGGTCAGGAACACGCGGTCGGTGCGCAAAGGCGGCAGCGGAGCCGGCTTGGCGGCGGGCGCTGCAGCCAAGGCCGCAGCGGCGAGTTGTACGCACAGCCCTGTCAGGCAGAGCGATGCAATGGTTTTACCCCGGATATTCATGGCGAACTTCCCCAAATATTTATGTGTGCAACCATCGGTCGGTCTGCGGGCGAGCCTTCAGGCCGACGTTGGTTTGCTGTCGATTCTGTCTTGCGATGTTGCTTTCGCGGTTGCCGGTTTCAACACCAGCAGCAGCGCCGCCCCGATCAATGCGCCTCCCACGGCGTAAGCCGGGGACAATTGTTCATTGAGAAACAGCCACCCCCACAATACGCCGAAAAGCGGTATCAAAAAAGTAACGGTTAACGACTTCACAGGTCCTATATCGGCAATTAATCGGAAAAATAAAATATAGGCCAGCGCCGAACACGCAAATCCCAATGCCAGCAAAGCAAACCACGTACCAGCGCTGCCGTGCAAGGGCGTGCCTTGCATACCGGCGCTGATCGCAAAAAACGGCAACAACAGCGCAACCGCGCCCAACTGGCTGCCAAACGCCACCAGTTTGCTGTCCAGGCCGCCGCGATCGGTGATCCAGCGCTTGGTCAGAAAACCCGCCAGGCCGTAACAGCTGGTGGCCAGCAGGCAGGCCAGCGCACCGAAAACAGTCGCGGTGTCGAAGGCTACCGGGCCGGTCCTGGTCAGCACGGCAACGCCGGCCAGCCCGAGCACGACGCCTGCCACTTTGCGGCCGGTCAGTGTGTCACCGAAAAATAACGCCCCGATGACCACGCCCATCAACGGCGTCGTTGCGTTCAGGATGGCGGAGTATCCCGCCGGCAGCACCTTCGCCGCCAGGCTGTACAGCACGAAAGGGATGCCGGAATTGATGGCGCCCAGCAGCATCGCCGCGCGCAGTTTTCCCTGAAACCGCCATTTTACGCGCAGCGCCGCCAAGATGAGCAGCAGGCCGGTCGCGCCGAACAGCACGCGGAAAAACGCCGTATTCAGGGCGCCCAGTTCCGGCACGACGATGCGCATGAACAGAAAGCTTGCGCCCCAGATGGCGGACAGAGCGAGCAGGCGGAACAGGTCGGCGGATTTCATCGGCGGTCCGGCAAAAGAAGGAGGGGCACCATTCTTGAGGAAGAATGATGCCCGGGCACTCCGAAACTTGCTATCGTGTTTTTCCTGATGGCGTGCAGGAAACGAAATGTGTACGGCAAATCAGGACGGCGTCCGCGTACACCGGCGTGCTGCAAGCCGATGTACGCGCAGAACCGCTACTGCGTCAGCCCGTATTGCGCAGGCCGGCGGCGACGCCGTTGATGGTCAGGTGGATGCCGCGCTGCACGCGCTCTTCGACCTTTTTGCCCGCTGCCGCCGTGCTGCGATGGCGCTTGATCAGTTCGACCTGCAAGTGGTTCAGCGGATCGAGATAGGCGAAACGGTTCTTGATCGAGCGCGCCAGCAGCGGATTGCCGGCCAGGCGATCCTTGTTGCCGGTGATCGAACCGAGCAACTGGCTGGTGCGCTCATGCTCGCTGACGATACGCCCGAAGATCGCCGTGCGCAGCTTGCGGTCGGCGACCAGTCCGGCGTAGCGCGAGGCCACGGCGAGGTCGGTCTTGGACAAGACCATGTCCATGTTCGACAGCAGGGCGGCAAAGAACGGCCACTCCTTGCACATGGCGCGCAGCGTCGCCAGTTTTTTGGCGCTGTCTTTGGCGCCGCCTTCCTGCAGCCATCCCGACACCGCGCTGCCGAAGCCGTACCAGCCCGGGAACAGCAGGCGGCACTGACCCCACGAGAAGCCCCATGGAATCGCGCGCAGGTCTTCGATGCGGCGCGTCGATTTGCGCGAAGCCGGGCGCGAGCCGATGTTGAGTTCGGCGATTTCGGCGATCGGCGTCGAGGCGAAGAAGTAGTCGGTGAAGCCCGGTGTTTCGTAGACCAGGTTGCGGTAGGCCTGGTAGGCGCGTTCCGACAGGTCTTCCATCACGCGCTCGAATTCGGCCAGCTTGCGGGTCTCTTTCGCATCGGTGGTTTCCGGCATGAGGCTGGCTTCCAGCGTCGCGGCGACCAGCAGTTCCAGATTGCGGCGGCCGATTTCCGGATTGGAGAACTTGGACGCGATGATCTCGCCTTGTTCGGTCAGGCGGATCTGGCCGTTGACCGTGCCCGGCGGTTGCGCCAGGATGGCCTGGTAGCTCGGACCGCCGCCGCGGCCGACGGTGCCGCCGCGGCCGTGGAACAGGCGCAGCTTGACGCCGGCGCGGTTGAACAATTCCACCAGGCGGTTTTCGGATTTGTAGAGCTCCCAGTTGGACGTGAGGAAGCCGCCGTCCTTGTTGGAGTCGGAATAACCCAGCATCACTTCCTGCAGCTTGCCTTGTCTTGCGATCAGCGGCGCCACCAGCGGGAACGACAGCCATTGCTCCATGATGTCGGCGGCGCAGCGCAAGTCGGGGATGGTTTCGAACAGCGGGATCACCATCAGTTCGAGTTCGACCGGCTTGGACGGATCCTTGGCGTCGGCGTGCAGCAGGCCGGTTTCCTTTTGCAGCAGCAAGACTTCCAGCAAGTCGGATGCGGTTTCCGTGTGCGAGATGATGTAGTTGCGGATCGCGCGCGCGCCGTAACGCTGGCGGATTTCGCGCGCGGTGCGCAGGATGGTCAGCTCGGAATTGGTTTCATCCGAATAGGTCAGATAGGGCGAGTACAGCAGGCGCGGCTTGGACAGCTCGGCCAGCAGCAGCGCGATCTTCTTTTCTTCGCTCAGGCCAGCATAGGATGTCTCCACTTGCGCGCTGGCGAACAATTCGCCGAGCACGCGTTCGTGCACGTCGGAGCTTTGGCGCATGTCCAGCGTGGCGAGGTGGAAGCCGAAGATTTCTATCGAACGCTTGAGCACCGCCAGGCGCGGCTTGACCAGCGCAGCGCCATGATTGGCGTTGAGCGAATCGATCAGCACCTGCAGTTCCCTGATGCATTCTTCCGGCGCGTCGTAGTGCGCGGCGGCGCCGACTTCCTGGCGCAGGATGTTGACCACGCCGAGATTGCGGGCCGTCGCCGCCAGGCGTGCATACACGCCGATCAGCGCGCGGCGGTAGGGCTCGTCGGCGCGATGGTTGGAGGTGTCGGGCGAAGTGTCGGCCAGCGCCAGCAGTTCAGCGCTGGCGTCGACCATCAGTGTCGAGATCGACAGTTCGGCGCCGAGGGCGTGCACTTCGTCGAGGTAGAAATCGAAGATCGTGGTCGACTGGCGTTGCAGCGCGCGCTGCATGGTGCCGGCGTTGACGTTGGGATTGCCGTCGCGGTCGCCGCCGATCCAGCTGCCCATCTGCACGAAAGGCGGCAGTTCCGCCGGGGTGGTGCGGGAACGCGAGCGCGATGGAAACTGCGCGTTGATCTCTTCTTCGATGTCGTCGTACAGCGCCGGCAGCTCACGCAGGAAGGTGATGCGGTAGTAGGACAGCGCGTTTTCGATTTCGTCGGCAACGGTCAGCTTGGTATAGCGCAGCATGCGGGTTTGCCACAGCGTGGCGATGCGCGCGCGCAGCAGTTCGGTGTTGTCGCGCAATTCCTTGGGCGTGAGCGGATGGTCGCGCAGCGCCAGCAGGCGAGCGATCTCGCGCTCGGCGTCGAGGATACTCTTGCGCTGCACTTCGGTCGGATGCGCGGTCAGCACCGGCGAGATCAGCGACTCGGACAGGAAATTGCGCACGGTGTTGCCGGACACGCCGGCATTGTCCAGGCGCGACAGGGCGTAGGCCACGCTGCCCGGTTGCGGCGCCGAGCCGGCCAGCAAGTGGGCGCGGCGGCGGCGGTTGTGGTGCTGGTCTTCGGCGATATTGGCCAGGTGCGAGAAATACGAGAACGCGCGCACCACCGAATTGGTCTGGTCGCGCGTCAGTTTCTTGAGCAGCTTGTCGAGTTCGGCGCCGGCCTTGGCGTCGGATTCGCGGCGAAAGCGCACGGCGGTCTGGCGGATGGTCTCGACCACTTCGAAGACGGCGTCGCCTTCCTGGTCGCGCAGCACTTCGCCGAGCAGACGGCCGAGCAGGCGGATGTCTTCTTTGAGCGGAGCGTCCTTGTCTGCGGACTTGACGGGGCGTTTTTCGGTGGAGCCGGGGGTGTTGCGAGCAGAAGTTTTAGTTTGTGGTTTGATTGGCATGATCAACAATTGCTACGGTTTTCAGAGGAGAAAGTCGGGCGTGCTGGTCGAACTGTCAGTGGTGCTGCGTGCTAGAATTTGGCTCACTTGTTTGCCTCCACTATTTTTATATTTTTGATGCGCCGGGCACCTTCACAGGCGACTCGGCGACTACCGGAAGAGCCCTCTTGAAAGAATTTCCTCCCTCCAGGCTGGTCATCGCTTCGCGCGAAAGCCGTCTCGCCATGTGGCAAGCCGAGCATGTACGCGACCGGTTGGCTGCATTATATCCGCAGTGCAGCATAACCATCCTCGGAATGACGACGCGCGGCGATCAGATTCTCGATCGCACGCTGTCCAAGGTCGGCGGCAAGGGGCTGTTCGTCAAGGAGCTGGAAGTCGCCATGGCAGAGGGACGCGCCGATTTTGCCGTGCACTCGCTTAAGGACGTGCCGATGGAGCTGCCGCAAGGTTTTGTGCTGGGCGGCATCCTGGAGCGCGAAGATCCGCGCGACGCCTTCGTCTCCAACGACCATGCCGGACTCGACGATCTGCCGCACGGCGCGGTGGTCGGCACCAGCAGCCTGCGTCGCCAGGCACTGATCGCGGCGCGCTATCCGCACCTGGTCATCAAGCCCTTGCGCGGCAATCTCGATACGCGTCTGGCCAAGCTCGACCGCGGCGAGTATGCCGCCATCATTCTTGCCGTGGCGGGGCTGAAGCGCCTCGGCCTGGAATCGCGCATCCGTTCGGCGATCGCGCCGGAACAAAGCCTGCCGGCGCCGGGGCAAGGCGCGATGGCGATCGAAATCCTCGCCGACCGCACCGATCTGCAACGCGTGCTGGCGCCGATCAATCATCTGCCGACCGATCGCGCGGTGACGGCTGAACGCACGCTGTCGCGTACTTTCGGCGGCAGTTGCCAGATTCCGTTGGCGGCGTTCGCCACCATCGAGGGCGACAGGATGCACATGCGCGCGATGGTCGCCACGCCCGACGGCAAGCAGATTGCCGCCGCCGAAGCCAGCGGCCCGGCCGATGCACCGGAAGCGCTGGGCCGGCAGGTCGCCGATCTGCTGCAGGCGCAGGGCGCCGAAGCGATTTTGGCGGCCTGCAAGGCGGACGCGGCCGGGTCGGAATAATTATCTCCTATCGTTTTTTTCCTCTGAAGGGAGTGCGATGAAAGAACGCGGTGCCAGGCCGGTCGTCATCACGCGCCCATTGGCGCAGGCCGGCGCGTTTGCGGAGCAAGTGGCGCAGATCGGCCGCGTGCCGGTGATTTTTCCCTTGCTGGAGATCGCGCCGGTGGCCGACAGCGCCGAGCTGCAAGGCGTGTTGTCGGCGCTTGAGCGCTATGCGATGGCGGTGTTCGTCAGCCCGAACGCCATCGACGCCGCTTTCCAATTCATCCCCGCGTGGCCGCGGCAGGTCGCCATCGGCATCGTCGGCGAAGGAAGCCGGCTGGCCTTGCAGCGCCATGGCGTCAATGACGGCAACGCGGTCATCCATGCTCCGCGCAACAGCGAACGCATGGATTCGGAAGAATTGTTCAAGGCGCTGGATCTCGACATCCTGCGCGGCAAGCGCGTGCTGATCGTGCGGGGCCAGGCCGGTCGCGACTTTTTGACCGACATGCTGCGCACCCGGCAAATCGAGGTCGATCACGTGACGGCTTATCAGCGTCTCTTGCCGGTGATCGACGAGCCGAAGAAGGCGCATTTGCGCACCTTGATCGATGCCGGCAGCGAGTGGGTAGTCACCAGTTCCGAGGCCTTGCGCAACCTACTGCAGATCACCGTGGATGCTCTCGGCAAGGACTATGTGGTAAAACTACAACGCAACGAAATCATCGTTTCGCACCAGAGGATCGCTGAAACAGCGCGATCGCTGGCTTTCTCCCATGTGACCATGACCGGATCAGGCGACGAACGACTGCTTGCCGCGTTACAATCCCGACCATGAACGAACTGCAATCCTCCCCCGACCAGAACCAGCCGGACGCGAAAGCGGATCCCGGACTGCAGGCGAGCATGGTGCTCCCTTCCTTCACACCTTCGGACAACGGCGTCCTGAAAAAACGCCTGCGGCTGCTGACTTTCCTCATTGTCCTGCTGGCCATCGTGCTGGTGGCGCAATGGTGGATGTCGCATGCCGAGATCCGCGGCCTGCGCGAAGAAGTCGCGCGCCGTCTGCAAACCGGCGACGTCGCCAACGCCGAAGTCAAAAGCGTGCTGAAGACCGTGCAGGAAAGCACCAAGGAATTGCAGGCCAAGGTCACCGTGCTCGACAGCAAGCAGGCCGAATCGCAAAGCCAGCAACTGGCGCTGGAACAGCTGTATCAGGACCTTTCCAAGAATCGCGACGACTGGGCCTTGTCCGAAATCGAAGAAGTGCTGTCGACCGCAAGCCAGCAACTGGAACTGGCCGGCAACGTGCAGGGGGCGCTGATCGCGCTGCAGAACGCCGACAAGAGCCTGTCGCGCTCCGACAAGCCGCAGTTCATCGCCATCCGCCGCGCCATCGCGCGCGACCAGGATCGCCTGAAGGCCTTGCCGACGGTGGACGTGCCCGGCATCGCCGTGCGCCTCGACAGCATCATCGGCCAGATCGACAACATGCCTTTGCTGTCGGATGAAAAGCCGGTCGTTTCCGTGACCGAACCGAAGAAGCAACCCGTCCGTCAGGCGCCCAAAGTGGCTGCCAAGCCGAACGGCAAGGGCCAAGCCGCCGATGCCGAGCCTGCCAACGACTGGCTGGCCAACGCCCAGGACAAGTGGCAAAGCGTCAGTTCGGAAATGTGGACGGAACTGAAGCAGCTGGTCCGCATCCGCAGCGTCGACACGCCCGACGCGCTGCTGCTGTCGCCGACGCAAGCCTACTATGCGCGCGAAAACCTCAAGCTGCGCCTGCTCAATGCGCGCCTGGCTTTGTTGTCGCGCAACGAATTCGCTTTCCGCAACGACCTGAGCGCAGCACAGGACACGATAGCCAAATACTTCGACACCCGCGCCAAGCAAGTGCAGACCACGCAGGCGCTGTTGAAGCAAGTTCAGGGCAGCAACCTGTCGATCCAGATGCCGACGCTCAGCGAAAGCATCAACGCGGTGCGTAATTACAAAAGCCGGCGCGTCAATTAAAGCGGCAGAACAGTCATATGCGAATTCTCCTCTGGCTTCTTACCCTGTTTGCCTCCGCCATCGGCCTGGCGGTGTTGGCGCGCTTCAATCCCGGCAACGTGGTGCTGTTTTATCCTCCTTATCGGGTTGACCTGTCGCTGAACTTCTTCCTGTTCGCGGTCATCGTCCTGTTCATCGCTCTGTACGTGTTGATCCGCGCCGTGCGTCTGACGCAGAAACTGCCGGGCCGCGTGATCGCCTATCGACGCCAGAAGCGCGAAAACGACGGCAACAAGGCCTTGCGCGATTCTTTGAAAGCCTTCTTCGAAGGTCGCTTCGGGCACGCCGAGAAGGCCGCCACGCGCGCTGCCGAATTGCCTGAAAACGCCGGCATCGCGGCCCTGGTCGGCGCCCGCGCCGCGCATCGCATGCGTCAGACCGAGCGCCGCGACATCTGGCTGGCCAGCACCGACGGCGACAACGGACTCAAGGCGGCGCGACTGATGACCAGTCTGGAACTGCTGGTCGACGATCACCAGTTCAAGGCCGCGCTGGAAACCGTCGAAGAACTCAACGCCAACGGCACGCGCCACATCCAGGCGCTGCAATGGGCGCTCAAGGCAAACCAGCAAGCCAAGAACTGGCCCGAAGTATTGCGTCTGGTGCAGACGCTGGACAAGCGCAATGCCTTGCATCCGGCCTTGTCCAACCGCCTGCGCGAAATGTCCTATGACGCCTTGTTGTCGGATCGTTCGCACGACGCCGAATCGATCCGCCGCCTGTGGGCCGAGGTGCCGAATGCCGATCGTCTCAAGCCTTTCATCGCCGCACGCGCTGCGCAGGCGTTCAGCAGCCGCGGCCTGCACGACGAAGCGCGCACCTTGCTGGAGCGCGCACTGGCGGCCGACTGGGACGACCGTCTGATCCGCGCCTATCGCGAATCCACCGCGGAAGCGGGTTCGCCGGCTTTGCTGGCGCAGATTGAGCGTTGCGAATCCTGGCTGGCCAAGCGTCCCACCGATGCCGAACTGGCGCTGACGCTCGGCATGTTCTGCTTGCGCCAGAAGCTGTGGGGCAAGGCCCAGCGCCATCTGGAGCAGGCGCTGTCCGATGCGCTTGAACCGCGCACCGTGCGTGAATCGCATCTGAGCCTGGCGCAATTGCACGACGCGCTGGATCAGCATGAACAGGCTGCCGCGCATTACAAGCAATGCGCCTTGGCGACGGCGATCCGCTGATCTCGCTGCCTTCGTGAATCTTCTCTGAAATCGCCGCTGCGTTCCTTCCGGGGCCCAGCGGCGATTCTCATATTGCCACCGCTCAAGATCGTGCAGATTCAGGCTTCCGGCATGAAAGCCGTTATAATCTCGGGTTTCCGATTCCTTCATTTCCTTACGAGAAAGCACCATGAGCCTGAATAACGTCCCGTCCGGCCGCGACCTGCCCAACGACTTCAATGTGATCATCGAGATCCCGATGAACGCCGATCCGATCAAGTATGAAGTGGACAAGGATAGCGGCGCGATTTTCGTCGACCGTTTCATGGGTACCGCCATGCACTATCCGTGCAACTACGGCTACATCCCGCAAACGCTGTCCGAAGACGGCGACCCGGTCGACGTGCTGGTGATCACGCCGTTCCCGCTGTTCCCGGGCGTGGTGGTGCGCTGCCGTCCTATCGGCGTGTTGAAGATGACCGACGAATCCGGCGTTGACGCCAAGTTGCTGGCGGTGCCGGTCGACAAGGTGCTGCCGATCTATACGCACTGGCAAAAGCCGGAAGACATGAACGAACTGCGCCTGAAGCAGATCCAGCATTTCTTTGAGCATTACAAGGACCTGGAAAAGGGCAAATGGGTCAAGATTGACGGTTGGGAAGGTCCGGAATCCGCCAAGGCCGAAATCCTGGCAGGCGTCGAAGCCTTCAAGAAGCAACAAGCAAAGTAATTCCGGCCTTGCCGAAAAAAAGCGCACTCAAGGGTGCGCTTTTTTTACGCCCCCGCCGGCGTTGTGGAGGACGCGTCTACGACCGGGACGACGTGCGAAACGGATTGCGTTCGTTGAGTTCGCTCAGGTAGTCGTTGATGCCGCCGCCTTCGCGTTCGAGGAAGCGTTCCACCGCATCGGCAAACGAGGGATGCGCCAGCCAGTGCGCCGACCAGGTTTTTTGCGGCAGGAAGCCGCGCGCCATCTTGTGCTCGCCCTGGGCGCCGCCTTCGAACCAGGCGATCTTGTTGGCGATGCAGAATTCCAGCGGCTGGTAGTAGGCGGTTTCGAAATGCAGGCAGGGCACTTCTTCGAGCGCGCCCCAGTAGCGGCCGTACAGCGATTGTGCGTCATGCACCACCAGCGACGAGGCGATCGCCTTGCCGTCGCGACAGGCGATCGTCAGCAGCAGGTGCTGCGGCATGTCGGCGGCAATGCGCAGGAAGAAATCCAGATTCAGGTAAGGCGTGGAGTAGTGTGCGGAATACGTGTGGCGGTAGCAGCGGTGGAAAAAGCGCCAGTCCTTTTCCGTCGCGTCGGCGCCGCCGAGATGGCGGAAGCTCACGCCGGCGTCGGCCACCTTGCGCCGTTCGGCGAGAATGTTCTTGCGCTTCTTGCGTTCCAGCGTCGACAGGAATTCCGCAAAGTCGCGATAGCCTTCGTTATGCCAGTGGAACTGCACGCCGCTGCGGAGCATGAAGCCGGCTTGCGCCAGCGTCTGCGCTTCGGCCTCGGGCGGGTAGAGGATGTGGGTGGAGGATGTCTGTGCAGCGCTCTGCAATTCGCTTAAGGCTTGCACCAGCGCCTGCCGGGCCGGGCCATCGTGGGCCAGCAGACGTCCGCCGGTCACCGGCGTGAAGGGAATCGCCGACAGCAGCTTCGGGTAATAGGGCAGGCCGTGGCGTTCGTAAGCTTCGGCCCAGGCCCAGTCGAACACATATTCGCCGTAAGAATGGTATTTGAGGTAAAGCGGCAATGCAGCCTTCAGCTGCTCTTCTTGCCACAGCGTCAGGTATTGCGGTTCCCAACCGGACTCCTTGGCGGCGGAGCCGCTTTCATGCAGCGCGTGCAGGAAGGCGTAGGACAAAAAGGGGGTCGCATCGGGCTGCGCGGCGACCAGCGAATCCCACCGGCTTTGGCCAATTTCGGCCAGAGAAGAAATGATTCGCGTGCGATAATGGACTTCTGCGTTCACTGCGTGCGGCTCCCTGGCATCGGTGTCCGGCCTTTCGTCTTCATCATCATCGTCATTTTCTTACTCGTCGCCATCATGTCAGTCAAAGTCGCCATCGCCCAGATCAACAGCACAGTTGGGGATATTTCGGGCAATCGCAACAAAATCGCCGAATTTTCGCGTCGTGCCGCCGGGCAGGGCGCCGATATCGTGCTGACGCCCGAATTGTCGCTGGTGGGTTACCCGCCGGAAGATCTCTTGCTGCGCCAGGCATTCTACGCAAAAACCGAAGAAGCGTTGCAGGCGCTCGCCGCCGAACTGGCTCCACTGAAAGACGTGCACGTCGTGGTCGGTCATCCGATGCTCAAAGATGGTGCACGCTTCAACGCTGCTTCGGTTCTGCTCAACGGCAAGATCATCGGCGTCTACAGCAAACTGGAACTGCCCAACGACAGTGTGTTCGACGAAAAGCGCTACTTCACATCGTCCGAACAGGCGTTCGTGTTCGACGTCAAGGGCACCCGGTTCGGCATCAACATCTGCGAAGACACCTGGTTCCCGCGCGCGCCCGCGCTGGCAAGACAGGCCGGTGCACAGGTGTTGCTGATCCTGAACGGGTCGCCGTACCACATGAACAAGCAATTGCTGCGCCTGGACGTAATGCGCGCCAATGTCACCAGGCAAGGCATGCCGCTGGTGTTTGCCAATCTGGTGGGCGGTCAGGATGAATTGATTTTCGACGGCAATTCCTTCGCCATGGATATCGCCGGCGAACTGGTGGCGAGCCTGGCGCATGCCGAAGAAGATCTGCAACTGATCGAGTTCGACGGCGTGCAGATTCGCAATCCGAAGATGGCGCCGGCGCTGTCCATCGAAGCGCAGGTATATCAGGCGCTGGTGCTGGGCGTGCGCGACTATGTCGGCAAGAACGGTTTCCCGAGCGTGCTGATCGGCTTGTCGGGCGGCGTCGATTCGGCGCTGACGCTGGCCATCGCGGTCGATGCGCTGGGCGCCGACAAGGTGCGCGCGATCATGATGCCGTCGCCTTATACGGCCGACATTTCCTGGCTCGATTCACGCGATATGGTTGAGCGCATCAAGGTGCGTTACGACGAGATTTCCATCAACGACTGCTTCACCGCCTTCCGCAATACCTTGTCCGAAGAGTTCAAGGGACTCAAGGAAGACACCACCGAAGAAAACATCCAGGCGCGCATCCGCGGCACGTTGCTCATGGCGATGTCCAACAAGTACGGTTCCATCGTCCTCACCACCGGCAACAAGAGCGAGATGGCGGTTGGCTACTGCACTTTGTACGGCGACATGGCCGGCGGTTTTGCGGTGATCAAGGATATTGCCAAGACGCTGGTCTATCGCCTGTGCGCCTATCGCAACAGCATCTCGCCGGTGATCCCGGAACGTATTCTGACGCGTCCGCCTTCGGCCGAGCTGCGTCCCGACCAGAAGGACCAGGATTCGCTGCCGCCTTACGAAGTCCTGGACGGCATCATGCAGATGTACATGGAAGAAAATCGCAGCATCGGCGAGATCGAAGCAGCCGGTTATCGCCTGGAAGACATCGAGCGCATCACGCGCCTGATCAAGATCAACGAGTACAAGCGCCGTCAGGCGCCGGTGGGCATTCGCGTGACGCATCGCGCATTCGGCCGTGACTGGCGTTATCCGATCACATCAAGATTTCGTGAGTAACGAGTATTTCAATGCGTAGAATTTCAGGGTGGGCATTGAGGCGCATGCGCTGAAAACCTTGATAGATTTAATTCGATTTTTTGCGGCATTTTATAAGGAGGGAGTTGTCATGAAGCAAGTCACTGCTATCATCAAACCGTTCAAGTTGGACGAAGTGCGCGAGTCGCTGGCTGAGGTCGGCGTCACGGGGCTTACGGTGACCGAAGTCAAGGGTTTCGGTCGTCAGAAGGGCCACACCGAACTGTATCGCGGCGCGGAATATGTGGTCGATTTCCTGCCGAAGGTGAAGATCGAAGTTGTCGTCGACAACAGCGTGGTCGAGCCGGTTGTCGACGCCATCATCAAGGCGGCGCGCACAGGCAAGATCGGTGACGGCAAGATTTTCGTCCAGGAAGTCGAGCAGGTCATTCGGATCCGTACCGGTGAGACGGGAGCGGAAGCGGTCTAAAACATGAAGGGGAGAGCGCATGCAGGAAGGGCATCGAGGCTGGCTGTTTCGAATTCTTCCGATGCTGTTAGCGTGGTCATTCTCTCCGGTACATGCTGAAACGGGTGTCACCAATACCCGTATTTTGCTTGGGCAGTCCGCCGGACTGTCCGGGCCCACGGCGCAGATGTCGCGTCAATTGCTCATCGGCGCCAGGGCGTACTTCGACAAGATCAATAAGCAAGGCGGCGTGCATGGCCGGCGTATTGAACTGGTGATCCGGGACGACAAGTACACCGCCTCCCTCGCCGCCTACAACACGCGTCAACTCATCGAAAGCGACAAGGTATTCGCCTTGTTCGGCTTCGTCGGTTTGCCGACCAGTCGCGCTGCGCTTCCGATCGCCACCAAAGCGCGCGTTCCTTTCTTTGCCCCGCTGACCGGAGGTCCTTCTCTTTACGCGCCGTTCAATCGCTACGTCTTCACGCTGCGCGCCAGCTATGCCGAGGAATACGCTTATGCCTTGCATAATCTGAGCAGCATGGGGCTGCGCAGATTTGCCCTGGTGTATCAACAGGATCAGTCCGGCGTGTCGATCAAGCAGGCAGTGGAAGACCAGGCCAGGACCGAGGCGATTGATCTGGTCAGTATCGACATCGACATGGACGGCAGGAACGTCGAGCCGGTCGTCGCCAAAATATTGGATGCGCGCAGCGAGGTGGCGATGCTGCTCACCGGGAATTATCTCGCCAGCGCGCGCATCGTCAGAGCCTTGCGCAGCAGGGGATATCTGGGGCAATTCTTCGCTATCTCATTCGTCGGACAGAAAGCGCTTGCGGAAGAATTGGGCGACCTTGCGCGCGGCATTCTGGTGACGCAGGTGGTGCCGTTTCCCTGGCGCGTGTCGATGCCGCTGGTTGCGGAATATCGCAAACGCATGTCCGAAGCCGGCTACGAGAATCTCACTTTCAGCAGCCTTGAAGGATATATCGCGGCGCGCGTGCTGGTCGAAGGCTTGCGGCGCGCGCAACGCGATCTCACGCGTGAAAAACTGATCCGCGCGCTCGAAAGCATCAATGCGCGCAACTACAGCGACGGCGGCTACGTGATCAATTTTTCGCCGAACAATCACAATGCCTCCCAGTATGTGGATATGGCTGCCATGACCGGCGGGGCGCGCTTTCTGAACTGAAACGACCGAATTGCGCATGGCATTTCATCGATGATATATACTGTATATTTATACAGTATATTGAAAGATTGCCATGGCAAAGTCAAGCTATCGACCGGTGCCGCTGCAGACGACGCGTACGCTGGAGACGGCCGGCGAGACTTTTTCGCAGGTGTTCGACGCCCGCAAGGGGCGCGGCGCCGTCAGCAATATCCAGGGACGGTACCAAACCGACCGGCGCGTCGCTTTCGACGACGGCTGGGGTGCCGGCGAAGAGGAAGAGAATGGCGAGCCGGCTGTGTTGCACACCATCGTCACGGAAGAAGTCGCCAAGTCCATCATCAGCCGCAACAAGTCTCCGGACCTGCCGTTCAACGTGTCGCTGAATCCCTATCGCGGTTGCGAGCATGGCTGCGTCTACTGCTTTGCCCGTCCTACGCATGCCTACCTGGGGTTGTCGCCGGGCTTGGATTTCGAGAGCAGGATTTTCGCCAAGATGAATGCGCCGGAGCTGTTGCGCAAGGAGTTGGCCAAGCCTTCCTACATTGCGGAAACCATCACCGTCGGCATCAACACCGATGCCTATCAGCCCTGCGAGCGCGAGTTGCAGATCACGCGCCGCGTGTTGCAGGTGCTCGACGAGTGCCGCCATCCTGCGGCGCTGATCACCAAGTCTTCGCTGATAGAGCGCGACGTCGACATCCTTGCCGCCATGGCGTCGCGACGACAAGTGATCGCGGCAGTGACCATCGCCACGCTGGATCCGGCGCTGGCGCGCAAACTGGAGCCGCGCGCGGCGACGCCGACACGGCGTTTGCGCGTGATCCGCACGCTGGCCGACGCCGGCATTCCCGTCAGCGTCAGCATTGCGCCCATCATTCCCTTCGTCAATGAGCCGGAACTGGAAAGCATCGTCGCGGCCGCCGCCGAAGCAGGCGCGCGCCGTGCCGGCTATACCGTGCTGCGCTTGCCGTGGGAGGTCAATCCGCTATTTCAGCAATGGCTGCTGACGCATTTTCCCGAGCGCGCCAATCGCGTCATGAATCGCATCCGCGAGATGCGCGGCGGCAAGGACAACGATTCGGATTTTGCGACACGCATGCGCGGCGAGGGCGTGTGGGCCGATCTGATCCGGCAGCGTTTCGACAAGGCGGTGCAGCGCAGCGCCATGCATCAGCGCGGCTGGTTCGACATGCTCGATGCCTCGCAATTCGTCCCGCCTGCGCGTCCGCCGAAGATATCCGTATCCGGCCAGTTCGATCTGTTCTGATCCGGCTGCACGCGAATGCCTTGCCTGTTATTTCTCGCTGTCCAGATGCGCCATCGCGTAGGCGGCATAGCGATCGCCCGCTGCGGCGCCGGCTGGAATGGCTTCTTCAATGCGGGTCAGATCCTGTGCGGTCAGCGTGAGCTTCAGTGCGCCGAGTGATTCCGCCAGGCGTTCCGGGCGACGCGCGCCGACCAGCGGCACGATGTCCTTGCCTTGCGCCAGCACCCAGGCGATGGCGACCTGCGCCGGCGTGGCTTGCTTGCCGGCGGCGACCGTACGCAGCACGTCGATGAGCGACAGGTTGTGCTTGAGGTTGTCGCCGGAAAAGCGCGGATTGGTGCTGCGGAAGTCGTTCGCCGCCAACTGGCGCGACGGATCCCAGTGGCCGCTGATCAGGCCGCGCGACAGCACGCCGTAGGCGGTGATGCCGATGCCCAGTTCGCGGCAGGTCGGCAGGATGTCTTTTTCGATGCCGCGCGAGATCAGCGAATATTCGATCTGCAGGTCGGCGATGGGATGCACGGCATGGGCGCGGCGCAGCGTCTCGGCGCCGACTTCCGACAGACCGATGTGGCGCACGCGGCCTGCTTTGACTTCCTCCGCGATGGCGCCGACGGTTTCTTCGATCGGCACGTTGGGATCGAGGCGCGCAGGGCGGTAGATGTCGATGTGGTCGGCGCCGAGGCGGCGCAGCGTGTAGGCGAGGAAATTCTTGACCGCAGCCGGACGGTTGTCCATGCCGACCCAGTTGCCGCCGGCGTCGCGCATGGCGCCGAACTTCACGCTGATGAGCGCATTGGCGCGATTGCTGCCGTTTGCACTGCGCAGCGCGTCGCGGATCAGCATCTCATTGTGGCCCATGCCGTAGAAATCGCCGGTGTCGAGCAGGGTGATGCCGGCTTCCAGCGCGGCGTGGATGGTGGCGATGCCGTCTTGCTCGTTGGCCGGGCCGTAGAGGTCGGACATGCCCATGCAGCCCAGGCCGATGGCCGATGAGACGAGGCCGTTGCGGCCGAGTGTGCGGTTTTCCATGATGTTTCCTTCCAGTCAATCAAGTGATGTGCTTGCCAGGCGGAAGTGCCTGAACGCTTGGATCGTATTATTGGACTTATCTTTTTCCGAATAAATGGCGTTAGAATGATTTCTTTATTCGAAAATCGATAATTATTAAAATGGACAGACTCCAGGCAATGGAAGTGTTCGTGCGCGTCGCCGAACTGGGCAGTTTCAGCAAGACCGCCGAGCAGATGGGTTTGCCGGCGGCGACCGTGACCAACGCGATCCAGGCTGTGGAGAAGCGCGTCGGCGTGCGCTTGCTGCAACGGACCACGCGCAAGGTCGCGCTGACCGACGACGGCGCTGCCTATCTGGAGCGCTGCCAGCGCCTGCTGGCGGAATTCCAGGACGTGGAAAACCTGTTCGACCGTGAACAGCCCCAGGGCGTTGTCCGCGTGGACTTGCCGGAGCGATTGGCGCACAAGGTGGTGATTCCGCAATTGCCGGCGTTCTTTGCCCGTTATCCGGATATCCGCGTGAAGCTCAACGCCAGCGACCGCTTCGTCGATCTGGTCGGCGAGGGCGTCGATTGCGTGGTGCGTGTCGGCATCCTCAGCGACTCCACGCTGATCGCGCGCAGCATCGGCGCGATGGAGCAGATCACCTACGCGTCCAAAGAATATCTGGACCGCCACGGCCGTCCGCGCACCTTGGCGGAGCTGGAGAAGCACGTGATGATCAATTATTTTTCCAGCCGCACCGGCCGCGATTTGCCGTGGGAGTACATGCAGAACGGCGAGCTCAAGACGCTCAAGCTGCCTGGCCAGGTGTCGGTGGCCAGCTCGGAGGCCTATATGGCGTGCTGTCTGGCGGGGCTGGGCATCGTGCAGGCGCCGCGCTTCGGCGTGGAAGATTTGCTGGAGCAGGGCGTGCTGGAAGAAGTGCTGCCGGCGTTCAAGCCGCCGCCGTTGCCGGTGTCGATCGTGTATTCGCACAACCGGCATTTGTCGCCGCGCGTGCGGGCTTTCGTCGATTGGCTGGCGGAAATACTGGAAATACGCTGAGTCCGTCCAGCGTCAAAGCAGAAGCAGCGCTTTCGCTAGTGTACTGTCCCGTAAATTTGTAGCATGATAAAAGTGGTGAAATCGGGGCGAGACAAGGAAAAAAGCGCAGCAAGTCCGGGGCCTTGCGAGCATTTTTGATGCCGTATTCGCCCCGATTTTCAACATCTTTTATGCTGCGAATTTACGGGACAGTACACTAGCCGGCGTTGGACGGCGTGCTCGATTGCAGCAGTACGACCAGTGCGCCCGAGCCGCCGTCGGCCGGACGCGCCTGGCAGAAGGCGATGACTTCATCCTTTTGCGCCAGCCAGTTGCGGACTTTCTGTTTCAGCACCGGCTCTTTGTTGACCGAACCCAGCCCTTTGCCGTGGATGATGCGCACGCAGCGCTGGCCGCGACGGCGCGCCTGGCGCAAGAATTCGCCGAGCGCCTCGCGTGCCTCGTCGCGACGCAGGCCGTGCAGGTCGAGCTGATTCTGGATCACCCAATGGCCGCGGCGCAGTTTGCTGAGCACGTCGCCGCCCACGCCGGGACGTGTGAAGCTCAGGTTCTCGTCGGTGTCGAGCAGGGTGTCGAAGGTGAATTCGTCGGACAGCGATTCCATCAGCGCGGCCTGTTCGTCGGCGATATGCTGGCGCGCAATCGGCAACGGTTGCGGCGGCATGAGGGTGGCTTTGTCGTTGTTGCGCAGCGGCGCTACCTTGCCGACGCTGTTGCGGAAGATGTCGGCCTCTTCGCGCAGGCGTTTTTCGTCGGCGATGCGTTGCCGTTCAGCGGCCAGGCGCGCTTCTTCCTGCGCCTTGAGATCCTTGCGCAACGACTTGAGCGCGGAAAAATCCTTGATAGTCGCCATGATTCGCGAACCGGTGAGAGATGAACATGCCCTCCCGCACTGAACAAGCCGGCGGGAGGGCGCCATGGATGTTACTCCAGGCCTTCCAGGTAACGCTGGGCGTCGAGCGCGGCCATGCAGCCGGTGCCGGCGCTGGTGATGGCCTGGCGGTAGATATGGTCCTGCACGTCGCCGGCGGCGAACACGCCGTTGACGCTGGTGGCGGTGGCAAAACCTTCGAGACCGGTGCGGGTCTTGATATAGCCGTTGTGCATGTCGAGCTGGCCGTCGAAAATGCCGGTGTTCGGTTTGTGGCCGATGGCGATGAACAGGCCGTGCAAGGTGATCGGGGTGATGCTGCCGTCTTGCGTCGACTTGATCCTGATGCCGGTCACGCCGCTGTCGTCGCCGGTGACTTCGTCAAGCGTGTGGTGCCATTTGATCTCGATCTTGCCTTCGGTGACCTTGTGCAGCAGGCGGTCGATCAGGATGGGTTCGGCGCGGAACTTGTCGCGGCGATGGATGATGGTGACCTTGCTGGCGATGTTCGACAGGTACAGCGCTTCTTCCACGGCGGTATTGCCGCCGCCGACCACGGCCACTTCCTTGCCGCGATAGAAGAAGCCGTCGCAGGTTGCGCAAGCCGACACGCCCTTGCCCATGAAGGCTTCTTCCGACGGCAGGCCGAGGTATTGCGCCGATGCGCCGGTGGCGATGATGAGCGCGTCGCAGGTGTACTCGCCGGAGTCGCCGATCAGGCGGAATGGCTTTTCCGACAACCTGGTGGTGTGGATATGGTCGAAAATGATTTCGGTATTGAAACGTTCCGCATGTTGCAGCAGGCGTTGCATCAGTTCGGGGCCTTGCACGCCCATCGGGTCGCCCGGCCAGTTTTCGACATCGGTGGTGGTCATCAGCTGGCCGCCTTGCTCGACGCCGGTGATCAGCACCGGATTGAGGTTGGCGCGCGCGGCGTACACGGCGGCGCTGTAACCGGCGGGGCCGGAACCGAGAATCAAAACCTTGGCGTGTTTGGACGTGGTCATAAAATACTCTTAGTGAACTGAACAGAAGTGGGCGCAGCGGCAACGTGAAGATATAAAGCACATGATGCCGGTCTGCCGAATTTCAATGCGTGCGCAAGGAGGCCGGCGGCCGATGATGGCGGCCATGGACGGCTTATGTTGCCGTTTACCTTATATTGCGCTGCAAAACGGTTAAGATTATAGACGAACCGCCGGAGCGGCCTGATGGAATTACACTATCCGTTCAATAGGGCCGGAGCGACGCAATCTGCGGGCGATTTCCGGCAGCCGGTTTTCTGGCCGGTAATCGCCGTTACAATGTCGCCTGAGTTTCAAACATGCATTAGCAGTGCGCCGGATAAAGATTTATGACCAAAACCAGCCAAGCCTACACCCGTACCACGAAAGCCGCCGAAGCGCCGCCGCTGCCCAGCAGACTGGCTCGCCTGCTCTACGAAGCACGCTGGCTGGCGATGGCGACCCTGCTTGCTTACCTCGCCATCATCCTGCTGACTTATTCGCGCAACGATCCCGGCTGGTCGGTGGCCAACACCGTGCCGCACCTGCACAATTGGGGCGGCCGCATCGGCGCCTGGCTGGCGGATTTGATGCTGTACATCTTCGGCATGTCGGCGTGGTGGTGGTGCGTGCTGCTGGCGCATTCCATCTGGCGCAGTTACCGGAAACTGGCGAACCGCTTTCTGGTGCAAAAGCAGGCCGAGCCTGAGCATCACCAGGAAGGCCTGATCCGCGCCATCGGTTTTGTCTTCCTGCTGGCCGGCAGTCTCGGCATCGAATACATGCGCATGTATTCGATGAAAACGCCCATGCCGCGCGCGCCGGGCGGCGTGCTGGGCGAGATGATCGGCAGCGCGGCGCAATCGTCGCTGGGTTTTACCGGTGCGACCTTGTTGCTGCTGCTGTTGTTCGGACTCGGCTTCAGCCTGTTCTTCCATGTATCGTGGCTGGCCACGGTGGAGCGTATCGGCGGGGCCATCGAGGACGGTATTTTCTGGGTCAGGAATTTTTATTCTGCGCGCGAAGACCGCAAGGTCGGTCACGTTGCGGCCGTCAAGCGCGAAGAAGTCGTGGTGCAGGAACGCGCCAAGATCGTCGAAGCGCCGCCGATCCGCATCGAGCCGCAAGTCGTGGCCGTGCCGAAATCGGAGCGCATCGAGAAAGAACGCCAGACCAGTCTGTTCCAGGACATCGACTCCAGCCTGCCGCCGCTGTCGCTGCTCGATGAAGCGCCGCCGGCGCAGCAGACGGTCACGGTCGAGACGCTGGAATTCACCAGCCGCCTGATCGAGAAGAAGCTTTCCGACTTCGGCGTCGAAGTGAAGGTGGTCGCGGCCTACCCCGGGCCGGTGATCACGCGTTACGAAATCGAACCGGCCACCGGCGTCAAGGGCAGCCAGATCGTCGGCCTGGCGCGCGACCTGGCGCGTTCGCTGTCGCTGACATCGATCCGCGTGGTGGAAGTCATCCAGGGCAAAAATTTCATGGGGCTGGAACTGCCTAATCCCAAGCGCCAGATCGTGCGCCTGACCGAGATTCTCGGCTCCAAGGTTTATAACGACAGTCATTCCAGCCTGACGGTGGCGCTCGGCAAAGACATCGCCGGCAATCCGGTAGTGGCCGACCTCGCCAAGATGCCGCACTTGCTGGTGGCCGGCACCACGGGTTCCGGCAAATCGGTCGGCATCAACGCCACCATCCTGTCGCTGCTGTACAAATCGACGCCGAAACAGGTGCGTCTGATCCTGATCGATCCGAAGATGCTGGAGCTGTCGATCTACGAAGGCATCCCGCATCTGCTGGCGCCGGTCGTGACCGACATGCGCCAGGCCGGCCATGCGCTGAACTGGGCCGTGGCCGAGATGGAGCGCCGCTACAAGCGCATGTCCAAACTGGGCGTGCGCAACCTGGCCGGCTACAACCAGAAGATCGCCGAGGCCGACAAGCGCGGCGAGAAGATTCCGAATCCTTTCAGCCTGACGCCGGACGCGCCGGAGCCTCTTGAGCAGCTCGAAACCATCGTCATCATCATCGACGAACTGGCCGACCTGATGATGGTGGTCGGCAAGAAGGTGGAAGAACTGATCGCCCGCATCGCGCAAAAGGCGCGTGCCGCCGGCATCCATCTGATCCTCGCGACCCAGCGTCCTTCGGTCGACGTCATCACCGGCCTGATCAAGGCCAACGTGCCGACGCGGATTGCCTTCCAGGTCAGCAGCAAGATCGATTCGCGCACGATTCTCGACCAGATGGGCGCGGAAGCGCTGCTCGGCATGGGCGACATGCTGTACATGCCGCCCGGCACCGGCTTGCCGATCCGCGTGCACGGCGCCTTCGTTTCCGATGAAGAAGTCCATCGCGTGGTCGACCATCTGAAAGCGCAGGGGGAACCGAATTACATTGAGGGCATCCTAGAAGGAGGCGTGGCCGACGATGCCGAAGGGGCAATCGGCGGCGCTGCGGGCGGCAGTGAAGGCGATGATCTCTACGATCAGGCCGTTGCTGTCGTGCTGAAAAATCGCCGGGCCTCGATTTCTCTGGTGCAACGTCATTTACGCATCGGCTACAACCGCGCGGCGCGTCTGCTGGAGCAGATGGAGCAGAGCGGCCTGGTGTCGACCATGCAATCGAACGGCAACCGGGAAATCCTCGTGCCGGCAGGAAATACCTCGGAATAATCCATGCAAAGAAAAATACCAGCAATGCAAATAAAACCGGCATTCCCTCGTCTCAACAAATGGCATCTTGCTCTCTCTGCATTGGGTTTGAGCGCGGCGCTGTTTTCCGCGCAGGCTTCGGCCAGTGCGCTGGAGCAGTTCAAGCAATTCGTGGCGTCGACGCAATCGGCCAAGGGCCAGTTCGTGCAGCGTCTGGTCAAGACCGACAGCGGCACCGTCAAGGTCTCCAACACGTCCAGCGGCACCTTCGTGTTTTCGCGGCCGGGAAAATTCATCTGGACCTATCAGAAGCCGTATGAACAGGTCTTGCAGGCCGACGGCGACAAGCTGTTCATCTACGACAAGGATCTGAATCAGGTCACCACCAAGAAGCTGGGCAACGCACTGGGTTCGTCGCCTGCCGCGATCCTGTTCGGCAGCAACGACCTGGAAAAGAATTTCACGCTGAAAGAAGGCGGCGCCAAGGATGGCATGGAATGGCTGGAAGCGACGCCCAAGAGCAAGGATACGACCTTCGATCGTATCGGCATCGGTTTGAAGGACGGCGTGCCGCAAGCGATGGAGTTGCGCGATTCCTTCGGCCAGACTTCGCTGCTGTCGTTCACGAACTTTGAAAAGAATCCGCCGCTGAAGGCCACCAGTTTTACCTTCGTCGTGCCCAAGGGCGCGGACGTGTTCAACAACTGATCAGGTCGGGTTGATGTCTCAGGCCGACATCTTGAGCATGTCGATCTTGCCTTCCACGTCGCGCCATTGTTCGTGACCGGGCATCGGCGCCTGGGCCTGGGTAATCGGTTTCCAGCCCGGATGTTTGGCCAGCTTTGCGTTCAGGTCGGTGAAATGCTTCAGCGCTTCGGGCAGGTCGGTTTCGTTGTAGATCGCGCCGACCGGGCATTCCGGCACGCACATCGAGCAATCGATGCAGCCGTCCGGATCGATCGCCAGGAAGTTTGGTCCTTCGACGAAACAATCCATGGGGCAAACGCTGACGCAGTCGGTGTATTTGCAGGCGATGCAGGAATCGGTGACAACAAAAGGCATGAGCAGAAACACCCTGAGGCGTGAAGTGATGTAAGCAGAATGGCAAGTCCGGGCCAGGGAATCGGTCTTGAATCGACTCATACCCGGGGAACCCGGCAGGATTCTAGCATCTGGGCCGATGTGCTGCAGTCGGATCGGGTAGACTAGCGATCCTGCGATCCGTCCGATCTTAACTCTCCATTTTTACAACCGCATGAATTCTGCGCCGTTAGCCGAACGCCTCCGCCCGCATTCCTTCGACGATGTCATCGGCCAGCAGCATCTGCTCGGCGCGGGCAAGCCGCTGCGCGTGGCGTTTGAATCGGGCGAGCCGCATTCGATGATCCTGTGGGGGCCGCCGGGCGTCGGCAAGACCACGCTGGCGCGCATCATGGCGGACAGTTTCAATGCCGAATTCATCGCCTTGTCGGCGGTGCTGTCGGGCGTCAAGGACATCCGCGAAGCGGTGGAGCGCGCGCAATTCATCCGCGCCAATTCCGGTCGCCGCACGATCCTGTTCGTCGACGAAGTCCATCGCTTCAACAAGAGCCAGCAGGACGCTTTCCTGCCGCACGTGGAAAGCGGCTTGTTCACTTTCATCGGCGCGACGACTGAAAATCCTTCCTTCGAAGTCAACGGCGCATTGCTCTCGCGCGCGGCCGTCTACGTGCTCAAGTCGCTGACTGAAGATGATCTCGGCGCGCTGATCGATCGCGCCTGCCGCGAAGAACTCGACGGCCTGCAATTCGAGCCGGAAGCGAAGGAAATGCTGATCGCCAGCGCCGACGGCGACGGCCGCAAGCTGCTCAACAATCTCGAAATCGTGGCGCGCGCGGCGCAGGCGAAGCACGTCGCCATCGTCGGCTCCGAAGTGCTGGCCGAATGCCTGGGCGACGCCCTGCGCCGTTTCGACAAGGGCGGCGATGCCTTCTATGATCAGATATCCGCGCTGCATAAATCGGTGCGCGGCTCCAGTCCCGACGGCGCCTTGTACTGGTTGACGCGCATGCTCGACGGCGGCACCGATCCACGCTATCTGGCGCGCCGCATCGTGCGCATGGCGTGGGAAGACATCGGCCTGGCCGATCCGCGCGCCATGACGATCGCCAACGACGCAGCCGCTACTTATGAACGCCTCGGCTCGCCGGAAGGCGAGCTGGCGCTGGCGCAGGCGGTGATTTATCTGGCGATTGCAGCCAAGAGCAATGCCGGTTACATGGCGTACAACCAGGCGCGCGCTTTCGTCGCCAAGGACAAGTCGCGCGGCGTCCCGGAACATCTGCGCAATGCGCCGACCAAGCTGATGAAGGAACTGGGTTACGGCAAGCTGTATCGCTATGCCCATGACGAGCCCGAAGGCTATGCCGCAGGTGAAACCTATCTGCCGGACGGCATGCCCGATCCGCACTGGTACCAGCCGGTGCCGCGCGGCCTCGAAGCCAGGATCGGCGACAAGATGGCGCATCTGCGCGATCTGGATCGTGAATACAAGAAAAATAACAAAGGATAGAACCGGATCTAAGCAGCAACGCCGTTCAGTAGAACCGAAAAATGTTCGCATTCATTACGGATGCTAAAACTGTCGTCCTGACGAAAGTCGGGACCCAGTGTCGTATGGGCGGTCGTCACGACACCGGGTCCCAGCGTTCTCTGGGACGACAGCAGCGGCAATAACGGTGTTACGCCGAGCCAGCCTTCTTCCACACCTCAAATGTGCCTTCCATCGCGCCCATGGCGGCGATCACCGCATCATAGGTGGCGTCGTTGTCGTATCCGGGCAGCTTCGCCTTGAACTCTTCCATCAGGCTTTCCAGCCCCGGCGTGTCGTTGGGCAGGCGGATGCCGCCCTTGGTGGTGGCAAGCATCCAGTAAGGCATCGGCAGGAAATCGTCGCCGATGGTGATGACGATGCGATTGACGTCTTGCCAGGCGATGCTTTCCAATTCGGCGTCGCCGCGCGAAGTCTTGATGAACTCGTCGTCGAACGCGACCGTCACCGGTTTGGTGCGCGCGGCGGCGCGGCGGCCCGGGCGCATGTCGGCGGCGCTAGGGCCGGCATTGATTTTCCATCTGGTCGATGCCGGCGTCGGGAACAGGCGATTCTTGACGCGCTGGCCGAAGGCGAACATGGCGCCGAAACTGAGCCCGGTCAGTACGCCGTAGCCGAGGCTGGAGCCGGTCAGGGCGAATTGCGAACCGGCCCAGACGGCGCAGCAGGCGGCAAGGGCGAAGCCGACGATGTAGGCGAACAGCGGCGGTTGCGAAGGCGAGTCGGACATGGCGCATTCCTGTGATGTTTCTGTGGCGTTATGAAGCGATTGGCGGCAATGGTAACGCAAGCCGGAGCGGCGTTGAGTACAGGCGAAGCTATTTTTGCCGCATTATTTTCCGCAATAACCCGCTTGATGGCGAGGACAAGCAATGTCCTTGGTACAATCTGGGTTTTACGGCATTTCATACATTTATTTGGCATTCCATGATCGACATCCAACTTCTTCGTAAAGACATCGACAATGTCGCGGCCCGTCTGGCCGCGCGCAAATTCCAGCTCGATGTCGCCGCTTTCAATGCGCTCGAAGGCGAGCGCAAGCAGATTCAGACCCGTACCGAGGAATTGCAGGGCAAGCGCAACAGCCTGTCCAAGCAAGTCGGCATGCTCAAGGGCAAGGGTGAAGACGCTTCGGCGGCGATGGCGGAAGTGTCCGGTATCGGCGACGAACTCAAGGCGTCGGCTGCGCGTCTCGAAGAAGTGCAGGCGCAACTGAGCGACTTCCTGCTGACGGTGCCAAACCTGCCGCACGAGTCGGTGCCTGCCGGCGCCGATGAAAGCGGCAACGTTGAAGTGCGCAAGGTCGGTACGCCGCGCAACTTCGATTTCGAGATCAAGGACCACGTCGACGTCGGCGCCGCGCTCGGTCTGGATTTCGACGTCGCCGCCAAGCTGACCGGCTCGCGCTTCGCCGTCATGAAGGGCGGCATCGCCCGCCTGCATCGCGCGCTGGCGCAGTTCATGCTCGACACGCATACGCTGGAACACGGCTACACCGAGTGCTACACGCCTTACATCGTCAATGCCGATTCGCTGCGCGGCACCGGCCAGTTGCCGAAGTTCGAAGCCGATCTGTTCGCGGCCAAGAAGGGCGGCCAGGAAGGTGAAAGCAGCGACAATACGGCGCTGTACCTGATTCCGACCGCCGAAGTGCCGTTGACGAATCTGGTACGTGACGAGATCGTCGCCGGCGACACGTTGCCGCTGAAGATGACGGCGCACTCGCCGTGCTTCCGTTCCGAAGCCGGCAGCTATGGCCGCGACACGCGCGGCATGATTCGCCAGCACCAGTTCGACAAGGTCGAAATGGTCCAGATCGTGCATCCGGAAAAATCCTACGAAGCGCTGGAAGAGATGCTCGGTCACGCTGAAAATATCCTGAAGAAGCTCGGCTTGCCTTACCGCGTGATCACGCTGTGCACCGGCGACATGGGCTTCGGCGCGGCCAAGACGTATGACATCGAAGTGTGGCTGCCGGCGCAGAATACCTATCGTGAAATTTCGTCGGTGTCGAATTGCGAAGCCTTCCAGGCGCGTCGCATGCAGGCGCGTTTCCGCAATGCCCAGGGCAAGCCGGAACTGGTCCATACGCTCAACGGCTCCGGCCTGGCGGTCGGTCGTACGCTGGTGGCGGTGCTGGAAAACGGTCAGCAGGCCGACGGCAGCGTGGTGATTCCGGAAGTACTGCGTCCTTACATGGGCGGACTGGAAAAGCTGGCGCCATAAGCATCGCAGGCAGGCATTGGCAACAAGCCGCCGCGATGAAAAAAGGCTGACGATCAACATCGTCAGCCTTTTTTATTTCCGATCAGATTTGTTATCGTTTACATTGCCCACGAGAAAGTCGCCGGCACGCGCCGCTCGATGAACAGGCTGTTGCCGGGCGTCTTCTTGGCCTGCTTCTTGGCCTTGGTGGCGGCAGAGGCGATCTGGTGCGGCGAGGAATATTGCGAAGGCTCGATCTTGACCGCGCCCAGCGACAGGCTGACCAGCGGATGGAGCACGCGATTGCCCTGGCGGTCTTCGCTGTAATAGCCGCCGCGTTCCTTGTCTTCCACATAGTAAAAACTCTGCGACGCGCCATTGAAGGCATCCAGGATTGCCTTGCAGCGGTGTTCCCAATTCTCGCTCTGGAACATGATCAGGAAGTCGTCGCCGCCGATGTGGCCGATGAAGTCGAGTTGCGGGTCGCAATACTGGCTCAGCGTGCGACCGGTCAGCTGGATCATGTCGTCGCCCTTGCGATAGCCGTAGACATCGTTGAAGGGTTTGAAGTTGTCGAGGTCGCAGTAGCAGATGCAGAATTCCACGCCGCTTTGCAGCAGGAAATCGATGTGTTCGTTGATCGGCACGTTGCCCGGCAACTGTGTCAGCGGATTGGCGTAGCGCGCGGCTTCGATCTGCATCTGGGTGATTTCACGCAGCAGGTCGTGCCCGGTGCCCATGCCGACATACTGGCCCTGGTCGACGATGATGAAGCCGTTCGACAAGTGATGCGACTCGGCCTGCACCAGCACATGGCTGAGGTCTTGCAGGCTGGTGTCCTGTTCGGTCAGCAGCGGATTGGGATCCATGAAAAAGGTGCAGGACTTCTTGCCGTAGAGTTCCCGGCCATACAGGCGGGCGAAGCGCTCCACCATGCTGTAGCGATTGATCAGCCCGACCGGGATGCCGTTGCTGACCACCGGCAAGGCTTGCAGCTGGGGATCGTTGACGAACAGATTGTAGACTTCGTCGTTGGACACGTTGGGCGAGACGTATTGGCTTTCGCGCAAGAGCTTGAAGACGGTCGCGCTCTTCTTGGTCGGGCCGTATTTCTGTGTGGCCAGCGGCACCTTGTCGCGCCGCAGGATCTTGCTGATGTCGTCGCCGACCACGGTCTTCGGGGTGGCGTGCGGACGCGCGATGTGATAACCCTGGCCGCAGGCGATGCCGAGGTCGCGGATGGTCAGCAACTCGGCCTGGGTTTCAATGCCTTCGGCGATGACGATGGAGCCGGACTTTTCGGCGATCTCCTGGATGGAGCGCACGAACTGCAGTTTCATCGGGTCGTTGTTGATGCCCTGGATGAAATGCATGTCGACCTTCACGTATTCCGGCTGCAATTCGGACCACAGGCGCAGGCTGGAGAAGCCCTCGCCGAGATCGTCGATGGCGATCTGGAAGCCCATGTCGCGGTAGTGCATGGCGGCGTTGCGCAGCAACTGGTAGTCGTAAGTCGGCTCGTTCTCGGTCAGTTCGATGATGATGCGCTGCGGATTGATGCCGAGCTTTTCCAGATGGCGCAGGGTTTCGCCCTGGATCGCTTCCGGTTGCACCAAGGCGCCCGGACTGACGTTGAGAAACAAATTGCCCGGCAGGCCGGATTGCGCGAACTGCGCCATGACGATGTGGCGGCACAGGTGTTCGACCTGCACCGACAGCTTGTTGGCGCGTGCGACCTTGAACAGATTGAGCGGCGAGTGCAGGGGGCTGTTGGAGGGGCCGCGGATCAGGCCTTCGTAGCCGATGATTTCGCCGCTGCGCATGCGGATGATCGGTTGGAACAGCGCCGTCAGGCTGCGTTGCGCAATGATTTCGTGAAGATGGGACAGCAGCTGCGAATCCTGTTGCTCTTCGCTCTGGCGAGCGGTGCCGGCTTCCCCTGCCTGTGCGGTGGGGAAGGGCGGGACGTTGCTGTCGAAATCATGTGCGGCAAAAGGTGCCATTGTCAGGTCCAGTGGGTCCAACCGAAAGTAGAAATGCAGCGCCCGGGCGCTGGGCAACATTGGATCCTAGTGGAGATTTGTGACAAGATGATGATGCGTAAATTATTTTCGGCTCTCCTGAACAAAGAAATTTTATTGAAAATTAGTTGCGGGCTATTTCCTTCTCTAAAACGATTCTGCTATAATCTTTTGCTTTGCTGCCTCAGGGCAGTAATTTCGACTAGGTTAACCGGAGAGGTGGCAGAGTGGTCGAATGTACCTGACTCGAAATCAGGCGTACGGTTTCCCGTACCGTGGGTTCGAATCCCACCCTCTCCGCCAGATACAAGCAACGCCCGCGTCATGCGGGCGTTTTGCTATCCAGACGGGCATTGGCATATCCGACATGGTCTTTGTCGTTTCCAGAAAAGTTGATTCTCGTTGTTGATTGCGCCCGATTTTGCCTGGCTTGCCCCCCGTGCCCCAAGGCCGGGTTTGTTGCTTTTTGCCTGAAGAATGCGCAATTGCGGACTGCTGCGCCGTCATTGCGGTCGCTGAAATTGTCTGTTTTGCAATTTCGTCGTTCTGCTGGTATTTCGAAGGTAATAAGATGTCGCTGAATCGCTTGTTCTGGTTAATTTCAGTTGCACTGATGCTGATCTTTCTTGCCTTGACCGCGAGGATCGTCTCCAGCGAATGGGGCGAGTACCGTCGCGGCACGCGCAGCGTCGAGGCCGTGCAGGTGGTGCAGCTCACCATGATTGCCATGGAAAAAACGTCCATCGAGCGCGGTCCGTCCAATGCGCTGATGGGAGGCGAGCCCGCCGATTTGCCGCAGCTTTCCAAGAAACTTCAGATTGCGCGCGAGCAAACCGATGCGTCGATTGCAGCGCTGCTTGACGTCTTGCGTGCCGACGCGGATGTGCGCTACGCGCCGGTCATTCGCAAGATCGAATCGGTCAAGGCTGCGCTGGAGCCGGCGCGTCTTAATGTCGATCGCCAGGTCGGCGTGCCGCGTTCCCAGCGCTCTTCGGACGATGTCTCGGCCGCGGTGAGCGGCATGATCGATCTGATTCCTCCGTTCGTGACGGCCGTTGCCTATTTGACGAGCATCGCCATTCAATCCGATCCGCAGCTGTTGGACGGCTTGACCGGCATGCGCGTGGCATCGAGCCTGCGCGAGTATGCCGGTCAGGTCGGCTCCAAATTCACTGCGCCCGTCATCACGCAACGGCCGTTGACCAAGAATGAGGTGATCGAGATCGGCAAGCTCTACGGCCGCATCGAGCAGTTGCGTTCCTTGCTCAATATCCAGATGAGGGCTTACCGGGACAATGTTGCCTACAATGCCGCTTTGTCCGATCTCGATGCGCAATACTTCGGCAAGGGCTTGCCGTTTTTGGGCGAGTTGCTGCAGATAGGGCTGGTTTCCGGCGGCTATGAACTGACGACGGCCGAACTGGCGGCGCACTATGTGCCTCCCATGGCGTCGATACTGCGCTTGCGCGATACCATCCAGGCGGATCTGGTTCGCGATGCCGAAATTCGCAATCGCCAGGCGCGCAATTATCTGGTCGCGACGGTCGTGATGGCGCTTGTCGCCTTTGCCTTTTTCTTTGTGCTGATGTATCTGGTGCGTCAGCGCGTGCTGGCGCCAGTGTTGCGGGCAACGACGCTGGTGACGGGACTGGCGGTCGACAATCTCGAGGTGGAGATTCCGATGGCGCGCCATCGGGACGAAATCGGCGATATGCTGCGCGCATTGCAGGTGCTCAAGGCGCGCAGTTTCGAACGCATCAGCCTGGCCAGCGAACGCGAGACGCTGATTCAGCAATTGCAGGTGTCGTCGAATACCGATTTCCTGACCGGGGTGATGAACCGGCGCGCGTTCTTTGCGCACAGTCAGCAGCAACTGGCGGTTGCCCAGCGCTACAAGCGCAACCTCGCACTCATCCTTCTGGATGTCGATCATTTCAAGCGCATCAACGACAACTACGGCCATCTTGCCGGGGACAGCATTCTTCGCAACGCGGTGCAACTGATTGCACAACTGTTGCGCAAGGTGGATATCCTTGCGCGCTATGGCGGCGAGGAATTCATCATTCTTTTGCCCGAGGCTGACATGGAGCAGGCGCTGGTCGTGGCGGAAAAGCTGCGTTCAAGCTTGTCGCAACAGACTTTTGCCATCGACGACGCGGCGCAGATATCGATTACCGCCAGTTTTGGCGTGAGTGCGCTTGCCGGCGCCGCAACCCTGGATTACATGATTCGCCTGGCCGACGAGGCGCTCTACAGAGCAAAGAACGGCGGCCGCAATCAGGTCGTGCGCGCAAGCTGATGTGGGTGTGAGATGGATTTAGTCGCGGTCGTTGAAGGCCGAGATGTGCGACACCTGGAAGACGCTGGACAAGGAGTGCAGCTCGTTGCGATGCAGTTCCGCCAGGCGATGCAGGTACTGTTCCCCGATTGCCGTCAGTCTTACCTGTACCAGGCGCTTGTCCTTGTCGTCCTGGGTGCGCGTCACCAATCCTGCTTTTTCACAGCGCGTCACCAATGCCACCACGCCGTGGTGTTGTGATTGCAGGCGCTCGGCCAACTCGCTGATGCTGGCCCAGTCGCGCCCCGGAAATCCCTTGATGTGCAGCATGAGCAAATATTGCAGCGGCGTGAGTCCTTCGCTTTGTGCGGCGTCTTCGCTGAAGCGGATGAAGCGGCGCAGCTGGTAGCGAAATTCCGACAGTGCTTCGAAATCGTCTTTTTGCAGGCTTGAGGGTGTTTTCATTGATGGCGAGAGGGGCGATGGGGCGGGCGTGAAATCCCGGCAATCCTGCATGGTAATGCCTTGTTGCAGCAAAATATATCATCTTGTGATGTAATTGCGCCTTCGGGTTTTTTGATTATTTCCAAGAATGGGTTGGCGCATGCGCGATTCTATCCTGCAATGGCTGAGGAGTTTTATTCCGCAACGATCTGCGGTGGATCGCTTTGAGCGCATGCGCGCCAGCATGGGAGCCTTGTTCGGGATTTTGTTGACGGGTTTGCTGAGTCTGTCGGTCTTGCCGCAGGGGACGGCGACCATGTGGCTGATTGCGCCGATGGGGGCGTCGGCGGTGCTGCTGTTTGCAGTGCCGTCCAGTCCGCTGGCGCAGCCGTGGTCGATTATCGGCGGCAATCTGGTGTCGGCGCTGGTAGGCGTCTCGTGCGCCAGGCTGGTGGCTGAACCTGCATTGGCGGCGGCGCTGGCGATTGCGTTGGCGATCGCGTTCATGTTTGCGCTGCGTTGCATTCATCCGCCCAGCGGCGCGGTGGCGTTGACGGCCGTGCTCGGCGGGCCGGCGGTGCACGCCATGGGGTACGGATTCGTGCTGACGCCGGTATTGCTCAATTCGTTTCTGCTGCTGGCGACGGCCCTGTTTTTCAATAACGCGACGCGGCGCCGTTATCCGCATGCGCAGCAGAACGAGCATCGCAACAACACGCACGGCACCGCGGATGCGGCGCCGACTGCGCGTCTGGGTTTTTCGCATGACGATCTGGATGCGGTGCTGCGGCGTTACAACCAGGTGCTGGACATCAGCCGCGACGACCTCGAAGAAATTTTCCTGCAGACGGAGATGGAGGCATATCGTCGCCGCTTCGGCGAAACCGTATGTGCGGACATCATGTCGAGCGATGTGGTGGCTGTCGAATTTTCGACCGAACTGGCCGAAGCGTGGCGCCTGATGCGGGAGCATCGGGTGCAGGCTTTGCCGGTGCTCGACAGGGCGCGTCGCGTGATCGGCGTCGTCACCAAGACCGATTTTCTGCATCATGCCGGTCCGCACGAATACCGGCAGCTTGGAGAGAAGCTGCGCGCGTTCCTGCAGCGCACGCCGCATACGCATTCGATCAAGCCGGAAGTGGTCGGGCAGATCATGAGCGCCAAGGTCAGGACTGCTTCGGTACATTTGCCTGTCGTGCAACTGGTGCCGCTGATGGCGGATGAAGGCGTGCATCAAATCCCGGTGATCGATGACGAGAGGCGCCTGGCAGGCGTGGTGACGCAGGCGGACATGGTGGCTGCGTTGTACGTCAACAATCTGTCCCGTGCTTCGGCGGGTCTGCGCGTGGTGGCGTCCTGATGTTCTGACTTGTTGGTCGGCGGCATCGAACGATTTGATCTGATGGCGTCTAAAATAGCGAGGACATGCGAAGCAAGATCCGAATAAAAATCTGAATGGAAACAGGAGACCGCCATGCGCCAAACAGTTCTGATTTCAGTCATTCTTGCCGTGCTGCTGACCGCGGCGTGCCAGCGCAAAGGCGACCCGCCCAAGCCGACCGTGTCGATGGCGCCGGTTGTGGATAGCGTGGTCTAGCGTTTCAGTCGTGAGTTATCGAGTTTGTGAATGTCTGCTATTGGAACAATAAAGCAGACGAGGGCGGAGACGATCGCTATAGTTGCACCTGTCTCCTCCAATTTTCCTCCTTAAAGAAATTGGATTCAGCCCGCAACCTCCGGTTCGCGGGCTTTTTTTTGCCCAAAAGACTGTGCGCGTGCTTCTTGGTAAGATGTCGCCAGTTGCCACGTAGTCCTCGTAAAGATATTCATGTCCCACATTCCCCCGGAACGACCCGATACCCCTTGTGTTGCAGTCTGCTCGACGACTTTTGACGATGTCTGTCGCGGTTGCGGGCGCACCGTGTCCGAAGTGGCGCACTGGGTATTCATGACGGAGGAAGAAAAGGACGTGGTCTGGAAGCGCATTACCGCCGAGGGGTATCCGCGGCGCCAGAAATAGCGCGCCCGGCACCTAAGCCTATTGATGATGAAGTACGTCCCCACTAAGGAGTCGAAAACATGATTCAACCGCGTTTGGTCTGTCAGGCCGCTTCGGCATTGCTGCTCGTGGCGTTGGCTGCGTGCAGCACGGTGCCGGCCCCTGCACCCGTTGGCGTCAACACACTTCCGGAGATCCCTGCGCCGACGCCGGTGACGCTGGCTGCCGGGGCGACGGCCTTGCTGGTGCTGGACATCAATGCGGCTGTGTGCCAGCCGAATCCGGCTTGCCTCGGCACGGTGCCGGCGATTGTTTCGCTGATCAACAAGGCGCGCGCGGCCAAGGTGCCTGTTTTCTATTCGACGACCGTCAGCCCATCAGGTCCGCCGCCGATGCTGTCCGCAGTCGCGCCGCAGCCGGGCGAACCTGTCGTTTCGACGCGTGCCAACAAATTTACCGGCACCAACCTGGAAGAACTGTTGAGGCAGGTCAAGGCGGAAACGCTGGTGATCGTGGGCAGCGCCGCCAATGGCGCGGTGATGTACACGTCCTTTCATGCCAACACGCGCGGTTTCACGGTAGTGGTGGCGGAGGATGGTATTTCCAGCCCGGTTCCCATCAATACGCAGCTGGCGCGTTACCAGGTGCTGAACCAGCCTGGTTTCATCAATGCAAACAACACGCCGCTGGCGGACAAGAAGGTCACGCTGAGTCGCGGCGATTTGATTACGTTCAAATAGGACGCGCATGACCGGGTGAGGTGGGGCGAGGCCTCTGAGCACGCATCGACAATAAGGGGCTTTCGCCCCTTATTGCATTGTACGGCTTATGTTCGTGGCGCCGAAAAACGGCATGCCCGCATTACGCAGCATGCCGGTCAGCGCAATCATGGGCAGGCCGGTCAGGGCGGAGGGGTCGGTGCTGTCGATTCTTTCGAGGATAGCGATGCCGAGGCCTTCGTTCTTGGCGCTGCCGGCGCAGTCGTAGGGTTGTTCAATGCGCAAATAGGCGTCGAGCTCGGCATCGGGCAGGTCGCGGAAGGTGACGAAGGTCTGGATATTGTCGATTTGCAGGACCGGCTCGCCGGGATTGCGGTTGTCCAGCAGGCATAGCGCGGTATGGAAGATCACGCGTCGGCCGCGCATGCGGATAAGTTGCTTCAGTGCATTCTCGTGGTTGCCGGGTTTGCCGATTTGCTCGCCGTCGAGCGTGGCAACCTGGTCGGAGCCGATGACAAGTGAATTCGGGTGGTGTTTTGCGATGGCCTCGGCCTTTTGTCGGGCCAGGCGCAGCGCTGTCGCCTCGGGGCTTTCTCCCGCCGAGGGCGTCTCGTCGATATCTGGCGAGATCGCCTCGAAAGGCAGTTGTATTCTGGACAAGAGTTCTTTCCGATAGATCGAGCCGGAGGCCAGAATCAGGCGGGGAGGGGGCGCGGAATTGTGCATTATGCGACAACAGGTAAGAAGTGCTGGCTAAAAATACGCTAACACTTTGACGAATAAGGGAAAACGCTGTTATTATCGCAGGTTTTCCGGATTCTGCTTTCGCCATGGGCACTTTTGTGATCGACGCATTTGAATTTTGTCGGCTCAAAGAGCAGGCCGAGGGCGAGTTGTCGGTAGCCGATCTGGCGCGTCTTGCCGGTGAAACGGTTGATCGCTCCGGCACCATCAAGTGGTCGTTGAGCGGCGGTGCCGACAAGCTCGGGCATCCGCAATTGAGTCTCTCTATTTCCGGTCAGGTTAATCTGGTCTGTCAGCGTTGTTTGACGTCGATGCCGTTTCAGGTGTCGTCCGATTCGAGGCTGGTGCTGGCCAGGGATGAAGATGCCGCGGACGCCATCGAAGAGTTGCTCGATGATGAAGAGATCGATGTCATTGTCGGTGATGCAGCTTTTGATGTCGGCGTTCTGATTGAGGATGAGGCGTTGCTGGCGTTGCCGGTGGCTCCAAAGCACGATGTGTGTCCCGGTCATGTGGCGGCTGAAGCGGTTGCTGCAGAGAAAGTTTCTCCGTTTTCGGTATTGAAGAATTTAAAGCAGTAATTGTTGGTGGCAGGCTTTCGGGCTTGTCAAAGTACGGATTCTCGGTTGGTCAGTCAATTTGCTAGCCGGATATGTTAAAATTTTAGAACTTAAGGTTTAGGAGTTATCATGGCTGTTCAGCAAAACAAAAAGACCCCATCGAAGCGCGGTATGCATCGTGCACACGATTTCCTGACAGCGCCACCGCTGGC